>Ga0208851_1000317_pt1 | contig 22071 bp, 22 predicted proteins | sample NGESurshal092012_FD_184481 | JGI IMG/M metagenome (GOLD analysis project Ga0208851, IMG submission 184481) | Arctic peat soil microbial communities from Barrow, Alaska - NGEE Surface sample 415-2 shallow-092012 (SPAdes) | ecosystem: Environmental > Terrestrial > Soil > Wetlands > Peat ... | reverse complement strand
TAATGCCGCCACCTGTTCATCCAGAGAAAGGGTGCTTTTCAGATAGGTGTAGATTAGATTAACGCTTCGTTTGCCGTCAGCGATAACCATCGTCATGCCAGAGTAGTGGTCTTTATGACGCAATTCTACACCGCAACTGAGGTACTTACGGGCCACTAAAGCGTTCCTTGGGGTGATATCTAGTACGCCGCGGGCACGTACGTCTCGTGCAACAGCACACCTCAGGTGATTCTGAATGCCGCCCATCGAAATGAAGTTGAATCGAGGATGGGCGATGAAAATAATGGAAACCTCTGCCGAGTTAATTAGCTGTGATAAGGTAGTTACGAGTTCACCAACGTTTTTTACCAGCTTTAACGAGCTACGCTCATTCTCTCTTCGCAAGGGCGTAATGCTATCTTCTTCGACAACCTTTTGCTTGACCCTTTGTAAACGAAGAAGCTCGTGCTTATGGGAAAGGAGCACGTTGTTGAGTGCCCCGTCAAGTTCGACAGGTACATATCGTGATAAAACTTCGGATGTTTTTGTTGCGACGCCTATATCAATTAAACGTGCGCACCTTCGATAAACGTCCTCACGATACGTTTTCAGAGACCGCGCAAGGTCGCCTGCCCGCTTCGGCCCGTACCTCAGCAAGTGCACGTACAGCTGCGCCTCCTTCTCATTGAGCCCGAAGTCGTCGAGCATTTTAATGATCGATTCCGTGACGTTTGTACGTGGTTTTCCTTGGTGAGCGCTCGGAGCGGTAAACACGTTGGATCTAAAATCATCTCGTTCACTGTTCATCGCTTTCTCCCCACCTTCCGTGGTAGCGTCAAAACGACGCATTTTCTGAGTGCGGCGTGTCAATTGTGCTCACTACTGTGTGCGTAATTTACTGCGTTTGTGAGCCTCTCTGCACAGAGACGACAGTTAGGCTCACGCGCGGCGCAGAGGCATCCAAAGTGGATCCTATAGTAGCATTCCGCATCATTAGCTAAAACGGTCGTAACTCCTCGATTCAAAAAGAGTAAAAAAAGGGTATAAGAGCGCGTGAGTACAATTTTTTGTCACACTTATGGACGCTTGATAAGTGCTTTGTGAAAGACAGTACTTCGGCGTTGACGCTTAAAAGGATTCAGATAGGGAATCACAAGTTGGAAGACCTAGGATATTTTATTAGGCCGTTTCGACTCGATTAGATTGCAGTGAGCTACCCGTTTTGAACGAGCTGCGCAACTGCAAATGCAGGGAAGACGTTCGAAAGCGAGCGTCCGTATTGCTGCGAGAGCAGTCGAAATTTAAGTCCTACCTTCAAAGCTGCATTGGCAATGAGAAACTCTCCCAGGCCTGCTCCGACGATCGTGTGTAACTCGTACTCCCTCGCCTGAAACTCAAGTGCTTCGGCAAGCTCGTTGATCTGCGCGTGTTCCACTTGCTTGGCAACCTCGTGTACGTTTTCCCTGCCAAGCTCGCTTACATCGCAAAGCAGGACTCGCGCGATTCTTTGATAACACGCCTCAAGATCGCGTGATTGAGAATCAGGAGTGTCACAGGCGTAATCTGCGTCATCTATGTTGCCTAGCAAGCGGTACACGTCTGCGGTGATCGAAAACAGTTCTGTGGAGAGCTTATACTTCTTACCGCTGAGGTTTACATAGTGCAAAATGGTCGCGATGTTGGTTCTGAGCACGCCCGTATAGATGAGTTCGTACTGTCTCAATCGTTCAAAGTCCGTAGTTGGGGCGATCGGCTTGCCATTCTTGATAGGAATGACGTCGGATGTCGTGCTTCCAACATCTGTGAATATGCAGTCTTTGACGCTCTTTGCGAGAAAGGCGGCCGAGGCCGCCCAGTTTGACGCAGCGTATAAATGTGCGTCTTCTTCTGCTATACCTTGAGTAAGCTCTCCGTACACATTCAGATAGTACGACTTCGAAAAGACTGAGCTGACAGCAGCAGCTATAGAACAAATTCCTTCTTTCTTGCTCGCAAAAGCGTCGGCTAACTCTCCTGTAATAACGATCCCTACGCACTCTGGCCGAAACTCATTTTTCACGCGCCGTAACAAGCCTGTGAGGTCGTTCTTCCTCCACAGTGGCAAGTAAAAGCTTCTAGCGGCTCCGCTAGCAGAGGCAACTTTCGTATTCGCTCCACCGATGTCGATTCCGATTATTTGGGCCATAGGAGTTCAAAGATGGTGATTGCTGCCGCAATTTGTTCTTACAAACGTGTGTTTGCCGTGTGGTTTTAGGAGCGCAGGCAGTCTTTTTCCTAATCGCGCTTTAAGAATAAGATCTGCCACGTTGCCGATCACCTTGTCGATGCTTACTATCGCTGTTGTAGGACGCGGATTCACATCGACTATATTCACGATGCCGTTAGGCTGTAACACGATGTCAACGCCAACGTACCCTTTGCATCCTAGTAACTGTGCAGCTCTCGAGGCTTGATCGATGACTGCGCTCGCGTTCGGAACGGAATAAGGAGTTGTATTACCCAGATATTTGATAGTCGAGTCGATGCGAATGTGCTGCTTGTTGATCGATAGAGGTAGTACTGTTTTTCCAACAATGAGGCTCACGCTTATGTGCTCCCCTGAGATAAACTTAGAAACAAGCATGTTTTCGTCGATGTCATCAGGATCGAACGTTTCGACGATGTGAATCCCCTCTGCGCCACAGCCGTTGCGAGGCTTAACGATGTACGGGCCTGTTGGGGGATTTATTTCAGGAACGGTCAGTGATCCACGTGAAAGCACCATAGAAGCGGTGAGTTTGTCTGCCGCTTTCTTGACCGCCTCTGCTGGACACCCGAGATTCGTTGTGTGTTGTTCAACGAGCGTTGAGAAATCATATAGGAGGTTGTCAGGAGCGATGACGAGTCCTGCATCGCATACTTGTGCAAGTTGCCCTACCTGTGTGTGAAACGCGCTTGAATCTCCCTTTCGCGGGTGTGGCACGCGCACTGAATGTCCGCGAGTTTGGAAGCCTGCTTCGAGGGTGCGCAACATCGCGTGCCCCTCTTCCGCGAGGTTGGGCATCATTACACTTGCGTACTCAGCTAGAAGTATATCCATAGAGAATTCTCAGGTCCGCTATAGTGCGCGATTCATCAAAGTTGAATGTACGACTGAGACGAGCTCGCCAAATGTGGCGTCTTTTGGTATTACGTCGACCTTCACGTTGCACGCACGAAGCGCATCGGCTGTAGGGATCCCTATAGCACCAATGAGCTGATTTGCTAGTCGTTCGATTAGCCGCTCGCGTGCTCCCATTCGGTCAGCGCAGTCAAAGAAAGCCCTTACGGTCATGGCGCTCGTAAATAGAATGCCGGCTACGTCACCTTCCGTTACTTCCTGTATTAAGTCTCGCTGAGGTGGCCCACAGCGTTTTTTTAGCGTATACAGCACGAGCTCTTTAACAGCCGCGCCGTCTTTCTGAAGTCCTTCGATTAGTTCAGAGCTGCCGTAAGCGCTGCGCAAGACCCAGATTTTTTTTCCTGCTACGTTACTGAGCATCTGAACGATGCCGCGTGAGCTGTACTCAGACGGCATCAGATCAACGCGAAGCTGCTCTTTAAGCAATGCAGTTCTGGTTGCGGGTCCTATGGCCACGACACGCGTCGATTTGGGAATATTCTCGGCTTTGAGTCCGAGCTGCGCGCAACTCAGTGCACCGTTTGCGCTCGTAAGTATTAGATAGTCCACGCTGCCTTTCGTTAGCTCATCTAGGAAAGTAAACCAAAGCGAGTCGCGTAAAGGTACGATATCAACCAGTGTGGCTGCCAAAGCTCTATACCCGAAGGATTCGACGACTTTTTTTGAATCCTCAAGCTGTTTTTTAGGTCTAATGATCGCTAGCGTTTGCATCTTGCGGTCTTAGGATGTGTGCGAGTTTTACAACGTCACCGACAACTAGCACCGCTGGAGCTTCCACGTTGGCTGCTTCAGCTTTGAGTGCTATGTTAGCTAATGTACCAACAACGACTTTTTGGCGGCTGGTAGTTCCTTGTGCAATGATTGCCGCGGGTGTTTGCGCAGGCTTATTAGAGGCGATGAGTTTCGCGACGTTCTCTGCGAGGGTTCCCACGCCCATCAGAATGACGAGCGTGCCATTAAGTTGGGCGAGAACGTCCCACTTAAGCTTGTTGCCCGCTGCCTCGTGGCCCGTAATGACGGTAAATGTGGAAGCGTACTTGCGGTGCGTTACCGGGATACCAGCATACGCAGGAACCGCCACGGCTGATGAGATACCGGGCACAATTTCCACGTCGATTCCGTGGGCGACTAACTCTTCGGCCTCCTCCCCACCGCGACCGAATACGTAGGGGTCGCCGCCCTTGAGCCGCACGACCTTCTTGCCTTTTTTCGCGTATTTAACAAGAAGATCGTTAATCTGCTGTTGCGGAACTTTATGGTGGTCTGGGTCCTTGCCGACGTCTATGAGCTCTATCTTTTCGGGAACGAGCGCGATTACGCGCTCATCGACAAGCTTGTCGTAGAGCACAACATCAGCACTTTTTATAGCGCGTTCGGCTTTTCGGGTCAATAGATCTGGGTCACCGGGCCCCGCCCCCACTAAGAGCACCTTTCCTTTAGACGTGTTTTTTGCTTTCATTTTTCATTTAAGCGCTGCCACCGATGCGATGGCTTCAGCAATCAACGAGTCAGCTCCGTTTTCTTTCATTCGCTGGGCAAATGCTTTTGAGTTTTGTTCGTAATTATCAGTAGGTATGCGATCGGTGAGGCGCACTACCCTTTGGCCATCAAGCGAGAGCACCTCGGCAACGACGTTAACAAACTCGCCTGCAGCGCGTGCTAAAATGCCAAGAGGGACTAAGCACCCTCCTCCTAAAGCCTCCATGATGACTCGCTCAACCATGGCTTCAATGAGGGTTTGTTTGTTATTGATTTTGGCGACGGCATCGAACTCGTCGATTTCTTGATTTGCCATCACGGCGATGATGCCTTGGTTTGGCGATGGAATGAATGGGAGACGCTTCTTGTTGATCCGGATGCCGAGACGCTCGAGTCCCGCCTCGGCGAGAATCACCGCGTCAAACTCGCTTGCCCTTATTTTTCTTATCCGCGTGTCGACGTTGCCCCTAATCTGTCTGCGGTTGTAGTGTGGATAATACCGCGCTAGTTGCGCCTGTCGTCTCAAGCTCGAGGTGCCTATGTTGGCTCCTACACGCAACGGACGCTCGTAAATCAAAACGTCATACGGGGCTGCGCGTGGCATAACGGCACAAATACCGATCTCCTTTGGCCTTTTTGTAGGGACGTCCTTCATGCTATGCACGGCGATATCGATGTCGCCCATAAGCATTAGGTCGTCGATATCTCTCACAAAGGCGCCAATACCTGCTTCTCGGAAGGGCTTGTTGGCAAAATTATCGCCGCTCGTCTGGACTATAATCAACTTGCTTTCCACGCCGTTCTTAGCGAGTAAGCTCTTGACCATTTCAGCCTGAATTAATGCGAGTTTGCTACCTCTGGTGCCAATACGTAGTATTTTGATCACGCTCTATCCGTTGTTCGCTGTCGTCACTGAGGCTAGTAGCCAGGGGTGTCGGCGTCTAGGTTATAAAGCCGTTTAAATGCGTTAGCGTACGCACGAATGGTGTACTCCAAATCCTCGTTTGAGTGTGCTAGTGATATAAAGTTCGTTTCATATTGCGAAGGAGCCAAGAAAATGCCTTCTTCGCGCATAAAAGCAGCCAATTTCTTGTACGCATCAACGTCGCTGGTGAGCGCGTCTTGATAGTTTCTAACCGGTTTGTTGGTAAAAAAGACTTGGAACATCGTGCCGATTCCTTGTACCGTAAAATGAATGTCGAGTTCTTCGAGGAGGTCGACGAGCATCCTCCTAAGGAGGTCACCCAAGCCATTGACGCGTTTATAGCCCTCCTCGTTGAGCACGCTGAGCGTCGCAATTCCTGCTGTAAGTGAAACAGGATGCCCGCTAAACGTACCTGCGTTAAAAACCCCTCCTGATGGCGCAACGCATTCCATAATCTCCTTTTTGCCTCCAAACACCCCAATCGGAAATCCGCCGCCGACAATTTTACCTAACGTAGTGAGATCGGGAGTGACGCCGTAAAGACATTGCGCGCCTCCGATGCACAGTCGGAACCCGGTAATCACTTCGTCAAATATGAGGAGCGTATCGTTCTCTTCGGTAATTTTTCTAACTTCCGTAAGGTAGGTCTTCTCCGGTAGTACGGGGCCGATGTTCCCCATCACCGGTTCTATGATAAGGCACGCGGCGTCAGCTTTTTCTAAGGCGTTTGACAGGGCCTCAACGTTGTTGAACGGGACTTGAATGGTGTTTTTTATGGCGTCGGCCGGTACCCCCAGTGAGCTCGCAGCGGAGATTGCAGCCGATCCTGGCTTGACAAGCACTGCGTCGTGGGCGCCGTGGTAGCCCCCTTCGATTTTTACGATAGTGTCTTTCCCTGTAAACCCGCGAGCGGTGCGAAGCGCGCTCATCGTGGCTTCGGTTCCCGTTGATACGAATCGAAGCTTCTCTATTGAGGAGAAGTCCTCTTGAATGCGCTCTGCGAGAGCAATCTCAGCCTCAATAGGGGTTCCATAGTCCCACCCTAATTTTAGACGCTGTGTCACCGCTTCCTGCACAGCAGGGTGAGTGTGGCCGAGCATGAGTGGGCCATAACCCATACAGTAATCAATGTAAAGGTTTCCGTCCACGTCCCATATTCGCGAATCGCTTGCCTTCTGGACGTAAAACGGATAGGGATCTATCGCGCGAACCGGGCTTGAAACGCCACCTGGCATCAGCTTTAACGCTTTTTTATATAGTCTCTCAGACTCGTGTGTTTGCATCGTCACCCCTCTCACTCCGAGGCCAGCGTCTTTGCCGCTTCTTTTGCAAAATAGGTTACGATCATATCTGCCCCGGCCCGCTTTATGGAAAGGAGCGTCTCAAAAATGGCATCATTGGTCAAATTCCCGCTGTCAATTGCCGCGCGTAACATGGTGTACTCCCCACTAACGCTGTAGGCGGCGATGGGAACGCCGAAGGTCTGTTTAATTCGATAAATGATATCGAGATAAGGCAGTGCGGGCTTTATCATGATAATGTCGGCGCCCTCTTCTAGGTCCAGACGCACCTCACGAACCGCTTCGTCGGTGTTTGCTGGGTCCATTTGATGAGTCGACCTATCTCCAAAAGCGCATCCCGAATCCACAGCGTCGCGAAACGGCGCATAGAAGCTTGAGTAGTACTTAGCCGCATAAGGCATAATCGCAACTTCGTCAAACTCGTTCTCATTGAGTTGCGCGCGTATCGCACCGACCATCCCGTCGATCATCCCTGAAGGTGCGACGATATCTACCCCGGCGCGTGCGTATGACGTTGCGACACGCTGCAGCATTTCGAGTGTCGGCCCGTTTAGGATCGTGCCCTTTTCGTTAACGATGCCGCAGTGTCCGTGGCTCGTATATTCGCACAGACACACGTCGGCAATGACCGTGGCTGCTGGCACCTGCGTTTTTATCGCGCTGATAGTGTCTTGTACGATGCCCTTAAGTGCAGCGCTTCCTGTCTCGTCTTTAGAGCGCGGCACCCCAAACACGATGACCGCGGGAACGCCGAGTTCCGTGATCGCCTCGACCTCAGATACTGCCGTTTCGACCGTGTGGCGATAAAATCCCGGCAGGGAGGGGATAGCCATGGGCTTTTGTGCATTCTCATCGACAAACAGGGGGCATATCAGATCGCTTGGGAGCAGTGTCGTCTCTCGAACCAACTTTCTGACGCCCTTTTTACGAAGCCGTGCGGGTCGATTGGCCACCTAAACCTCCTGATGTTTAAACAGTTTGCGCGCTGAGCTCATTAGGTCGTAATCGTCGTTAGCAGCTGCCTCTCTGAGTGACGCAGTTAGCTCAAAAAGCAGTTTATTCACGATTGAACCTGACAAATCATCTAAGATCTGTTCGTACTTGTTAAGATCTTCCTCGTTTCGTAGACGGTTATGCGCTTTTTCAAGCTCGCGCGCCCTAAGTTCTTCTGCGTTTTGATATAAACTCGCAATAAGCTCATTTGCGCGATCTTTCTTGTATAGCCGTTCGAGCAGGTTGAGCTCTTGGTTGATGATCGCGACTACTTTTCCGATCTCGGCACGTCGCTTCTTAAGGTTAAGTTCGGTGATCTTGCGTAAATCGTCGATGTTGTGCAGGTCAACGTTGTCTAGCGTAGCGACACTTTCTTCTACGTCACGCGGATTGGCTATGTCGATGATGACTAGTGACCGGCCGTTTCGTTGTTGCATAGCGTAACTTACTTGATCATGGGTAAGTATGCAGTGCGGCGCTGCAGTAGCGCTTATTACTAGGTCTGCTTCACACAGGTAGTCGTCTATCTTGTCAAATCTGATCGCAGTGCCCCCAAGCCTTTTAGCTAGGGTTTGCGCGCGTCGAAAGGTCCGGTTTGAGAAAAACATCGCCTTAAGCTCTCGCTCGGCGAGAGCGACAGCGACAAGCGTTCCCAGCTCACCGGCGCCGATGCTCAGAATAGCTTTGTTTTCGAGGGAACCCATTACCCGTTCGGCGAGGTTAACCGCTGCTGAGCCGACGGACACTGAGCCGCGGTTGATCTGCGTCTCCGTTCGTACTCGCTTTCCGGCTTTAATCGCCTTGGATAATGCTAAGCCCAAATCGGGCCCTAATGTGTCCTCTTTGCGAGCCATTTCGACCGCCTCTTTAAGTTGGCCAAGTATCTGGTCTTCGCCTACAATCATAGAATCGAGGCCTGAGGCTAGTCGCATTAAGTGCCGCAGTGATTCGCGCGCCTCGTATCGACCAATGAGCTCTGGTGGCACAGAGGGAAAGAGACGCGCTACAAACGTGCTAACGTCGAACTCATTCGTTACGTTGAGGTAGACCTCAATCCGATTGCACGTTTGCACGATGACACATTCACTAACGCCAGCGGCTGCGTGCATTGCTTTCAATGCGCCCTCCACGTTGTCAATGCGAGCGCACTCTAATTCGTTCAGGCTTGCCCACTTGTGCGTTATCGAAAGGTTGCAGATCCCATTCACGTATGAACCCCTTGTGTCGTCGCTTGCTGCATCAATCGTTCGTTTTCCACGATCTTAAGTGCCGCTTGTAGTCCCGCGTCGTCGCTACGCGCGAGTTCAGCCCACACACCCTGGTCGTTTATAATTATTTCAAGGATACGCCTTCGCTCGAGTTGGCTGCCAATCCGCTTCTTTAGGATGGTGCGCAGTTTGTCTTGGAGCGTTACCATAAGAGCAACGTTTTCTATGAGCTCTTCGATTTGCAGTCTCAGAAATCGGGCTGATGTGGGACTTTTGCCCATCGTCGAAATCCCGACGTGGATATTGTCTTTGTTGATAATCGACGGAACAATAACCTCGCCAATACCATCAACTTGGTTAACGAGGATGTTCATCGCTTTAGCTTGATCGGCGATAAAAGCATTGAGCGTGCGATTATTGGTTGCTGGAACGACGATAAAAGCGCCTGTAAGGAACTTCTTTACATCTTTTAAGTCGTCTACAATCGCATCAATAAGACCACCGTCTGCCATTTTTAACAATTCAGCTGTAAAACTCGTGCTTACGACTGTCGTTAGCCCGTAAGCGCAAAACATCTTGGCCTTTCTCTCGCCAACATGTCCACCGCCGAATATGACGATGCGCCTGTCTTTTAGGTCGATAAACAGGGGTACGTGAGCCATAATAACGCTAATGCTGAACTAATTTATTGCTGAATGATCGCGTTAACGAAATGACGCAGACCTCATTACGATCGCGTAGCTGATTCAAATTGGTACGATGTCATCTTGGTATAAATGCTTACCTCCGCCGCTGAGGCGCTAAGATCGTCGTTACGTCTCTTATTGAGGCCAAATAGGCAAAATACGCGCGGCGGCCGTATTTGACCGTCTATCCGTTAAGCCACTCATACCTTTATACGCTGCCACAGAGACGGCGAGTCCATTTACACGCATAAAAGGCAGGCCCTCTTCGATGCTTAAGCTAACGGATTCGCATGTTTCTGCGGAACGGGTCACAAGTCAATATCGATTTCTTTAAGCGTCCCGTCTTCTGTTTTTACGATAGCGACCAGCTTTATTACATGTCCAGGCAGAAGGCCAGCTTTACGTGCTAATTCATCTGGGAGTAGTTTACTTATGGACTTTTTTGCTAGCCGTTTTACCATCTCGCTCGGATCGTGAAGCAGTTGCGCCAGCGGATTGAATGCCCTACTGTCACCAATAGCGCCGAGAGCCTTCGCAGCGTTATATCGTATGATCACGTCCTTATCGGCGAGAAGCGCAATCAGGGGCTCCACGGCTCGCGTATCGCCCATCTCGCCTAGGGCCTCAATTGACCAGTATCTAGCGTTTGAGCTAGTGCCTTCGATCACCCGAAGCAACGGCTTTACTGCGGGCCGACCGATTTTTACGAGCGCGTCTGCGCAATAGGCGTCGATGCCCTCCCACGTTTTGCTAAACGCTCTGATGAGATATGGAATAGCACGTGCGGAGCCGATCTCCCCAAGCGCCCACGCGGCATTGCGTCTAACCGTCCAGCGGTCGTCGTTGAGCGCATCTATGAGGGCATTGGCTGCGACTTCGTCTTTTAGCTCGCCGAGCATTTCAGCGACCTGTGAGCGGACTTCCGCATCAGCATCCTTGAGTGCGTTAATGAGCCCGTAGAGGTTTTTTTCTGCCTTGAGCTTTGCAATATCGGGTTTCGCTCGCATAAGCATCCTCTAGCTGCTATGTACCAAGTTAAAATCTCTCGCTGTGAATTTTTTCAGTTGACCCGCTTTGAGACAACACCGCAACGCGACTGATGGGAGATCCAGCAGCGACTGTGTACCCCGTTCGTTCGCCAATGTCTTTTGCAAATGACATAACGCCTTCGTATGACATCATTGCGGCCCGTGAAAGGCGTTTTCTGGAAAAACCGAGGTGCATATACGACTTGACTTCGACATAATCAGGTTCGGCCAGTTCGATGAGCTTTGCATAGCCCGGCTCTCCGAAAGCGTTTACCCCGTTTGCGAGCGTGATGCGCAGGGCGGTTCTAGAGGGATGATCGGCGAGTATGTGCAACGATTCGAGCAGCTGTTCAAATCTATGCGTTTGAGGCTTGCACATTGAGTAGAAGTGTTTTTCATCTGGACTATTCAGCGAGACGTACAGCTGGGTCGGATGGATCTGTTCGAGCACTTCGGGATGACTCCCGTTTGAAACAACAAAGGTCGTCATACGTTCGTGGTGATAGCATTCGATGAGCTCATCGAGGTATGGGTAGAGCGTGGGTTCGCCGCTGAGTGAAATGGCCACTTGACTTGGATCGTTAGCCTCCTGCAATTTTTGCATGTTGGTAGTCGAGGCGCCCTTGTATCCCGAAATAAGCATTTTCTGCGCCGTTATCGAGCCATCGACGAGTTTCTGAGGCTCGTCAAACCCGAACATCTCCGTCTCGTCTAGATCAGTAGCTCTCCAGCAGTGCAGGCACTGTTGATTACAGTGTAGTGTGGGGGTCATTTGGATACAGCGGTGAGAGTGAATGCCGTAAAATTGCTCCTTGTAGCACACGCCCTCATTTCGCAAGGACTTCTTAAGCCACAGACATGGCTTGACGGCTCCCCCGCAGCCGATAGCGTGATAGCCTTGTTTTGCTAGGGTCTCGCGGTATGACAAGGGAGCTGACATCTTGGCATTTCTTCGTCGCATGAATGGGTCTCGCTATGCCCTCACATTGAATCAACCGGTTCGATCCCGAGACAGTTTAGCGCGTTTCGCAAAACAATCCGTGCGCACGTCACGAGAGCCAACCGAGCGCGGCGCATTTCGGGTTCAGCAGAGAGCACGGGCATAAATCGATAAAATTGGTTAAATGCCTCCGCGAGTTCGCGTGCATATGACGTGAGCGCGCTCACGCTCAAGTTGCTGGTGATGTCTTCGATTACCGCGGGAAATTGCCCACACAGTTTAATGACCTTGATCTCAGATGCGTCTGTGAGTAGATTCGGGTCGTACGTGTGGTTAAAAGTAGTCTTTGCAAGAATATTGCTTGCGCGGGCGTGTGCGTACTGTAAAAATGGCCCCCCTTGACGCTCGAAATCAAGCGCTTCGGACCAGTTAAAGACCATAGGTTTGTCGGCAGATACCCTGAGCAAGTCATAGCGCGTCGCGCCAATGCCTACGGCTTGTGCAATCGTGCGTTTCTCTTCTTCAGATAACTTTGGGCGCCGTTTGTTGACCTCCTCGTACGCTTTCTCCGTCACTTTCTCTAGCACCTCATCTGCGCTGATGAAGTGACCTCGGCGCGTGCTCATTGAGCCCTCTGGAAGGGAGACAAACTCAAAAAACACAACTTCAGGAGCGCTAATGTCGAGAATCTCGAGCGCTTTGCCCACTTGGAGTGCGTTGAGCTTGTGGTCCGCACCGAGCACGTCGATCATGCGGTTGCATCGTCCCGCCTTCCAGACGTGGTAGGCGATGTCGCGGGTCGCGTACACCGACGTGCCATCCGAGCGACGAACGACGAGATTTTTGCCGATGCCAAACGACGACAGATCGATGTGCATTGACCCGTCACTCTCGGTTGCGCTATAGCTTCGGAGCTCTTCGATGATGCCGTCTAAGTCGTCGAGGAATTCACTCTCCCAGACGAAACGATCGTGCGAGACGTGGAGGTTTTTAAGTGTCTGGTTGATGCCTCGCAGACAGAATTCGACGGCGTCTTCGAACAGACGAGCGACGTCCTGATCGCCGCTTTCAAAGCGCTGCATAAGCTCTCTTATCTCGTTGAGCTTCGTAGGATGGAGTTCTATGTCGGCGTTTGCCTTGACGTAGACGTCGGCCGTGGCGTGATCCGATTTTCTATTGTCGTTGAGTTCAAAGTTCATAAGGCCCCAGACGACAAGCGCGATCTGTCGACCCATGTTATTGACATAATACTGGGTCTCGACGCGGTATCCGGCCTGCTGTAGACAACGCCTGAGCGTATCGCCGATGATCGAGTTTCGCACGTGGCCGATGTGAAGGGGCCCGTTTGGATTCGCAGAGGTGTGTTCGAGAATCACTATGCTGTCCCTGTTGACTCGTCCGTAGTTCTGATCCTCCTCCAATACGGCGCTGAGCGTGCGAATTAGGTAGTCGGTACTCACAAAGAAATTCACATAGGGTCCGGCAGCCTCGATTCGGGCAACCAGAACGTCAGAACTGATGTGCTGTTCGATGTTGTGTGCGATCTCGCGAGGTGGCAGCTTCAGGATGGGTGCGAGTTTAAACGTGACGATACTTGTAAGGTCGGCATAGCCGGGCTTAACGACCAGTGCTAGGTCACCGCTTGGGTACTCGCACTGTTTGAGCGCTTCTGTCAACAGCTTTTCGACGTGCTTGCGAAAGGTGAGAAACATTACGGCTCCGTCAGCGCTCGTCGATCGCAAAACGCAGGATGGCTGCAATACCGCCAAATGCTCTCATGAGCTGTTCGCCCTCGTTGAAGTCTGTTGAGATAAACTCTACCGAGGCTCCCGTGTCTCCCGCTCTTCGGATAAGCTCGTCGACAACATCTTCCTCGTGGACGCGTTCCATAACACCCTCGCACTTGGGACACACGCCCGCTCCCTTTATCCCGCGGATCGTCTCCTCGAGCGTGAACCCGCATAGCGGGCAGCTGTTGGTCACCCGCTTAATGCGAAGCGCCTCTGAGAGGAGTAGCGTATCGACGGCTCCGAGCTGAAGTGCTTTTCGTACCTGCTTCTCGCCGTAGGTCGCCTTATTTGAATCGCGCACAAGCTCTTGAAGGAAGTGCTCTACTACGTTCTTTTCGCGTATCAAATCGAGCTCTTGGAGTACCTCAGCGCCGTTTTCAACCAGTTCTGAAAGGCCGAACTCGTCGGTATAGGACGCATCAAAAGCCCCGAGAATCTTTTGCTGTAATTCGTGATGGAGGTACTCACCATCGACGAACTCCTCTTTAGTTGGACTCGGGCCGCCTATGAGCACGCCTTTGAGCTCTGGATGTTGGAGAAACTCGTTGTTGGCGGCCTCGCCGATACGCTTGAAGAACTCGTGGATGGCTATGAGGCGCAGCCTTTCAAAACGGCGCTGCGATTGGCCGCCTTTCGTGTGTTTGCCGGGGACTCCTGACGTGAGGTGCTTGACCGGTTCGATGCGTTTGCCGTTAAGGACGCCGACCGTCGCCTCATTTCGGTCGACAACGACCAGTCCGAAAACTTGCTTTTCCTTAAGCATTTCCTTGAGCGGCTCAAGGTTGAATGTCGAATCACAGCGGTATTGGTAAGACTTTATCGGCTCAATGGGCTCTACGACGAGCGTTTCCATTGTTGACTTGTCACCGCCGAGCGCGATCGTCCCTGTAAAAATAACAAGCCCGTTTGACGGCGGAAAGCGATAGTACTTGAGGCGCGACATGATCGATGAGAGTGCGCTTTGCACGTTGGTCCGTGTGCTCTTTGATTTGATGTTGGACGCCTGTCCGTACTCATCCTTGAGCTGGCTCACCACGTCTGAGATCTGTTTGTCGGGCGGAATATATATTGTGATAAGTTCGGTCGCTTGTCCCTTCTTACCCTCTAAGTTCTCAATGACGCGCTTAAACTCATAGCGTTTTAATGATTCGATTGGGTTGCTCATGTGGGAATATCTCCGCCTCGTGACGGACAAAAAGCCAAAAAGGGCCACAGGCTTACGGCCGGTCGCTTGACAATGGATATAGTGAGCGCTTCATTAAAAAACTTTTTAACACGTTTTTCGGCGAGTCGGTCGAGGTAAGCTATATATGGCTCGCGGGAAAGAAGTACGTAATGGATACGAAGCTTCCGTGCGTTCTTGTAAGCGGGTTTCGCGGCGGACTTCCCATCGTTGCTTGTTATAGGAGTCAAACTACATGTGTCTGGCAATTCCTGCTGAAGTTGTGAGGGTCGAAGGGAACAATGGCGTCGTCGATTACGGCGGTTTAGAACAGGAGATAAGCTTGGATCTCGTCGAGGATGTCCGTCCAGGGGACTATGTGCTTATCCACGTCGGTTTCGCCATTGAGAAGTTGAGCAAAGAAGCTGCCCTCGAAACATTAGCGATTTTTAAAGAGTTGGAAGAGCTCGAGCAGGAAAATGCATGAGTTTAGTATTGCGTCCGGCATCGTCGACGTTGTGAAGGAAACGGTCGAAAGCCGGCCGGTGAAACGACTTATCTCGGTTACCGTCGAAGTGGGGCAGCTCGCGATGGTTAACCCTGAGCAGCTCAAGTTCTCCTTTGAAGTTATTACGGAAGGCGGCCCCTTTGAGGGCGCCGAGATGAAAGTCGAAACGCTTCCAGCGGTTGCCAAGTGCAAATGCGGCTTTGAGGGCGCGTTGGGCGATGAGGATTATGTCTGTCCCAAGTGCGGCGGCTTTTACGAGCTGCTTTCTGGCAGGGACATTTGTATCAAAAATCTTGAGGTCGAACTCGAAGACGAGAGCTAGACGGTGAGGCGACTGAATCATGCGCATAGAACGTACAACTATCGATAAGAACGTCAGCCTCCTTCACGGCGCGGGTGGCGAGATGATGAACGACCTGATCGCCGACGTCTTGACAAAGATTAAAAATAAGAACGCCGGCGGCATTGGCTTGGAATCGTTAGACGATGGGGCTGCCATTCCGCTAGCGCAAGGCGGATTCCTTGTTTTAACTACGGATACGCATGTCGTTAAACCAATCTTCTTTCCCGGAGGGGATATTGGACGGCTCTCAGTTTCCGGAACGGTCAACGACCTTGCGATGATGGGCGCAGCGCCGCTTGCGCTGACAAGTGCGATCGTCTTGGAGGATGGATTCTCTATCAGTGATTTACGTAAGATCGTCGCGTCGATGGATGAGGCGACCCAGGAGGTCGATGCGGCGATTGTGACGGGTGACACGAAGGTGGTGGAAAAGGGAGCGCTCGATGGGATCATTATCAACACTGCAGGGATCGGCTTTGTTGAAAAACCGGTGCGGGATTGTGGTCTGACGCCCGGCAACAAACTCATCGTCACCGGCACGATTGGTGATCATGGGATTGCTGTGCTCGCTAAGCGGGAGGACTTTCACTTTCGTACAGAACTCCGTTCAGACGTCGCACCGATCTGGCACACTGTTAAAGCTGCTCTTGACGCGTCTGATTTGACAGCAATAACGGCTATGAAAGACCCGACGCGAGGTGGCGTCGCGAGTGCCCTCAACGACATGGCACGTAAAGGCGGCGTCGAGATCCTCATTGAAGAGGAGCACTTGCCAATCAATCCGTCCATAAAGGCAGCTGCTGAGATGCTTGGTATCGATGTGCTCGAAGTGGCTAATGAGGGTAAGGCAATCATCGGTGCTGAAGCGGAGAGTGCAGTAGCGGTGCTCGCTGCAATTAAAAAGACAAAGTACGGGAAGAACGCTGCGATTGTCGGTGAGGTTAATGAAGGTCACAGAGTTCTGATGAAGACGCAGATCGGCGGGACTCGCTTTGTTGATGCACCACTTGGCGATCCTGTGCCGCGTGTGTGTTAAATACTCACGTCTTTAAAATAGCTTCTGAAGGCTTGAGCACTCGTGCAGAAAGCTTTGTTTTCGACATATAGCTAGTAAGCTGTGCTGCCTCAAGCGGCCATTACGCTTGTGCATGCCCGGGTAGTGTAGCGGCCTATCATGGAGCCTGTCGAGATTTCCTCCTCATTTTGAGCTCCTTTTGACTACACTAGGCATTTGCAGAACTCTTAGTGCTTTTCACTTCGATTTAGTACGTGATAAGGCACGTACGATATATCCTACAGAAGCAGGGAACGGTCAAAGTCTTGATTCACTTCAATTGACATTTTCGCGGGATCAACTTATCAATTACAAGAGATGGCGTGTAGAAGGTCTTGATCGGAAAAGCAGCAATTGGATGAACAAGGCCGCTGAGATTGTTTGGAACTGCACGCATGGCGTAATCTGTAAGCTAACAATGGACGCGGTGCGTGACGTTGCTTTAACCAAATACACGTGCGTTTATTCAAAACGTAAAGTGCTATATTTTGCTAAAGGTCTCCTCAAGTATCTTGCCAAAACCACCTTCGACACTCGCTTTCAGGTATTTGAACTCTTTTTGGAGATGCCGAAAGTGCTTAAAACTCGCAAGCATGTTACAAGCCGCATTGTGACTAAGGAAGACATTGAAAATGTGCTGAAAGCGATTGAAAAAGCGTATAGTATCGGGCGTATTGATAACCCTCACTATCTTAACTACAAAGCGATAGTGCTCTTCGGTGCGTTTACGGGTCAGCGTCCTTTAGAGACAATAGCAAGATTAATTGTGGGACAATTTGAGCAAGCTGTGAAAATGAAGAAACCAGTTGTCGATGTTCTCCCGTGGCAAGACAAGATTCGCATGCAGCATTATTGTCCTCTCCACCCGCAAGTCGTGGAGGCGATAGAGCCCGTGCTGGAAGGTCGATTCGATGATGAGCGTGTTTTTGAGCAACTGTCCTTTCAAGAGTGGCTTAAGTACACTAACATTCGGTTGCTGCACGGCGGCGCTCGCATCGTCAACGGAGACCTAAGAAAGTTTTGTGAGCAACATGGCGATATCATTCAGTGGAATCAAAGCAATAAGAATTACATAATGACTCACGGTGTGTCAGGAGTGGATTGGCGGTTTTACAAGCATCCGCTGCCTGAGCATGTATATGACGTGTATATGCATTATTGGGCGGATGTGCGGTTAGCGTGTGAAGATGCCCGCACCGAGCAACGATTTGGATGAAAGTAAGAGTACAGGTAACGACGAAGCGATCACGTATATTTTTCCTTCAATCCCCGTGCAAATACCCGTGCTTCCTCCAGATCATCCTCATTTGGTCTTCCCTTATTTATCCCCTTGAAAAGTTTCAAGGGCCCAACGGTGTCCCATCCCTTGCAGGAGAACTCACCCGTGATGGAGAAACCTCGATTCACCAGCATCTCTTTCAGAGCAGCATGCCCCTGTCCTTCTTTTCCGCCCCTGGTAGAAAAGATAAAAGCTTGTTGCTCTGTGACGGTCGGGAGCCCCTCTACAAACTGGCGGAGGGTCTTATGGATCTTCCCGCCATAGATCCCTGATCCGAATCCGATCAGGTCATACGCTGTGAGGGTTTCGGGTTGTGCCTGACCGATAGAGACAAGGTCTGCCCCCAGCTCTTCCGCCATCACCTTTGCTACTTTTTCCGTGTTCTGGTGGTGAACTGAGGCATAGACAATCAATGTTTTCATAGTGGTTGTCCTTGATGGGGCTTATTTTAATATTTTCTGTCGCTGCGACCACGTCTACGATCACGAACTGCCGATTTTGGGAATCGATTGGAAGCACTAAAAGCATCCGCTGCCTGAGCACGCGTTTGAGGTGTATATGCAATATTGGAAAGATGTCGAATTTGTGCGTTAGGCGTACAACTTTTTTTCACTCTGCAAGAGTAGCAAAAACACTGTGCATACCATATATCGTCATCAGTGAAATTGACCTTTAACCTGCGGCCTTCTTTTTTTAAAATAAAGAGTTTAAAGCCTAATCAAAAACGTGATTGAGTGACGATATTAAATAAATACCGACAAAATACCGTCACCTATTAGTTATTCCCTAGTACACTTTTGTAGGAGGTAAAAGGCGTTGGTTTCACTAGCTGGAGTAGCGCTCCTAATTGTTGGCGTGATTATTACTACGATAGCATTGTACGAAGTAATAGTAATTCACTGGGGATGGGGAGTGCCTTTTGTATTCATTGGGGTAATATGCCTAGTCAGTGCATTCGTTATCTCACTATTACAATAGTGGAAAGAAAAAGTAACACATTTAGGCTACTTATTTACTCATCTGTCCATGCTTTTTACAGCTAACTGCTAAGGCCCTGCTTCATACTCTACAAAAAAAAGAAGAAAAGGAAGCGCGAACGCTCCCCTGCTATTCACGCAAAATTACCGCTTCATTGCTGCCATTGCTTCTGCTTGGGCTTTAAAAACTCCTCTCAGGACTTCCTTTCCTGTTTCGTAGGGCACCATTTCGTGCACCTCGGGCATGACCCACGGGAAGAAGCCGGACGTCCTCCTGAGCGAATCTTTGGATTCTCCTTCAGCTATTGCATATCCTCCCATTCCATCCGGGAAGAAGCCGAACTCTAGCAGTAAGCCTTCTTTTAACGCTTTGTCAAGCATTGCGAACATCATCTCAGACACCTTTGCCATTTCAACCGGGTCGGTCGGCCACGGTGCGCTCATGTTGTAGTGCCATACGTTCAAAAATTTCGCCATATCTTTTCACCTCCTTTCGCGTTGGCGGCGGTAGTAGTGACCGCCGTTTTTCTAAAACACTACAAAGGCGCCCTAAGGAAATAAATGTTGTTGTAACGTCCGCTTGTTACAACGATAGGTTTTATTTCGGCTGCAATGCGGCTGGACGTATGAGGGCTCGTGAAGTGGGTGCCGGTGCGTCGCCAATATCGTCAACAGAAAAAACCGAACATGCTAAAAGTCGAGCTTTTTCATGTAAAAAGCACCTACCAGGAGGGGTAAAAATGATAGAAAAGGGACTAATCTTAACTGGCAGCGACGCGGAGTTATTAAGCTGGGCGCTTTCAGAAGTCAAAGCAAAGGTCTATGAAGAGTCCAAGGCTAGCTTGGATGATACTGAAGCACTAAATGCCCCCGTTTCGTGTTTCAAAAACCTGGAAAAGAAATGACAAGAGATCCAATAGTTGCCTCTGAACCAAATGCACATGATGCCGAGTATGCCGATGGCAAGGTTGGCGACGTCACCGGTGATCAATTGCATCCGAGGCAAGCTTAGCAGACGGCCCGCTTCGTGTCGATGGGATGTCAAGCGCTCGCATTCTTATCTTTTGATATATAGCGTGTGTCGGGGAGCAGAAAAAAGGCGGCAGAAGCTCATTCCACAAGCGTGGTCACATCACCGGCGTCAATTCCAAGCTCTCGTGCTTTGAGCACTCTCCGCATGATCTTCCCGCTGCGCGTCTTGGGAAGGGCTTGTACGAAGACGATTTCTCCAACCACTGCAACCGGCCCTAACTCGTGTCGCACGTGTTTCTTAAGCTCCTCCACCAGGTGCGCATCACCGGTACGTCCTTCTTTGAGGATGAGAAACGCTTTGATGACCTCGTTTCTTATCGGGTCTGGTTTCCCGATGACTGCGGCCTCTGACACAGCGGCGTGGCTGACGAAGGCAGATTCCACCTCGCTCGTTCCGATTCGATGGCCAGCGATCTTGAGCACGTCATCGGCCCTGCCCTGAATCCAGAGGTACCCGTCCTCGTCCTTTCGCGCAATGTCCCCGGAGCAGTAAACACCGCCGGGAATCACTTCCCAATACGTTTTTACGTACCGTTCGGGGTCCTTGTAAAGCGTTCTTAGCATCGAAGGCCACGGCGTGGTTATAATGAGAAATCCACCCTTCCCGGGAGGCACCAATTTCCCGTCTTGATCAACCACGTCTGCGTGAATCCCTGGTAATGGCTTAGTTGCCGATCCGGGTTTCAGCGGCGCCGTCGGCAACGGGGATATCATGAAGCTTCCCGTTTCGGTTTGCCACCACGTATCCATGATCGGGCAGCGTTCGTTACCGACGTGCTTGTAGTACCACATCCACGCCTCGGGGTTGATTGGCTCCCCAACGGTGCCGAGTATTCTGAGCGACCTCAAGTCACGACACTGCGGCCACTTGTCGCCAAACCGCATCAAGTGACGAATCGCCGTCGGGGCGGTGTAGAACTTCGTGACCCCGTACCTTTCGACGATGCTCCAAAGGGCGTCAGGTTGCGGGTAGTCAGGGGCGCCCTCGTAGACGAGCGTTGAAGTCCCCAAGAGCAGTGGCGCGTACACGACGTAGCTATGTCCCGTGACCCACCCGATGTCCGCCGTGCACCACCACAGATCATCGTCGTGGATATCAAAGACGTCTTTGAGGGTGGCCGCCGTCTCCACCATGTAGCCGCCCGTGGTGTGCACCACTCCTTTAGGCTTCCCTGTGCTGCCCGAGGTGTACAGGATGAAAAGCATATCTTCGGCGTCCATGCGCTCGGCCAGACATTCGGACGGTTCGCCCTCGACCAGGGTGTGGAAAAACACCTCTTTTCCGCTCAGGTCCGACATCGTTATAGGGTTCCCTGCGTGTTTTACGACGATCGTCGTCTCGACGCTCGGACAGCTACTGACCGCCTCGTCGGAGACCGCCTTTAGGTCGATCACCTGTCCTCGCCTGAACGTTCCGTCCGCCGTTATCAGCACCTTTGCCTCTGCGTCGTTAATTCGCTCCGCTAACGCGTGCACGCTGAAACCAGCATACACGACGTTATGCACGGCTCCAATCTTCGCGCAGGCAAGCATGGAAACGACCGATTCAACGCACGGCGGGAGGTAGAGCGCAACGCGATCCCCTTTTTTCACTCCCAGTTTTTTGAGCGCGTTTGCTGCCTTGTTGACCTCCCTGTACAGCTCGTAGTAGGTGACCTTCCGCTCGTCGCCGCGCTCATTAACGTAGAGGAGAGCGAGCTTGTAGCGCCGGCCGGTCCGAACGTGCCGGTCCACGGCGTTGTAGGCGATGTTCGTTTTGCCGCCAACAAACCACTTGTAAAACGGGGCTTTACTCGTATCGAGGGTCTGTGTCCACGGCTCAAACCATTCGAACTGCTGTGCCTTGTCAGCCCAGTACGCCTCGATGTCGTTTCCCGCCGCGAGCTCAGCCTCCCAGTCTTTGACGTAGGCGATATCAGCCACTTCCTTTCGCGGCTTGAATAGCCGTTCTTCCCTAAGCAGGACTGAAGTAACGTCATCCTGCTGTTTTCTTTCCATTTCAGGATCTTTCCCCTGTTTTGTCTCCACACTAACACCTTCTTTTGGCCCGTCGTTCAAAACGCGAAAACAAGAGCCGCAGATTATGAAATCGGCGAGCAAACATACCCGTTCTCAAAAAATGAAAAGAGAATCCCTGCGAGTGATGCAGGGAGCTCTATTCACCCCAGCGGAGCAACGGTCCTTTTGTACATCTCGTTTAGCACCTGCGCGAGGCCGGCGTAGATTG
>Ga0208851_1000316_pt1 | contig 22182 bp, 20 predicted proteins | sample NGESurshal092012_FD_184481 | JGI IMG/M metagenome (GOLD analysis project Ga0208851, IMG submission 184481) | Arctic peat soil microbial communities from Barrow, Alaska - NGEE Surface sample 415-2 shallow-092012 (SPAdes) | ecosystem: Environmental > Terrestrial > Soil > Wetlands > Peat ... | reverse complement strand
TCCTGCCTCGCGCGCGCAGGTCGAGCGACGGCGAGATCCAAGGGGAGTTCCAGCCCCAAGACTACCCTGTCGTCCGGCCCACTGCCGGCACAGTGACCGGTCGTTTCCCGCATGCCAGGCTTGCGGCGCAGGGCGCATCCGGGCAATCAAGGAGCACCGGAGCCCACCCGTGCTCGCCTTCGTGGACACCCCGCATCCCTCCAGCCCTCGCCGCCGCGCGCTGCGCGGCCCACTCTTCGCGCTCGCCGGCGCCATCGCCCTCTACGTCGCGCTGTGGGTCGTTCCCTGGCGGCTCCACCCGTCGACGGGACGGGGTGCGCTCGGCGTCTACCAGGTGGGACAGGAGGGGCGGCTGGAGCCCCTGGCCGAGGGGGCCCCCCTGAACGCCGGGACGCGGGTGGCATTCGCCGTCAGCTCGGAGCGCGAGGCGTCGGTGGTCGTGCTGGCGCTGTGGTCACGGCATGCGCGTCTGGTGAGCCCCGCGACGCCTGCCACGGGTGCGGTCGCGCGGATTCCCCCTGGCGGCCCCACGGTGCTCCCCGACCGCCCGAGCGTCGACGGGCCTCCCGGTCTGGTGCGCTTCCTGGCCGTGTTCTGCCGGAGCGCGCTTCCGCCGGAGACCGTCCTCAAGGCCGGCGAGCGCGCGCTCGGGGTGGGTCAGGGCGATCCGGACGCGGTGCACACGCTCGACCTCGGGTGCGGCGAGTCCTTTGCCAGCATCCGGCTCGTCCCCAGGCCCTGACGCCCGGCGGCCGCCCTGGTCTCGCCGACTGGAGCGCCCTGAGGAGATCCCGACCCGGAACTCGCGTGCGGCCGCTTTGACCTAGACGAGCCGGGCGGCGAGCAGGTCCTGCACATCGATGAGGCCGACTGCGTGGCCCTCGGCGTTCACCACCGGAAGCTGGTCCACGTGCGCCTCGCGCATCAGGGCGGCGGCGGTCAGCGCCAGGTCCTCGGGAGAGACGCAGCGGGGGTGGTGGCCCATCACTGCGGAGACTGGCAGGTCGAAGTCGGTCTTGCCGCGCTCCACCAGCCGGCGGAGATCTCCGTCGGTGAAGATGCCCACCAGTCGCCCGGAGGCGTCGATGACGTTGGTCGCTCCCGGGCGTCCCGGGGTGTTGGTCATCACCACGATGGCCTCGTGCAGGGGGGCGTTCGCGCGCACCACCGGATTGGCCCGGCCCGCGCGCATCACCTCGAGCACCCGCATCACGCTGCGCCCGAGCTTCCCGCCGGGGTGGAGCGCCGCGTACTCCTCGCTGCTGAACTGGCGGGTCTTGAGGAGCGTCATCGCCAGGGCATCCGAGACGGCGTGCAGCGCGGCCGAGCTCGCCGTCGGCACCAGACCCAGCGGACATGCCTCGGGGATGGCTCCCACGTCGAGCACCACGTCCGCGCCCCGGGCGAGCGGCGAGTCGCCATCCCCGGTGATGGCGATGACCTGGGCGCCCAGACGCCGCAGCGGGGGGAGCAGACGGATCAGCTCCTCGGTGGAGCCGCTGTTGGAGAGCGCGAGCACCACGTCCCCCCGGCTGACCCGGCCCAGGTCCCCGTGCACCGCCTCGGACGGATGGAGGTAGAGCGAGGGCACCCCGGTGGAGGCGAGGGTGGCCGACAGCTTCTGGGCGATGAAGCCGGGCTTGCCCAGGCCGGTGACGATGATGTGTCCCTCGCAGGCGCGCAACAGCTCGAGGGCGCGGATGAAGCTGGCGCCCAGACGCTCCTTGGCTCCGAGGATGGCCGCCGCCTCCGCGTCGAGCACCCCGCGGGCGTAGGCCAGCGCGTCCGCTCGCTGCGCCGTCCGACGGCGCGAGGCCGAGGGGCGCGAGCGCGCGCGGGAGGGGCGAGGGACGGGGCGTCGCATCGAGGAGGCTGAGGCGCGCTCATACCGCGTGACGCCGGGGGAGGCTAGGGTTCGCGCGCCCATTCCGGCCGTGCGGACCGTCCTCACCCTCGTTCTGTTCGCCTCGACGCTCGTGGCGGTCGTGGTCCGGCCGCGTGGAATCGCTGCCGGGTGGTTCACCTGCGCTGCGGCCGGGCTCGGGCTCGCGCTGGGGCTGGTGCAGCCAGCAGAGGTCTGGGCGCTCATGGGGGTCGCGCGCGAGGCGCTGCTCTTCCTGCTCGCGCTGCTGCTTCTCTCCGCGGTGCTGGAGGCGAGCGGCTTCTTCGAGTGGGCCGGCGCTGGGCGTCCCGGTGTGGGTGACGACCTTCGCGGGCGTGCTCCTCCTCGGTGCAGTCGGACTCGCTCGGCAGCGGCTGGGCCAGGGCACCCTGCAGCACCTGTCGCTCGGCGTGTTTCCCTTCGTCGTGGGGCTCTTCGCGCTGGTGCAGGCCGTGGAGAACCTCGGGCTCGACCGGCCGCTGGTCGCCTGGCTCGGCGCGCCACGCCCGGCCTGGGCCGGACTCGCGGCGATGACGGGGGTGGCCAGCCTCGCCTCCGCGGCGCTGAACAACCTGCCTGCCACCTTGCTCGTCCGCTCGGTGCTGGGCGCCCTGCACGCGCCGGATGCCTGGATGCACGCGGCGCTGCTCGTCCTCTCGGCGGCCGCACGCCGGGGAGTGGACCTGCCACCGCTCGAGGTGGTGAAGGTGGCGCTGTGGCTCGTGCCGGCGATGCTCGTCGTGGGGCTCGGCGCGCTCCTGGTCACCGGGTGACTCTCGCGAGCCTCAAGGTTGCCTGAAACCGTCCAGACATCGCCCGAGCGTCCATGACCCGCCTCCGTCTTCCTCCCTCCACCCTCGTCTTGCTCCTCCCGCTGGTTGCGGCTGCAGCCCAATCGAGCAGCGCCTCCCGTGGCGCGAGGGTGTTCGAGGCCCGCTGCACCCTCTGCCACACCGTCGAGCCCGGCATGACCGGTGCCCAGGGACCAAATCTGCGCGGCGTCGTCGGCCGGAAGGCGGCGAGCACCGACTTCGGCTATTCGCCCGCGCTCACCCGGTGGGGCAAGACCTGGACGCCCGCGCTGCTCCGGACGTACCTCACCGACCCAGGCGCGCTCGTCCCCGGCACCACGATGGTCCAGAAGGTCAAGGACCCGAGCGAGCGCGCGGACCTCGCCGCGTATCTGAGCTCTCTGAAAGCCTCGAAGCCGACGGCGTCTCCAGGCGTGGCCTCGGGTCCGGGCGCCCGGCCCGACGCCGGCGTCAGTGGGCCAGCGTCATCTGCGCCCGCGGCCGACGCAGGGAGTCCGGGACCGTTCGCCTCTCCCTCCGGAGGGGACGGCGGCACGGGTGGCGTGCTCACCGGCGCTGCGGCATTCGGGGACTGGCGCACGGATGCGCCCGGGGTCCGGCGCCACATTCGCCCGGAGGACCTACCGGCTCCCTTCGCCAGCAGCTCGGCGCACAACTCTCCCCGCCTCGTCCCTCGTCCGGCAGACGGCCGGCCCCGCGCCCCCCAGGGCTGGCGGGTGGACCTCTTCGCCGAGGGACTCGAGGCGCCGCGGCAGATCCGGGTTGCTCCCGGGGGAGACATCTTCATCGCCGAGACCGCGCGCGGGCGGATCCGCGTGCTCCGAGCGAAGGACGGGTCCCCGGCGGCGGAGCAGCGCTGGACCTTCGCCGACGGACTCGATGGACCGTTCGGGATGGCGTTCTACCCGCCCGGGTCCGCGCCCCAGTGGCTCTACGTGGCGGAGGAGAACCGCGTTCTACGCTTCCCCTACCGGGACGGGGACACCACGGCGCGTGCTCGGCGCGAGGTGGTCGTCGCGGAGCTCGCACCCACCAGCGGGGGCCACACCACGCGCGACCTCGTCTTCTCCGCGGACGGCCAGCGGATGTTCGTCTCGGTCGGGAGTCAGTCCAACGTCGCCGAGTCGATGGGCCGGAAGAGCGCCGACGAGGCACGCGCCTGGGACGCTGCCCGTGTGCTGGGTGCCGCGTGGGGAGCCGAGGACCGCCGCGCGGACGTGCTCGTCTTCGATGCCTCCGGCAACCAGGGGCGCATCTTCGCCACTGGCCTCAGGAACTGCGTCGGGCTGGCGGTCCACCCGGCCACAGGGGACCTCTGGTGCTCGACCAACGAGCGCGACGGGCTGGGGGACGATCTCGTGCCCGACTACGTGACCCGGGTCCGCGAGGGCGCGTTCTACGGCTGGCCTTGGTGGTACCTCGGCGAGCACGAGGAGCCGCGGCTGAAGGGCCAGCGCCCGGACCTCGCGGGAAGGGCGACCCTTCCGGACGTGCTCCTGCAGGCCCACTCCGCCTCGCTGGGCATGACCTTCCGCGCGGGCGACGCCTTCGCGGCCGAGCACGGCTCCTGGAACCGCGAGCGGCGCACTGGCTACAAGGTCATCCGGGTCCCGACCCGTGACGGTGTCCCCACCGGCGAGTACGAGGACTTCCTCGTCGGCTTCGTGGTGGATGCGAGGAGCGTCTGGGGTCGCCCGGTGGGAGTCGCCGTGGCGCATGATGGCGCGCTCCTGGTGACCGAGGACGGCTCGGGAACGGTCTGGCGGGTCGCCCCGACCGCTCCCTGACCGACCGGCGGGTTCGACAGGTGTGCCGAGCCGGCGACCGTGCTCTGCTGCGGGCGTGCGGCGGCGCGTCTTCGTGGTGGCAGGAGAGTACGGAAGCAACCCCCGGTTCATGACCGCGGGACGCCGCTCGCCGGACTCCCTGGCCGAGCCCGCCCCCGAGCCCGAACCGGCGGAGCTCTCCCGGCTCTTCTTCCGCTACCCGAACAGGAGTGACGACGGACGGGCGCGCCCCGCTGACTGGGAGCGGGACTTCGGCGTCTCCGAGCCAGTCACCCTGACCGACCTCCTCGCCTCCGCCGGGCACCGCGCCCTGTCCAGCCTCCACGCGCTCCTCGGAGACGGGAGCTACCGGGCGACCTGCGATCGCGTCACCGACCTGTTCGTCACCTGCATGCCGGGGCTCGATCCGAACGAGCGGATGAACGTGGGGCTCGTGCCGCAGACGCTGCAGGCCACGCTCCAGCTCTCGCGCCGGGCCCGTTGCCAGTTCTTGGCCGGGACCTCCGACAGCGGCGCCTGGGCGTTCGCCCAGGCAGTCCGGGCGGCGCGGTCCGCCGAGCGCGGAGCGACGGTGCTCGTGCTGGCGGGGCAGATCATCCCGGCGGGGTACGCCTCGCAGTACCAGATCCGGACGGTGCTCGGGGACCTGGACCAGGCGCGCGGGCTGGACATGCTCGTCGTCGGAGATCTCTTGATGGACTGCATGCGCCGGAACCTCGGCGTCTCGCGGCAGGCGGTGGAGGCAGCGCTGGCCACCGTCTCGATGCGCAAGTTCCAGGCTGCCGGCGCGTACCCGGCGGCGATGCAGTCGGGACGGCTGCCGCACCGGAGCACCCGGCGGACGCCGTACTTCGACGGCGACGACATCGCCGCGCCATGCTGCGGCGCCGCGGCCACGCTGGTCACCTCCGACGAGGAGCTGGTCGCGCAGGTGCTCGCCGCCCGCTCGGCCCGCCACGCGGGCTCACCGGTGGTGGAGGTGCTCGGAGTGGGGGAGGGGAGCAGCAACCCGAGCTTTCTGGAGCGGCAATCTCCCTTGCTCTTCGCCACCGCCATCCGCGAGGCCTTCGCCGCCACGGCGGACGACGCGCGCGTCCGTCCGTCCACCTTCGCCGGCGCCGGGTTCGGGGTGGTGCACGACGCCTTTCCGAGCATCGAGCTCGCCTTCCTGCTGGGGATGGGCCTCGACTGGCACCGCGCGGTGGAGCGGATGCGCGATGGGTGGAGCAATCCCTACGGTGGGCTCCTCACCTTCGGGCACGCGCTCGGGGCGTCGGGTCTGGTCCAGGTGAACAAGACCCAGCACATCTTCAGTGGCGACCGGCGGCACCTGAGGCCCATGCCCTCCGGCCCTGGCCCGCTGCCGGGAACGCTGGCGTTCACCACCTCGGTCGGCGGGCCGCTCTCGCACATCGTGGTCTCGCTGTTCCGGGGGGGAAACGGCGAGCTCGCCGAATCCGGACGGACCAGTCCGTCGGCCGAGTGGGCGGACCGGCGGCGAAAGCTCCGCCGCGTTCTGCCCGTGTACCTCGCGCGGGTCGAACGGGCGCTCCCGGGGCGCGGCCGCCCGGTGCTGGTCGAGGGCGCCACCTACGTGAGCATCCGGAGCTGTCTGCGGGCGCTCCGGCCGGCGGACATCGCGGCCCTCACCTTCGATGGCATCGAGGCGCTGGTCCGACCTGAGCGCCTGGAGGAGGTGCGGGTCCGGCTGCGCTCACTGGTCTCGGTGGTGGTGGCGGAGGCGGAGCGGCTCTCCTCGCTCTTCGACGTCTTCCGGGTGCTCACCGACGAGCTGGTGGCCATGGCGGACGAGTGGAGGGAGGCGCGGTGGTTCACTGCCCAGGCAGCGGCGATGCCTCCCGCGCGTCTCACCGAGCGGCTCAAGGAAGCGCTGCGCGTCCCGCTGGCGATCCTCTGCATCCGGGAGGACGGCCGGGTGAGGCGGGTGGTGCAGTTCCTCCCCAGGAACGGGCTCGGTTACGAGGCGCTGGAGGGCGTGGATCTACTCACCGAGGCGGGCGGCGAGCTCGTCCCGGTCGACGGTCCAGAGGCCACGCTGCTCCTGCCCTGGTGGAATTCGCACGCGCAGCGGCCGTCCAGCGCCTCGGTCGGCTCCGGCCCGGAGCGGCTGGAGGAGCTGCTCGGGCCCGGCGCCGAGTCGGTCCAGGAGACGGCCACCGACCTGGTGCTCCTCCGCGGGTGGGGGCGACCGGAGCCCAGGCCCTGGGCAACCGAGCTCGCCGAGGGTGGAGCAGCCCGTCCGGTTCTCCGCGCGGTCGCCTACGTGGCCCAGGTGGTCCCGCCCTCTCCCGATCGACTGGCCGCGGCGCAGGAGGCGCTCGCGGAGGCCGCGCGCGAGGCCCAGGGCTGGCTGGGAAGATGGCGATTCGCCTTCGCGCAGGCCGGGAACCGGCTGTGGATGACCGGGGCCTCGGCGGGCGCAACGGACACCACCGATGTTCTCCGCTTCGCCCGGGAGGTGGCGCGGGCGACTGCCGTGTCTGGCGTCCGGGTGCGTGCCGCGCTGGCGACCGGGACCGGAACCCTCTTCGAGGACGTCCACGGCCATCCCGCCGTCGCCTCCGAGGTGACCGAGCACGCGGTCGAGGCGCTCGGGGTGCTCGACCGCTCCATGCCTCCCGGTGCGCCGGGCCCGGCGGCAGTGCTCGCGCTGATGACCGCCGACGCGGAGGGGCCGCTCAAGGAGGCGGAGACCTCGGGGTGGCACACGGCGGCGACGACCGACGGCGTGCGGCTCTTCGTGCTGGAGTGAGACGAATGGGCTGATCGCGGCCGCCCTGACCTAGAGCGCCGCCTCGCCGAGGAACTTCTCCTTCACCCGTGGGTCGCCGAGCAGCGCCCGGGTCTGACCCGAGAGCGTGAGGTGCCCGGTCTCGAGCACGAAGCCGCGGTTGGCGAGCGCGAGCGCGTGGTGCACGTTCTGCTCGACCAGGAGCACGGTGACCCCGCGGCTGTTGATCTCCTTGAGCGCGGCGAACACCTGCTTCACCAGCATCGGCGCCAGCCCGAGCGAGGGCTCATCGAGCATGAGCAGCTTCGGCCTCGCCATCAGGCCTCGCCCGATGGCGCACATCTGCTGCTCACCGCCGCTCAGGGTCCCTGCGTTCTGCTGGGCGCGCCGCTCGAGAATGGGGAACATCTCCAGGACGGTCCGGAGCGTCTCCTTGCGGTGCGCCCGGGCCTCGCTGCCGTAGGCGCCCATGTCCAGGTTCTCGCGAACAGTCATCTGGGGCCAGAGCTGCCGCGCCTCCGGGACGAGCACCAGCCCGCGCTCCACCAGGCGATAGGCCGGGAGCCCGGTGACGTCCTCACCCTGGAACTTGATGCGCCCGCGCCGGGGCTTCAGCAGGCCGGCGATGGTCCGGAGCGTGGTGGTCTTCCCGGCCCCGTTCGCCCCGACCAGGGTCACGATCTCGTTCGGCTCGACGTCGAACGACACGTCCCAGACCGCCTGCACGTCGCGGTAGAAGACGTCGATCCCCTCCACCTCCAGCGCCATCACGCCCGCGCCTCTGCGCTGTCGTCACCGAGGTACGCCGCCACCACCGCCGGATCGCGGAGCGCCTCTGCCGGACGGCCCTCGGCGATCTTCTTGCCGAAGTTCAGCACCACCAGACGGTCGGACAGACCCGCCACCGCGTGCACGTGGTGTTCGATCATCAGAATGGTGAGCCCGCCGTCCCGGAGCGCCCGTACCAGGGTCATGGCTTGCTGGATCTCCGCCGGGTTCAGTCCGCCCATCACCTCGTCCAGACAGAGCACCTCGGGCCCGGTGGCGAGCGCCCGGGCGATCTCCAGCCGCTTCAGCTCGCCGATGCTCAGCGCGCCCGCCTTGACCTCGGCCCGGTGCGCGAGTTGGGTGCGGGTCAGCACCTCGTCCACCCGCTCCCGCGCTTTCGCTCCGCGCAGCCGCGAGCGGCCGTAGAGCGCACCCACCCGGATGTTGTCGGCCACGGACATCTCGCGGAACGGCCGGACGATCTGGTGCGTGCGGACCAGCCCCCGCGCCACCACCTCGTCGTTGCGGAGTCCGGACAGCTCCTCCCCGCGATACCGCACGCTGCCGGACGTGGGCCGCACCGAACCCACCAGGCAGGAGAACAGCGTGGTCTTGCCCGCGCCGTTCGGCCCGATGACGCTGTAGATCTCCCCGCACTGCACCTCGAACGACACCGAATCGAGCGCGAGCAGACCGCCGAACTGCTTGGTCACCGAGGACACCGCGAGGATGGGTCCGCTCTCAGCTGGCACGGCGCACCTCCGTGACCGGGGCCGGCCTCCGGGGACGCCGGCCGACCAGTCGCTCCCACAGCCCCACGATTCCCTTCGGCTCGAAGAGCATCACCACGATCAGCAGGCCGCCGTAGATGAAGAGGTACGAGTCGCGCAGGGTCGGGCTCGCCAGGAGCTTGATCTGCAGGTAGCTGAAGAGGAGCGCGCCGAGGACGGGGCCGGTGACCGTGCCCATCCCGCCCACGATCGGCATCAGCACGATGGTCAGCGACAGCCGGAAGTCGAAGACGCTGCCCGGACTGATGTACTGGAAGTTCGTCGCGAACAGCCCGCCGGCCACCGCCACCAGCGCGGCAGAGAGGGCGTGGGCCTGCAGCTTGGCACGCGTCGAGTTGACCCCGAGCGCCTCGGCGGCGTCGATGTCCTGGCGGATGGCCTCCAGCGAGAGCCCGAAGGCGTGCTGCTGCAGCCAGGCCACCAGCGCGAGGGTCACCAGCGCGAGGCCGACCATTGCGTAATAGTTGCCGTTGAAGTCGAACGCCCCCGCGGGCATCCGCACGCCGCTCGACCCTCCGGTGAACTCCAGACCCGAGGCGATGACCCGCACCGCCTCGCCCACGCCGATGGTGGCGATGGTGAAGTACGGCCCCCGGAGCCGGAAGGTCGGCAGACCCACCAGCACGCTGAATGCCACTGCCAGCGCCGCACCCAGTGGAAGGGTCAGCGCCGGCGACCAGCCCGCATTGGCCAGGAGCACCGTGGTGTAGGCGCCGATGCCCACGAAGGCCGAGTACCCGAGCGAGACCTGGCCGGCGAACCCGCCGAGGAGGTTCCACGCCGAGGCGAGCACGACGAAGAACGCCATGTTCCAGAGGTCGTTCAGCGTCCCGCGCTCGGCGACCGCCGGGGCAAGGAGGAGCGCCGAGGCGAAGAGCAGCCCGAGCGGCAGCGCCGGATGGCGACGGAAGAAGCCCATCAGCGGGCCACCGCCCGCCGGTCGAAGGTCTTCCACAGTCCGGGCAGACCACCCGGCGCTGCGACGAGAACCACCACCAGCAGGGTGAAGCTGATCGCGTCCTGGAAGGACACCGGGATGGAGGTGTACGCCGAGGCGAAGTTCTCGATGAACGCCAGGACCAGCGCGCCCACCGCGACGCCGGTGAAGCTCTCCATCCCTCCGAGGACGATGATGCAGAAGGCCTTCAGGAGGAAGCTGCGACCGAAGTCCGGGGTGAAGGCGTAGAGCGTGGACAGCATGCTCCCCGCCATCGCGGCGAAGGCGGTCCCGATGCCGAAGGCCACCGCGGCGATCTGCCCGGCGTTCACTCCGGAGAGCATCGCCGCGTCCCGGTTCTGGGTCACCGCGCGGATGGCCTTGCCCAGGTACGTCCGCCGAAGCACCAGCGTGAGGCCGACCAGCGACAGGAGGCTGACCCCGAAGACGAGGATCTGCGGCACGCCGAAGCGCCCGCCCAGCACCTGCACCGACTCCATGGTGTACGAGGTGAGGATGGACTGGGTGTCGCCGCCCCAGATGGCGTACGCGAGGTTCTGCAGCACCAGCCACACCCCGAAGAGCAGCAGGAGCGACTGCATGGACGGACCGGTGGAGGAGCGTGGCAGCCACCGGATGAGCGTCGCGTACAGCGCCATGCCGAGGACGAAGAAGGCGGGGGCCACCACCAGCAACGAGACGAAGGGATCGAGCCCGAACCGCTCGTTCAGGGCGTAGGTCGCGTAGGCGGCGAGCATCATCAGCCCGGCGTGCGCCAGGTTGATGATCCGCATCACTCCGTAGATCACCGCCAGCCCGTAGGACATGGTGGCGTACAGCCCGGCGGCGAGCAGCGAGTTCAGCGCGACGACGACGAGCTTCTGCACGGCGATTCCCGACCTGGGCGCCGACTCACTTCTTCGGGATGGGCGCGACCGCCGGCCCGGTGGCGTCGGCCTTGGGCCAGACGATGTCCACCTTGCCCCCCGGCTTGTTCTGGGTCACGACGAAGGGCAGGTCGGCCTGGCCGGTCTTGGTGAACGACAGCACCTGCCCGGGGACGATGCTCTTCTCCATCCTGAGCGCCGCCAGCGCGGCGCGGATCTTCTCCGGCTCGAGCGAGCCCGCCTGGGAGATGGCGGTCAGCAGCGCGCGCGTCGTCTCGTAGGCCATCGCGTGGTACCACTGCGGCTCGACGCCGGTCGCCGCCTTGTACCGGGTGTTGAACTCCTTGACCTGGGGGTAGGGCAGGAGGTCCGACCACCAGCCGCTGGCGAAGACGTAGTCGGTCGCCGGTCCCAGCGCCTTGCGCGCCGCCGCGTCCGAGCCGCGAGCCCCGTGGGTGAGCATCAGATGCTGCAGCCCCATCTGGGTGTACGTCCGGTGCATGGCGATGAAGTCCTCGAGGTGCGAGTCGGCGAGGAACAGGTCCGCCTTGGCCTCCGCCACCCGCTGGAGCAGCGGGCGGTAGTCGGTGGTGTACAGCTCGAACTTCTCTTGAACGACGACCTTGTAGCCGGGGTGCGCCTTGACGAACTCGTTCACACCCTTGGCGTAGTCGTTCCCGTGCTCGGTGTTCTCGGTCACCAGCGCGATGGTGAGCGGCGTCTTCAGCTTCCCCTGCTTGACCAGATCGTCGAGGAAGTTCATCTGGGTCTCGGCCAGATGCTCGACCGGAGAGAGCGTCCCGAACACCCACTTGCTCCGGCCGAAGATGGCCGTCGCCCCCGCGCCACCGGAGAGATAGGGGGTGCCGTAGCGGTCCGGGACCACCGACTGCGCCTGCACCAGATTCGAGCCGTAACCGCCGATGATGGCGTGGGACTTGTTCTGGGTGATCAGCTGCTCGACCAGCTGCGCGCTCTTGGAGGCATCCGAGGTGTCGTCGAGCAGCGAGAGATTGACCTTCATCTTCTTGCCGCCGAGCTGCACACCGCCGGCGTCGTTGGCCTCCTTCACCGCCAGCTCCGTGGCCTGCTTGTAGGCGCCGCCGATCTTCGACTCCTTGCCGGTGACCGGCAGCACCGCGCCGATCCGGATCTCGTCCTGCGCACGCGCGGGACGTGCGAGCACCAGGAGCAGGGCGGCGCAGAACCAGGCGAAACGCGACATGTCACCCTCCAGGAACACGCGGGCGGTTCCAGTCGCGACCACGTAGCACGTCCACCTTGCGCCCCCGCACCTCGAAACGCCCGACGCGGCGCAGCACGTCGACGCAAAGTCGCTCGCGACGGCGGATGTTCGCTCGCCCGCCCGGAGAGGAAGACCGGATGAAAACGGGTTGCAGAGCCTGACGTTGACGCGTAAATCAACCCGCGTGCCTGTCGCGCTGCGTCAAGTGCGACCAGCGCTGACCTCAGGGAGTCGGACCGTGAAGATCCTGGTGACCGCCAAGCGGGTGGAAGACCCCGAGTCGAAGATCAAGGTGAAGACCGATGGCTCCGGCATCGTGCAGGAGGGGCTGAAGTACAAGATCAACCCGTTCGACGAGATCGCCGTGGAGGAGGCCCTCCGCCTGGCCGCCAAGCACGGCGGCGAGGTGGTGGTCGTGAGCATCGGCCCGAAGGAAGTGCAGGAGCAGCTCCGCCACGCGCTCGCGATGGGCGCCACCAAGGCAGTCTGGGTGAACCACACGGGCCCCCTGGATCCGATGTCCGCTGCGGCGCTGCTCAAGGGTGTCGCCGAGCGCGAGAAGCCCGACCTTGCCATCCTCGGCAAGCAGAGCATCGACGACGACCAGAACCAGACCGGCCAGTACCTGGCCGAGTGGCTGGGCTGGAGCCAGGCCACGTTCGCCTCCAAGGTCGATTCGCTCGAGAGCGACGCCGAGAAGGCCAAGACGCCCGCCATCCAGGTCGGCGCAGACGGCAAGAGCGCACAGGTGATCCGCGAGGTCGACAACGGCCTCACCACCATCGCGGTGACGTTGCCGGCCGTGGTGACCACCGACCTGCGCCTGAACCTGCCGCGCTACGCCTCGCTGCCCGGAATCATGAAGGCCAAGAGCAAGCCCATCGAGGAGGTGACCCCGGCGACGCTCGGGGTAGACACCAGCCTCCAGATCCAGGTGGTGAAGATGTATGCGCCGCCGCCCCGCAAGGCCGGGATCAAGGTCGGCGACGTGCAGGAGCTGTTCACCAAGCTGAAGAACGAAGCCAAGGTCGTCTGAGGGAGCCACGCGCCATGTCCACCGTCCTCATCGTCGCGGAGGCCCAGCCCGACGGGCATCTCCGGAAGGCCACCCTCAACGCCATCGCTGCCGGGAAGGACCTGGCCCAGAAGAGCGGCGCGCCGCTCCACCTGGCAGTCCTCGCGCAGGATCCGGCGGCGCTCGCCGAGCAGCTGAAGCCCTACGGCGCGGCTGCCATCCACACCGTCGCCTCGGCGGCGTTCGCCCACTACGTCGCCGAGTCGTTCGCTCCGGCCGTCGCCGCCCTGGCGACCTCGATCGGCGCGGACTTCATCGGCGCGGCCGCCACGGCCCAGGGACGTGACCTCCTCCCCCGCGTGGCCGCCAAGCTGAAGGCAGCCATGGCCTCCGACGTCACCGCCTTCGCCGGCACGGGCACGGACATCACCTTCACCCGTCCGATGTGGGCCGGCAGCGTGATTGCCGACGTGAAGCTCAGGACGCCGGTCAAGGTGTTCACCGTCAGGGCCACCGAGTTCGCCGCGGCGACGCCGGGTGGCAGCGGGGCCGAGGTGAAGGCGTTCCCGCCTCCGGCCGACGTGGCGAGCACGCCCACCACCTTCGTCGCCTTCAACGAGGTGAAGAGCGCCCGGCCCGAGCTGACCGAGGCCAGCGTCGTGGTCTCGGGTGGCCGCGGGACCAAGGGCGACTTCAAGGAGATCGAGGCGCTCGCCGACGAGCTCGGCGCCGCGGTGGGCGCCTCTCGTGCAGTCTGCGACGCGGGCTGGGTGCCGAACGACTACCAGGTCGGCCAGACGGGCAAGGTCGTCGCGCCGAAGCTCTACATCGCCGCCGGCATCTCGGGCGCCATCCAGCACCTGGCGGGCATGAAGGGCAGCAAGACCATCGTGGCCATCAACAAGGACCCCGAGGCGCCCATCTTCCAGGTGGCCGACTACGGCATCGTGGCCGACCTCTTCAAGGTCCTCCCCGAGCTCCGCGCGGCGATTCACGCGGCGAAGTGACCACCGCGCCCGAACTCCCGGACGGCGACCGCGTCCTCCGCGCCCTCGGCGTCCACCGGCTCTCCATGCCGGTCCCCTTCGTCGACGCGGGCGGGCCGGTCAACGCCTACGCCATCGAGGACGGGCGCCGCGGGCTGGCCTTCTTCGACACCGGCATCGGTACTCCCGAGGGGGTCGCAGCGCTTCACGCGGGCGCGGAGGCCGCGGGGCTGGACCTGCGCCGCTGCACCCAGGTCCTGGTCAGCCACGGGCACGTGGACCACTCCGGGAACGCCCAGCTCCTCTCCGAGCTGAGCGGCGCGCCGGTCCGCGTCCACCCCGGGGACATGGAGAAGGTCGTCGGGGAGAGCGACTGGGAGAGGCGCGCGCCGGTCTACGCGACGTTCCTCCGCCGCCAGGGCGTGCCGGAGGAGCAGCTGCCGGTGCTCGCCGAGATGGGCCGCCACACCGGACAGTTCAGCCGGCGCGTGGACCCGTCGCGCGCCCGAGCGCTCACCGAGGGCGAGCGGCTCCGGGTGGGGAAGCTCCGGCTCGAGGTGCTCCACCTCCCGGGCCACACGCCGGGCCTGGTGTGCCTGTGGGACCCGGAGCACGGCCTGCTCTTCGCGGACGACCACCTGCTCGCCCGGGTCTCGCCGAATCCGTTCCTCGAGCTGGTGGACGCGCGCACCACCCGGCGGGCGCTCGTGCAGTACCTGCACAGCATCACCCGCGTGCGGGCACTGGACGTCAACTGGGTACTTCCCGGACACGGAGCGCCGTTCCAAGGCCACCGCGCCGCCATCGACTCGCTGCTCCGGTTCATCAGGCGGCGGCAGGACAAGCTCCTCGCGGCGCTCGCTGCCGGCCCACGCACGCCGGTGGAGCTCTCCGAGGCGCTGTTCGGGCCGCAGCAGGGACCTCGGCTCTATCTCACGCTGTCCGAGGTGGTGGGCAACCTCGAGGTGCTCGAGGACGGGAGTCGCGTGCGGCGCCTCGATGACTGCGACATCGACCGCTGGAGCCTTCAGTGAATCGCCGCCCCGGCGCTCACGCTGCGCCGTGGCATGCCCGGGTCATCTCCTCGACGCCGGCGTACCGCGGCAGGTTCCCCCTCTCCGTCCCCGCTGGCAGTCGCTTCGCCCCCGAGGCGGCCTCGATGTCCTGGAGGAGCCGCACGTAGGCCTCCTTCGGCGGGACTCCCGGAAAGAGCCGGTCGAGTCCGAGGTCGCCGAGTCCAGCCCGGAGCACCGTCGCCCCGTTCGTCGCGTCACCCCAGCCGATGACCAGGTCGGTGAGCACCCGGTTGCGCCCGTTGGCGCCCGGGACGATTCCCACGGCGAGCCCGAGCACCTTCTCCAAGGGGAGGGTGTTCGCGCCGCTGCTGCTCACCACCACCAGTCCCCCACTGGCGCGTCCCTCGACACGCACCGGGACGATGCGCGGCGGAGGAGCCGCCGCCGCGCTCGCCACCCGGCCCCCGTCCTGCAAGGAAGTCCGGAGATCGAGCTCGAGATGCGGGTCCTCGGGCGGCAGCTCGATGCTGCGTGGCTCGGCCGGGACGAACTTCTGGAGCAAGAGGGTGACTCGCTTCTGCAGCTCGGGCTCGCCGGCCGTCGCCTCCGCCGCAGCCGAGAGCGCGGGCACCGTGGGCAGCGGCTCCAGCTCCAGCGCGCGCACCCGGGCCTTCAGGCCGACGAGGCCGTCCGCCCGCAGAGCCACGCCGTAGTACGACCGGGCGCCAGCGTGGTCACCCTCGGCATCGAGCCGCTGGGCGATTCGCCACGCCACGCCGGGGCGGAGTGCCGTCGCCTCGGCGGCCGGTCCCAGCTCCTCGAGCGTCACCCGGAGCAGCTCGGTCGTTCCCCCCAGCGCGGCGCCGAGCACCTCGTCGACCAGGGTCAGCGCGCCCGGATCGCCCAGCGCGAAGGTGGCCCGGGCGAGTCCGGCCCGAGCGTCCAGCTGCTGGGGCCGATCGGCGAGGACCCGGGCAAATGCCTCCCGCGCAGCCGCCGCATCGTCCCTCGCGAGGGCCTCCTTGCCCGCGAAGTAGTCGGGGTGCTGGATCCACTCTCCGGAACGTTCCTTCACCGGCGGTGTGACAACTGTCTTCAGGAAGTTCCGAAGCACGGGCTCCCGTGAGGCGAAGGTGCGCTGGGGGATGCAGGAAACCGCAGAGGCGCGACGGATGGCGCGTTCTATGGTGACCAGCGTTGTTGGTCGACGGGTACTTCTCGCACCACGGGGGCGGGTGGCGTGAGACCCGCCGCACTCAGCGTCGTGCCGACACGCTCCCACCTTCGGCGGCCCGGCGAAGCGCGGGCAGCAGCACGCGGCGGATGAGCACGATGCCAGGGCTGAACAGCCGCCAATAACGGCGGAAGCGGCGCCGCGATGTCTCGTCGGTCGCCTCGGCGCGGGTCTCGGTCCGGAACAGCGTCGTGGAGCTCTGCGGGTCCGGCTCGGCCTCCAGGCTCCAGACGATCTTCACCTGGCCAGGCTCGGAGAACGCTGCGAATGCGTCCGGAGCGACCGCGGTGAACCGCACGTCGGGCTCCCACGGCTGCGTCACCGCCCCCATCACCCGCTGCCGACCGGGCTCTACGGCGAGCGTGCCCCAGCCGATCGACGTCATCTGCTCGACGAGGCCGCGGGCGACGTGCGGCGGCAGCGGCCTGGCGCCGAGGAGCCATCCCCGTATGCGAAACAGGGCGCGGACGAGCCCGAGTGACTCGAGATCGAACGACTCCGCGGCCGCAAGTACCTGCTCCGGCGCCGCGCGGATGCGGATCTCGTGCACGGTCCGCTCGTCCGCGTCGGGGAGGAAGGGGTCGATGAGCCGCGCGCTCACGGGTCAGCGCTTCTGGCGGAGCTCGACGCGGCGGATCTTCCCGCTCACCGTCTTGGGGAGCTCGGAGACGAACGAGATCTCCCGCGGGTACTTGTACGGAGCGGTGGTGCGCTTCACATGGTCCTGCAGCGCGGTGGCGAGCGCCTCGGAGGCGACCACGTTCGACTTGAGCACCACGAAGGCCTTGATGCGCTGGCCGAGCTTGTCGTCCGGGACGCCCACCACGGCCGACTCGGCGACCGCGGGGTGCTCGAGCAGCGCCGACTCGACCTCGAACGGACCCACCCGGTAGCCGGAGGTCTTGATGACGTCATCGGCCCGGCCGACGAACCAGAGGTAGCCGTCCTCGTCGCGCACCGCGCGGTCTCCGGTGACGTAGAAGTCGCCCCGGAAGGCGGCCGCGTTGGTGGCCTCGTCGCCGAGATAGCCCGCGAACATGCCCACCGGCCGCTCGGGCTTCACCCGGACGGCGATGTCGCCCTCCTGCCCCACCGCGACCTCGCGCGCCTCGTGGTCGATGACCCGGACGTCGAACCCGGGCGAGGGCCGGCCCATCGACCCGGGCTTGAACGGCATGCACTGGAACATGCCGACGACGGCCACGGTCTCGGTCTGGCCGTAGCCCTCGCGGATGGTCAGCCCGGTGGCGCGCTTCCAGGCGTCGATGACCTCGGGGTTGAGCGGCTCGCCGGCGCTCACCACGTGGCGGAGCTCCGGGAAGCGCCACTTGCCCAGGTCCTCGAGCACGATGGCGCGCCAGGCGGTGGGCGGCGCGCAGAAGGTGGACACCTTCTCCCGCGCCAGGAGGTCGAGGATGGCCTTCGCGTCGAAGCGGCCGCGGAAGTCGTAGACCACCGAGCAGGCGCCCTGGCTCCACGGACCGAACACCTTGCCCCAGGCGCACTTGGCCCAGCCGGTGTCCGAGAGTGTGAAGTGCACGTCGTCCGGGCCCAGGTCGAGCCAGTACTTGCCGGTGATGGCGTGCCCGAGCCCGTAGCTGGCGTGGGTCTGGGGCACCATCTTCGGCATCCCGGTGGTGCCGCTGGTGAAGTACACGAGCATCCGGTCGTCCGCGGCGGTGTCCGGAAACTCGGCGGCTCGCGCCCCGTCCACCGTCTGGGTGCGGAAGCGGATCCAGGGCAGCGGGCCCTCGTCGGTACAAACCCAGGCGATGACGTCGGCGTGGGCGCCCACCTCGAACTTCGGCAGGTGCTCGGCGGTGGTGACGACAGCCCGTGCCCGCCCGAGCTCGAGTCGATACTTCACGTCCTTGGCGGTGAGCATGGTCGTGCCGGGCATGAGCACGAGGTTGGCCCGCATGCAGCCGAGGGCGAGGATCCACCACTCGGCGAGCCGGGGCAGCATGGTGAACACGCCGTCACCCGGCCGGAGCCCGAGGTCACGGAGGAAGAGCGCGGCGTGGACCGAGCGCTCTGCCAGCTCGCGCCAGCTGTAGACCTTGCGGTTCCCGCGGTCGTCGCAGTGGAGCATGGCCGGAGCGTCGGGGCGCTCACTGGCCCAGCGGTCCACCACGTCGATGGCGAAGTTGAAACGCTCCGGCCGATCCCACGTGAACGCGGCGAACTCCGCCTCGTAGTCGGTCATGTTCCGCGGCGAACGCTCACCCATGGAGACACACCTCCGGTCGATCCGCCCTTTACCAGCTTGATCCTCCGATGGGGATTGGGGAGAAGGAAGCGCCTGAGCGTCGCGGACCGCATCTTCCTTGGCCTGCTGTTCTTCGTCCCCGCGACCGTCGTGGCCGCCTGGCTGCACGGGGGGAGCTGGGTGTTCGTCCTGGCGGCGCTGGCTCTGGTCCCGCTGGCACGGTGGATTGGAACTGCCACCGAGGCGGTGGCCCGCCATCTCGGACCGGGGGCGGGCGGCCTCCTGAACGCCACGTTCGGGAACGCGGCGGAGCTGATCGTGGGCATCACCGCCCTGAACGCCGGGCAGACTGCCGTGGTGAAGGCGTCGATCACCGGGAGCATCCTCGGGAACCTGCTCTTCGTGCTCGGGGCCACGGTGCTGGCCGCAGGGCTCAAGGAGCCGCGACCGAAGTTCAACGCCACGGCCGCGCTCTCCAGCTCGGCGCTCCTGTACCTGGCGGTGGTGGGGCTGGTGGTCCCGGACCTGTTCCACGCGACGCTCGGGGCGAAGGTGACGCACCTCATGCGCCCGCTCTCGCTCCTGGTCTCGGTCATCCTGGTGGTGCTCTACGGTCTGTCGCTCCTCTTCTCGCTCCGGACTCACTCCCAGCTGTTCGAGGGAGCAGACCCGCTCGAGGCCGAGCTCGAGTCGGAGGGCGCCGCGGGGCCGTCCCCCTGGTCGATCAAGCTCGGGCTCACCGTGTTGCTCGTCTCCACCGCGGCCACGGTGCTGGTCTCGGAGCTCCTGGTGGGCTCGCTGGACACGGTCATCGAGGACTGGGGGCTGACCCCGACCTTCTTGGGGGTCATCGTCATCGCCGTGGTGGGCAACGCCGCCGAGCACAGCACCGCGGTCCTCATGGCCCTCGAGGACAAGCTGGAGGTCGGACTGGCCATCTGCTTCGAGAGCAGCAAGCAGATTGCCCTGCTCGTCGCTCCGCTGCTGGTCTTCCTCTCCGGGATGCTGGGGCACCCCATCACCCTCGAGTTCAGCCACCTCGAGGTGATGGCGCTCGCCCTGGCGGTGGGGGCCACCGCGCTGGTCACGCTGGACGGCGAAACCCACTGGCTCGAGGGAGCGATGCTGATCGGCGTCTACGCCATCCTGGCCATCGTCTTCTTCTTCGTCCCGTGACGGCACGTACCGAGAAGGCGGCGCTGGCCGACGGGGTGCTGGTGGTGGTGACCGCCATCTGGGGCTCGAGCTTCGTGGTGGTGCAGGACGCGGTCCGACTCGCCGACCCCTTCACCTTTCTGGTGCTCCGCTTCACCCTCGCGGCGGCCCTGCTCACCGCGCTGGACTGGCGCGGGCTGGCCGACCGGAAGCTCGTCGTGGCCGGAGCGTGGCTCGGCGCGCTGCTCTTCGTGGGCTTCATCACCCAGACGGCCGGGCTGCAGTTCACCACCCCCTCGCGGAGTGGCTTCCTCACCGGGCTCTCGGTGCTCCTGGTCCCGTTCGTCAGCCTGGTGCTCTTCCGGAAGTGGCCCAGCCCGCCGGTGCTGCTCGGCGTCGGGCTGGCGGTGGCGGGGCTCTGGTTCCTGACCGGTGGCGCTTCCGGGGGCGGTGTGGCGACGGCGAAGGGAGATCTCCTGACAATCGCCTGCGCGGTCGCCTTCGCCTTCTACATCGTGCTGTTGGAGCCGCAGGCCCGGGTGCATCGCCCGGCGCCGCTGGTGGCCGTCCAGCTCTGGGTGGTCGTCTTGCTGGCCCTGGTGGCGCTGCCCTTCGTGCCCCGTCACTTCGAGTCGTCGCCCGCGCTGTGGTGGGGGATCGCCTACACCGCGCTGATGAGCACGGCCGTCTGCCTTCTCGCTCAGACCTGGGCGCAGGCGCGGACGTCGGCGGTGCGGGCGGCGCTCATCTTTGCCCTCGAGCCGGTGTTCGCGGCACTCTTTTCCGTGATGCTCGGACGAGAGCGCCTCGGGAGCCGGGAGCTGGCGGGTGGGACGCTCATCGTCCTGGGGATCGTGGCCGCGGAGCTCGGAGGGGCGCTGTGGGCGCGGCGCCGGACGGTCGCGTCCTGAGGCGTCAACGGGCCGGGAGCGTCGCGCCGCCGTCCGGCCCGATGCAGCGGGCCATCCTCCCGTCGGCCAACCAGACCACCTGCAAGTCGTCGCCGTCAGGCAGTCGAGAACCGTAGCGGGGACCCTCGCAGACGATCTCGGTCTCCGGCTCGAGGAGGCTCCGGGACCCTGCGCCGAGCGCCACCGAGGTCGCGAGGAGCGCCCACAGCGCGGCCAGGAGGGTACGCACGGCTGCCGCCGAGGGCTGTCAGCAGGGCGCGGTATGAGTCGACTCGCTGCCGGGCCCACCTGCCCGATGACCTACGACCGATGAGCGACGAGCGTACGACCCCCTCCTGCGCAGTCGAGCCGGTCTCCGCGCTTCGGCGCTAGAGTCCGCCCCCACGGTATGCCCGTCGAGCTGCGGCGCGGAGGTCTTCACCTGTCGGGCACGGCGCTCTGGCTGGACGCGCACCGCAAGGCGCCGCTCGCGTTCGTCAGTCACGCCCACTCCGACCACATCGCGCGGCACGAGCGGGTCATCGCCACGCGGGCGACGCTGCGATTGATGTCGCACCGCCTCGGCGCGCTGCCCTCGTGTCTCCCGGTCCCGTACAACCGGCCCTTCGACCTCGGATCGCTCTGTCTCGAGCTGCTTCCCGCTGGTCACATCCTCGGGTCGGCGCAGCTGCGCGTCATTCGCTCGGACGGCGCGCGGGTGACGTACACCGGTGACCTCAATCTGGAGTCGTCGTCCACGGCCGAGCCGGTCCAGGTCGCGGAGTGCGACACCCTGGTGCTCGAGTCCACGTTCGGGCACCCTCGGTACCGCTTCCCGCCGAAGGCGGAAGTGCTCGGAGCCATCGAGGCGTTCGCACGGACGACGCTGGAGCGTGGGGCCACGCCGGTGCTCCTCGGCTACTCGCTCGGAAAGAGTCAGGAGGTGATCCGGGCGTTGACCTCGCGCGGACACAGCGTGGTGGCGCACGAGTCGGTCTGCGCCGTCGCCGAGGTGTATCGCTCGCTCGGGGTCGAGGTGGGGGCGGTGCGCCGCTTCGACGGGACCTGGCTTCCCGGGGAGGTCGGCGTGTTCCCGCCGCACGTGTGGAAGTTCGCGCGGCTGCTCCGGCCGTGGCCGAGGAGGACTGCGGTTCTCACCGGGTGGGCGGTGGATCCCGGAACGGCGCGCCGGTACGGGGCGGACGAGGCGTTTCCGCTGTCGGACCATGCGGACTTCGAGGGGCTGGTCTCGTACGCGAGGTCGACCGGCGCGTCGGAGGTGCTGACCCACCACGGGTATGCAGAGGAGCTGGCGACGGCGCTCCGGGACCGCGGCATCGAGGCCCGGCCGCTCGGAACGGTGCGGCAGCTGGATCTCTTCGGCTGAGGTACGGGGGACGCTCGGACGGCCCGGGCCGAGTCCGGGGTTCGGCCTTGCCCGGGGGAGACGCTGGTGCCCCGGAGTTCGGCGGCCACGGCGTGGGCGAGCTGGCCCGCCTGCCAAGTGCAAAACCGGTCGCCCAGTCCGCAGTGATTGCGGGGGCGAACTGAGGATTCCCGGAGCGCTGGAGGTCACGCAGGCCGCGAGTCAGCGCCCCGCCGTGCGTGACGTGACCCGCCGCCCTCCCTTCGGAGCCAGCTGTCCCCGGTCACTCCTCCGGCGACTGGACCAGCAGCTTCTCCTTGCCGCAGACGGCACAGCGGAGATGGATGAACAGGTCTCCCTCGCTGTCCTCGGGGACCGTGCCCACCGGCACTCCGAGCTCGGTCTGTGCCAGCTCGGCGACCCGCTTCGGCACCTCCGCGGCGGGGAAC
>Ga0208851_1000315_pt1 | contig 22186 bp, 19 predicted proteins | sample NGESurshal092012_FD_184481 | JGI IMG/M metagenome (GOLD analysis project Ga0208851, IMG submission 184481) | Arctic peat soil microbial communities from Barrow, Alaska - NGEE Surface sample 415-2 shallow-092012 (SPAdes) | ecosystem: Environmental > Terrestrial > Soil > Wetlands > Peat ... | reverse complement strand
CTGGCTGGTGGGCTGATCGAACCCGCGCTTGGGCGGGCGTGGTGGTCGCTGCGGCGCGGGTTGGATCAGCGACCCCCCTGTACTGCGCGGGTTGGATCAGCGAACCCCCGCCCCGCGAACCCCGCCCGGCGGCCGCAGCGGCCGCAGCGGCCGGGCGGGTCGCTGCCGGACCCGGGCGCCGAGGAGTTTCCGTGCGCGACACACGCCGGTCACACCGTCCTTGGACCCTTGCAGCATGGTGAGGCTCGAAGACCTGCAGGTCCGGCAGCTGGGGGAATGCCGTCACGAATCAGCTTTGGCCAAGTACGTCGGCGGCCGGCGGACCAACGACCACTATGTCGAAGAATCCGACCGCGTACTGTTCGACGACACCATCCAGCTGCTCGAGGCGCATGGCCTGCCGCTCGACCGGGTGCCGACCCTCGAGCCCGGCGGGCCGCGCCGCAAGGACTTCTTCGCCCCCGGCGCGACCAGGGCCGCGATCGTCACGTGCGGCGGCCTGTGTCCCGGCCTGAACGACGTGATCCGCGGACTGGTGATGGAGCTCAAGACCCACTACGGGGTCAGCGACGTGGTGGGGTTCCGCAACGGCTTCGCCGGTGCCGGCGCTGGGCCACGACCCTATCGAGCTCACCGCGGACCGGGTCGCCAAGATCAACATGCAGGGCGGCACCATCCTGGGCACGTCCCGCGGCGCGCAGGACCCGGAGGTGATGGTCGACCGGTTGGTGGAACTCGGCATCGACATCCTTTTCGTCATCGGCGGTGACGGCTCCATCCGCGGCGCCGGCCAGCTGGCCGCCGTCGCCCGCGACCGCGGCCTGCCGATCGGGATCATCGGCATCCCGAAGACGATCGACAACGACATTCCCTTCATCGGGCAGAGTTTCGGCTTCCAGACCGCGTTCACCGTCGCGGCGCAGTCCATCGCGGCCGCGCAGGTGGAAGCGCAGTCGGCGATCAACGGGGTCGGCCTGGTCAAGCTGATGGGCCGGCACGCCGGGTTCATCGCCTGCTACGCCGCACTGGCCAACCACCACGCCGACTTCGTGCTGATCCCCGAGGTGCCGTTCGCGCTGGACGGCGAATCGGGATTCCTGGCTGCCCTCGAACGTCGGGTCGCCGGCCGCGGCAGCGCCGTCGTGGTGGTCGCGGAAGGGGTTGGACAGGAACTGATGTCGGACGAGCAGACCGGGACGGACGCCTCCGGCAACCGGAAACTCGACGACATCGGCCGGTTCCTGGAGGCTGCCATTGTCGAGCAATACTCGTCGATCAATCGGGAGTTGACGCTGAAATACCTCAAGCCGGGCTATTCCATCCGATCGGTGCCGGCCAAGGCGCACGATTCGGTGTACTGCGTCCGGCTCGCTCAGGCGGCCGCGCACGCGGGCATGGCCGGCCGAACGGACATGGTGGTCGGCCGCCGGCACAATCGGTTCGTGCACGTGCCCATCGACATCGTTGTCTCCCACCGCAACGAGGTCGCCCCCGACGGCGACCTGTGGCTGAGCGTGATGGAGTCCACCGCCCAGCCCCTGGAGATGCGCTAGACGCTCACTCTGTCCATCGACCAATTGGCGGTGAGCATCTCGTCGACCGGCGGGGTGACCGGTGGCGTGCCGTCACCGAACGGCCGGCCGCCGAGGTCGTCGCGGTGGTGCGGCTCGAACCAGCCGGCCAGGTCCGGCCCCTTCGGCACGATCCGGGTCGGATTGATGTGGTCATGCACCTTGTAGTAGTGCTGCTTGATCTGTACGAAGTCGGTCGTGTCACCGAACCCGGGAGTCTGGAACAGGTCTCGCGCATAGGCCCAGAGCACCGGCATCTCGGACAGCTTGCTGCGGTTGCACTTGAAGTGGCCGTGGTAGACCGGATCGAACCGGGCCAGCGTGGTGAACAGCCGGACGTCGGCCTCGGTGATGGTGTCGCCCAACAGATAGCGGCGGGTGGCCAGCCGATCGCTGAGCCAGTCCAGCCTGGCGAACAACCGGTCGTAGGCCCGGTCGTAACCGTCCTGCGCACCGGCGAAACCGCAACGGTAGACGCCATTGTTGACGTCCCGGAAGACCACGTCGTTGACCTCGTCGATCTCAGCGCGCAGCTGGTCCGGATAGAGCTGCGGCGCACCCTCCCGATGATATTCGGACCACTGCGTCGACAGATCCAAGGTCAGGGTGGGAAAGTCGTTCGTCGCGACCTGCCCCGTCGGCACATCGACGAGCGCCGGCACGGTGATGCCGAGCGGGTAGTCGGGGTCGCGGGCGAAGTACGCCTGCTGCAAACGTTCGATGCCCAGGACCGGGTCGACGCCGCCCGGATCGAGGTCGAAGGTCCAGCTGCGCTCGTCGTGGGTGGGACCGCAGACCCCCAGGGAAATAACGCTTTCCAGGCCCAGCAGGCGCCGGACAATGGTCGATCGATTCGCCCACGGGCAGGCTCGGGACACCACCAACCGGTAACGCCCGGGTTCGACGGGGTAGCCGTCGCGGCCGTCCCGGGTCACCCTGGTGGTGAGATACCGGGAGTCCCGGATGAACTCGCCGCCGTTGCCCTTGCCCAATTCGTTTGCCGGCGTCATGGACATCCTCGCAATCTTCGTGGGCGGCACTTGCCCACCGAACCCGCTGCTCGAACACGAAACATGTATGCCGCAGACTATGACAGTGCCGATACGGACTGTTGGGGTGGAAGAAGAACTCATGCTGGTCGACCCGGTCGACGGCCGGCCGGCCTCGGCCGGGGCCAGCGTGCTGGAGGCCGCTCAGGAGTGGCTGGGGGCGGGCGCCGACCACCAGGTCGAGCAGGAATTCAAGATGGAACAGACCGAGATCGGCTCCTCGCCGACCACCGACGTTCTCGCCCTGCACACCGAACTGCTGAACCTGCGGCGGGCGGTGGCCGCCGCGGCGGGCAGCACCGGGGTGCACGTGGTGGCGGTGGCCACCAGCCCGTTCAAGGTGCGACCCACCGCGACCGACAACGAGCGCTACGCCCGGATGATCGACATGTTCGGGATCATCGCGCGCCAGCAACTGACCTGCGGCCAGCACATCCACGTCTCGATCACCTCGCCGGATGAGGGGGTGGCGGCGCTGGATCGGATCCGCGGCTGGTTGCCGCTACTGACGGCCATGTCGGCGAACTCGCCGTATTGGCAGGGCCAGGACACCGGTTACGCGAGCTACCGGTCCATCGCCTGGGGGCAATGGCCGACTGCCGGACCGACCGAGATCTTCGGTGACGTGGACGGCTACCACCGGGCGATCAACGGGTTGTTGGCGACCGGCGCCGCCATGGACGACGGAATGATCTACTTCGACGCCCGGCTCTCGGCGTCCTACCCGACCCTGGAGATCCGGGTGCCGGACGTCTGCACCGACGTGCATGACTCGGCGCTGATCGCGGCACTGGCCCGGGCGCTGATCGACACCGCGGCGATCGACTGGCGGCACGGTCGCCCGGTCGACTCGATCCGGATCGAGGTGCTGCGTGGCGCCGCCTGGCGGGCGGCCCGGTTCGGGTTGTCCGGGGATCTGCTCGATCACCGGTCGAGAGAGCTGGTGCCCGCCTGGGCGATGGTGGACGCGCTGGTCGAGCACGTGCTGGCCGCGTTGCGGGTCAACGGCGACCTGGATTTCGTTCTCGAAGGCATTGCGCGGCTGCGGATCAACGGCACCGGTGCCGACCTGCAGCGCGCCGAGTTCGGGCGGCGGCAGCTGCTGTCCGACGTGGTGCAGAACGCGGCCCAGCGCACCCTGGAGTAGCCCACCCGCCGGTCGCGAACGCCCCGATCGATGCCTTTCGCGGGACCTACCGGCCGACCCGCCGGCCCGGTCGCGCCGCCGATCAGCCGGTCTTGCTGCGGGCTGCCGGTTTCCGGGTCACCGCCGGCTTGCCGGCGGTCTTGGCCGGGGCCTTCTTGCCGGCGGACGGTGAGCCGCCGCCGGAGGACCCTGATCTGTCCGCGTCGCCCTTGTGCCGCTCCACGCTGCGCTGCAACGCGGCCAGCAGGTCGACGACCTCGGCGTCCTCGCCCTCCTCTTCCTTCTCCGGGGTCGGGAATGCCTCGTCGCCTTCGAGTTTCGCGTCGATCAACTGCTGCAGCTCGGCCCGGTAATCGTCGGTGTAGTCCTCCGGGCGGAAGTCGTCGGCAAAGCTGTCCACCAGCATCCCGGCCATCTTCAGCTCGGCCGGCTTGATCGTCACCGGTTCGTCGAGGGCGGGGAACTCGGCGGCCCGCACCTCATCGGGCCAGAGCAGCGTCTGGATGACGAGTGTGTCGTCGCGCACCCGCATCGCGGCCAGCCGGGTCTTCTGCCGCAGCGCGAAGTTCACGATCGCGACCCGGTCGGTCTGCTCCAGGGTGCGCATCAGCAGCACATAGGCCTTGGTCGAGGTGGACGCCGGCTCCAGGTAGTAGCTCTTGTCGAAGTACATCGGGTCGATCTGGTCGGCCGGGACGAAACTGGCCACCTCGATCTCCCGGCTGGCCGCGGCCGGCAGTTGCGCGAAGTCCTCGTCGGTGAGGATCACCGTCCGGCCGTCGTCACTTTCGTAGGCCTTGGCGATGTCGGCGTACTCCACCACCTCGCCGTCCAGTTCGCACACCCGCTTGTAGCGGATCCGCCCACCGTCCTGGGCGTGGACCTGATGGAACCGGACGTCCTTCTCCTCCGTCGCCGAGTACACCTTGACGGGGACGTTCACCAACCCGAACGCCACGGAGCCCTTCCAGATCGATCGCATGATGACCATGATGGACCTTCCGAGCGGGCCGAGCCAGGCGTTCGGCGGCCCGAAGGTGATCACTGGATGATCAACTGAGGCGGCCGGGGTGTCTCGACCCGGTCGTTGCGGGGCTTGTCAGGCGCGCCAGGTCAGGATGTCGAGATCGCGGTTGCGGACGGAGGGTGACGGGCATGGTCGCGGGGGATTCGGCGGCGATCGAACTGGACGGGCACCGGCTCGCGCTCACCCACCTGCGGAAGGTGCTGTACCCGGCGACCGGAACGACGAAGGCCGACGTCATCGGCTATTTCGCCGAGGTCGCGCATGCGATGATCCCGCACCTGGCGGACCGCCCGGTGACCCGCAAGCGGTGGCCCGACGGGGTCACCACCACCCCCTTCTTCCACAAGGACCTACCCCGCGGCACCCCGTCCTGGGTGACCCGGCGGGTGATCGAACACTCCGATGGCCCGAAGGCCTACCCGATCGTCGATTCCCCTGCGACGTTGGCCTGGCTCGGGCAGATCGCCGCGCTGGAACTGCATGTGCCGCAATGGAGATTCGGTGGGGACCATCCCGACCATGTCCGGTTGGACGGCGCCGGCCAGCAGCACCCGGACCGGGTGGTGTTCGACCTGGATCCCGGACCCGGTGTGGGGCTGGCGGAATGCGCGGCGGTCGCCCGTGCGGTGCGGGCCAGGATGCGCGGTGCGCCGCTGGTCCCGGTGACCAGTGGTTCCAAGGGCATTCACCTCTACGGACGGCTCGACGGGTCACTGTCGTCGGACGACGCGTCCACCTACGCCAAGGAGATCGCCGAGGTCATCGAGCAGCAGATGCCCGACCTGGTGGTGTCCCGGATGGCAAAGGTGTTGCGCGCCAGGAAGGTATTCATCGACTGGTCGCAGAACAACGGCTCCAAGACCACCATCGCGCCCTACTCCCTGCGCGGCCGGGACCATCCGACCGTGGCCGCCCCCCGGACCTGGGAGGAACTCGCGGACCCGGAGCTGCGGCACCTGCAGTACACCGAGGTGCTGGCGCTGCTGGCGGAGGCCCCGGACCCCATGCGGGGCCTGGAGTCCGGTGACAACGACGGCGCCGAGCACCGCTCCACCGGGAACCGGCGGCGGCGCAGGACGGCCGATCGGCGGAAGCCCGCCGCGGGAAGCGATCCCGACGCAGGCGGAGCAGCAACGGACGGGGAAGGTTCCGGTGAGCCGGCCGGCGGCAATCATGGCGTGCCGGCGGACCGGCAGACCGGGGACCGGGACACCAAGCTGGACACGTACCGCTCCATGCGGTCCGCGGACCGCACGCCGGAACCGGTGCCCGAACCCGGCTACCTGCCGCACGGCAACGACGACACCTTCGTCATCCAGGAACACCACGCACGACGGCTGCACTACGACTTCCGGTTGGAACACGGCGGGGTACTGGTGTCGTGGGCGGTGCCGAAGAACATCCCGCCCGACACCGGGCAGAACCGGCTCGCGGTGCAGACCGAGGACCACCCGCTCGACTATGCCGATTTCGCCGGCATCATCCCGCGCGGCGAGTACGGCGGCGGCTCCGTCAGCATCTGGGACGCGGGCACCTACGCCACCGAGAAATGGCGCAACGACGAGGTGATGGTGGTGCTGAACGGCCGGCGGGCGCGCGGGCGGTACGTGCTGATCCACACCAAGGACAACTCCTGGCTGATGCACCGGATGAAGGACCAGAGCCCGGCAGTGACCGATGGCGCAGGGACCACCACCGCCACGTTGACCACCGTGCAGCGGCGGCAGCCGCCCGCCCCACCCAGCGATCTAGCGCCGATGCTGGCCACCGCCGGCACGGTGCGCGACATTGCCGATGACGACGCCTGGCGGTTCGAGGGGAAATGGGACGGCATCCGGGCGTTGGCCACACTCGGTCCATCGGGCCTGCGATTGCACAGCAGGGCGGGCAACGACTTCACCCACGCCTACCCCGAATTGCAGGTGCTCGCCGAGTTGCTCGACGGGCACAGCGGCGTGTTCGACGGCGAGATCGTCGCCCTGGACGACAAGGGCGTCAGCCGCTTCCATTTGCTGCAGCAGCGGATGAATGTCGTCGCTGCTCGCGATGTCAACCGACTCAGACAGACGGTGCCGGTGCAGTTCTGGCTCTTCGACGTCCTGCACCTGGATGGGATCTCCCTGCTGCGCAAGCGGTATGAGGACCGCCGGCGGGTGCTGACCGCACTGCCGCTGTCCGGTGACGTCTGCCGCGTCCCTGACCGGTTGCCAGGACCGGTGGCGAATGCCCTGCAGGCCAGCGTTGATCGCACCTGGGAGGGCATCGTCGCCAAGCGGGTCGACTCCACCTACCTGCCAGGTAAGCGGTCCAGGGCCTGGCTGAAGATCAAGAACTTCACCGACATCGAGGTGGTGATCGTCGGCTGGCGGCCCGGCGCCGGACGGCGGGAGGGCAGCCTGGGCGCATTGCTGGTCGCCGTGCCGGACTCCGCCGGTAGGCTGCGGTACGCCGGGAAGGTCGGCACCGGCTTCACCGACGTCGTCCTGGATCAGTTGATGGCGGCCCTGAAACCGCTGCACACCAGCACATCCGCCGTACGGGACACCGTGCCGCGCGAGGACTCGCGGGACGCCAACTGGGTGCAACCGACCCTGGTGGGGGAGGTCACCTACGCCGAATGGACCCCGGACCGCCGGTTGCGCGCGGCGAGTTGGCGGGGTCTGCGGCCGGACAAGTCGGTGGCCGATCTCGAGCCGGAAACGGTGGAAGGCTAGGTCCGGACGGGGTGGGACGCCTGCTGGGCCGCGGTGACGACCGCGGCCCGGGCATCGATCACTGAGCCCGACCGGGTCGGGGAAGGCGATCGGGGGTACGGAGCACCTCCGGCGTCCCTCGATGACGTGCGAACGTCAAGGGCCACATCGCTTCTCGTCAGCGTCAAACGATGACAGCGCGCCGCGCGTTCGGGACTCGTTGGCAGGCTCTCATGGCGAAGAAGTAGGCGACGATCGCTATCCCCGTGCACCAGGCGAGTGCTGTCCAGATGTCGGTGCCGACGGGCTGGCCGGCCAGCAGGGAGCGAAGCGTCTCGACGATGGCGGTGACGGGCTGGTTTTCCGCGAATGCGCGGACCGGGGCCGGCATGGTGTCGGTGAGGACGAACGCCGAGCTGATGAAGGGCAGGAAGATCAGCGGGTAGGCGAACGCGGAAGCGCCGTCGATGGTTTTCGCCGTCAGTCCGGGAATGACCGCCAGCCAGGTCAGTGCGAGGGTGAAAAGGGCGAGAATGCCGGCCGCGGCGAGCCAGGCTGCCAGGTCGGCGCTCGACCGGAAGCCCATGACCAGGGCGACCAGGATGATGATGGCCAGCGAGATCGCGTTGGACACCAGCGAGGTCAGCACGTGCCCCCACAACACTGAGGAGCGCGCCACGGGCATGGAGTTGAACCGTGCGACGATCCCCTTCTGCGTGTCGGTGAAGATCCGCACGGCGGTGTAGGAGACGCCGCTGGCGATGGCGATCAGCAGGATGCCGGGCAGCATGTAGTTCACGTAGTTGTCGGTGCCTGCGCCGATCGCGCCGCCGAAGACGTAGACGAACAGCAGCATGAGCATGATCGGGATGATCGCGACGGTGATGATCGTGTCCGGACCGCGCTGGATGGGCGCATGGAACGTCCGAACAGTGTGACCGTGTCTCGTAGTGGTTTCATCGATCTACCTGCTCTTCTTTCTTGCTGACGATGGAGAGGAATATCTCCTCCAGCGTCGGTTGTTTTTCGATGTATTCGACTTTCGCGGGCGGCAGGAGCGCTTTGAGTTCGTCGAGGGTTCCGCCCGCGATGATTGTCCCGTCGTGCAGGATCCCGATCTGGTCCGCGAGCTGTTCTGCTTCGTCGAGATATTGCGTTGTCAGCAGGATCGTGGTGCCGGCGCCGGCGAGTTTCTTGATGGTTTTCCAGACTTCGAGCCGCCCCTCCGGGTCGAGTCCGGTCGTGGGCTCGTCGAGGAAGATGACTGCGGGCGTTCCCACCAGACTCATGGCGATGTCGAGCCTGCGGGCCATGCCGCCGGAGTACGTGTCGACCCGCTTGTCGGCCGCGTCGGTCAACCCGAACTGTGCAAGCAGGCTCTGGGCGACCTGGGCGGGGTTGGCCACGGCTCGTAGCCTGGCAACCAGTACGAGGTTCTCCCGCCCGGTGAGAATGCCATCCACGGCGGCGAACTGACCCGTCAGGCTGATCTTCTCGCGCACTCGTTCTGGCTCACTCTGGGGGTCGAAGCCGCAGACGTTCGCACTGCCGCCGTCCGGTGTAAGGAGCGTGGACAGGATGTTGACCGCCGTCGTCTTGCCCGCGCCGTTCGATCCGAGCAGCGCGAAGATCTGTCCGCGCCGCACTTGGAGGTCGACACCTTTCAAAACCTTGGTGTCCTTGAAGGACTTCGTCAGGTCTTTCGTCTGGATGGCAATGTCCGTCATTGCTTCTTCTCCTCTTCCTGGAGCTTGTCCAGCACGTTACGGTTGAGCTCGTCATGCCATTTCTCGGTATAGGTCTTGGCGCTCCGCGGCAGCTCGTCGCAGAATGCGGCCACGTCCTGTCCGGTGACTTCCAGTGCGCGCTTGCCGTCTGCCGCACCGGTTTCGAACAGTTCCACCAGGTCCTTCAGGATCGCGACGATATCCATGCCATCGCCGGCGGTGAACCTCCACATGTATTTCTTGATCTCGCCGTAGACGATCCGGTAGTCGCTGGGCAGCGCCTCGGCGCGCGTCTCCATGCGCTTCCAGTCCTTCTTGTCCCCGAGGATTTTCGTCAGGAAGTTTTCCATGCACGCTCTCCTTTGAGTTCGTTGATCTTGAGTGAGACGAATTCCCATTTTGCCCAGAAAGTGGCGAGTTCGGTGTGACCCGCGTCGTTCAGCGAGTAGAACTTTCGGGGCGGACCCATGGTGGACGGCCGTTTCTCGATGGTGACGAGCGCGTTCTTCTCCAGGCGCAGGAGAATGGTGTAGACCGTGCTCTCGACGACGTCCACGAAGCCGAGTGCACGCAGGGACGATGCGATTTCATAGCCGTAGGTTTCACCGCGGCTGATGATTTCGAGCACACAGCCCTCGAGCACGCCTTTCAACATCTCCGTGATGTTTTCCAGGGCGATGCCTCCATTCTTCGACAGGTTGGACCGGTACTGTGTGATACACACTACCACTACTTTGTATCACGGACTAGAGCGGTCGTCAACGGCGGACACCCACGAGGTCTCGCGCCCACCCGCACGGTGCGCCGACGTCAGGGTCATTCGATTTCAACAGCCTGGTCGCCGTCGATCGTGAAGGCTCCGAGGCCAACTCGGTGCCCTCACCCGCCTGGCAGCCGGCTACCCCTCGGCCAGCACGAACGAGATCAGTTCCAGCGCAGCCCCACCCGCGGAGAGCGCCGCACCCTCCGCCAGCGCGGTGGCGTGGAGGGCCGGCCCGGCCCCGACGCCGACCCGCAGCAGCCAACCGATCAACCGGGTGCGGCTCATCGTGCCGACCCTCCCTGCTCCCGCCAGCTGTGCCGCGGCTCGAAGTCCAGGACGCGTCTGGCCTTGTCGATGCCGAGCAGGGTTTCGTGCTCGCCCAGCTCGCGGGTCACCGGGACGTCCGGGAACACCCCGGCGGCCAGCTCCGCACTGGACAGGCTCATCACGGTGTCCGCCGCGGCGATGATGAACACGTCCTTTCCGGGCCGAGCAGCGTTCAGCGCCAACCGGACCGCCTGCGCCCCGTCCCGAGCGTCGATGTACCCCCACAGGTTCCACATCCGCAGCGCCGGATCGGCGTCGAATCCCGGGAACGCGGCGTAGTCGGCGGGTTCCATCACGTTGGAGAACCGAAGGCCGGTCATCGACAGCGCCGGATCCCAGCGGCAGAACTGGGTGGCCATCTCCTCTTCCAGTGTCTTGGACAGCGAGTACGCCGAGGCCGGGCGCGGGTGGTATTCCTCGTCCACCGGGAGGTACGGCGGGGGACCGGCCGGCCCGAACGGCAGGCCGAGCACGGTCTCGCTGGATGCCCACACCACCGTCTTGATCTTCGCCGCCCGCGCCGCCTCGAACACGTGGTAGGTGCTGGTGATGTTGTTGTCGAAGGTGGCGGCGTTGGTGCTCAATCCGGGAGCCGGGATGGCGGCCAGATGGACCACGGCGTCCACCCCGTCGTACCTGTCGTCCACCGCCTGCAGCGCCGCCGCCACCTGGCCGTAATCGGTGAAGTCGACCCGGACGAACTTGCCGCCCGGATCCGGCGGCGGCACCCGGTCCAGCGTCACGACGTCGAACCCGTTCTCCGTCAGGTCCGCCACCACCGCCCTGCCCAGCTTCCCGCTGCCACCGGTGACCGCCACTCGCGTCATTGCCCGTGCTCCTTCGTTGGGGGGCCATTGCAGCACGCCGGCTCCCGGACCGTGCCGACCCCCAGGTACCCGCAATCGGCGTCATCGCATCGCGCTCCGCTGTTCACCGCGTCGCTCCGGTGATCAGCCAGCGGTCACCGCGGTATCGCGCCCCCAGGGTGACCGCCCGGGCGCCCATGAACACCACGGAGAACGCCGCCCACAGCCACACCAGTCCGGCGATGCCACCGGGCGCCCAGGCGCCGACCGCGGCCGCCGCCGGCAGGTAGGCCACCAGTGTGACGATCCCGGCCCAGGCCAGGTAGACCCCGTCGCCGGCGCCGATCAGCACGCCGTCCAGCACGAACACCCACCCCGAAACCGGTTGGGACACCGCGACCACGATCAATGACGCGGCCACCGCGTCGCGCACCTGCGGATCGGCGGAGAACGCGGACCCGGCGACCGCGTGGACCATCAGCACGGCCGCGCCGATCAGCACCCCCGCCCAGACCCCCCACCGCAGCATCGCCCTGGTCAGCGCCCGCGCCGCCGGCCCGTCGCCCGCGCCGAGCGCCTTTCCGGTCAACGCCTGCGCGGCAATCGCCAGCGCGTCCAGCCCCAGCGCCAGGAAGTTCCAGATGGCCATCACGACCTGCTGGGCGGCCAACGCGACAACGCCCTGCCGGGTCGCCACCATGGTGGTCAGGATGATCGCCAGCCGCAACGTCAGGGTCCGGACGAACAGCGGCACGCCGGACCGCCCGGCGCCGCGGATGTGTCCGGCATGCGGCGCCAACGCTGCCCCGGTCCGGCGGGCGGCCCGCACCACCACCCCCACCAGCACCAGCGCCATCCCGGTCTGTGTGGTCACCGTGCCGATCGCGGAACCGGCGACGCCGAGGTGGAATCCGTTGACCAGCATCAGGTTCAGCCCGATGTTGAGCACCGCGCCGATCACCGCGACCAGCAGCGGGGTGCGAGTGTCCTGCAGTCCGCGCAGCACGCCGGTGGTCGCCAGCACGGCCAGCATCGCCGGCATGCCGACCAGCGACCAACGCAGGAAGGTCGTCCCGAAATCCGTCACAGCCGGGCCGCCCCCGAACCAGCCGACCAGCCGCGGTGCCAGCGGCCAGCCGACCACCAACACCGTCACCCCGATGATCACCGCCAGGTACAGCCCGGCCACCCCGAAGGCCAGCGCGCGGTCGGCCTGGCCGGCCCCGAGCGAACGGGCGACCTGCGCTGTGGTGCCGTAGGCGAGGAACACCGACAACCCGACCAGCGTCCCGAGAATCACCGACGCGATGCCGACCCCGGCCAACTGCTCGGTGCCAAGATGCCCGACGATCGCGGCGTCCACCAGCAGGAACGTGGGTTCGGCCAGCAGCGCGCCCAGCGCGGGGACGGCCAGTCGCAGGATCTGCGCGTTCAGTCCCGGCCCCGAGGTCACGACGATCACTGTGCCAGCCGGCCGTTCCTCCGCCGCGCGGCCACCACCTCTCCGCCGCGCGGCCACCACCGCTGCGTGGCCGGCGGCTCCGGCTGTTCGGGTCGGCGACTCTTCCGCTCGGCGACCTCGGCTCGGCGACCTCGGCTCGGCGACCTCGGCTCGGCGACTTCCGCTCAGCGACTTCCGGTCAGCCCCTGGGCGCGAATCCGGCGATCAGCCCGTGCCATGTCTGCGGGCCGACGATGCCGTCGACGGCGAACTCGATGAAATCTGCGATCCGGTTCTGGAAGGAGAACACCGCCGCTTCGGTCTTCGGCCCGAAGATGCCGTCAACCGTCAGGAACGGCGATGCGCCTGCTGCGACAGCCCTGGCGTTGAACTGGGCCTGCACGGCCTGCACCGCGGGTCCGGTGCTCCCGCGCTGCACGGTGATGATCAGCGCAGACCAGGTGTGCGGCCCGACGATGCCGTCCACCGTCAGGCCTTTCGCTTGCTGGTACGACCGGACGGCGGCGTTTGTCCGCGGACCGAAGACGCCGTCGACCGCCAGTGCGGCGCCATGCGCGTTCAACAGGTACTGCAGGGATTGCACGGTGACCGGCGGAGTGTCGCTGTTGGTGCCCTGCCGCAGGATGGGCCACGCCGTGTTCGGGTCGGGCACCTCGCCGGCGGCCGCAACCGGGGTCCCCGCCACCTGCGGGAGGCCGGTGGGAGCCGGCGCCGCCCACCCGGCCGGCGCGGTGATCACCACCGCTGCGACGACAAGAGCGGCGAGGACGGGGGCGACAGTGACGGTGAACGCGCTGATCAGCGCGCGGAAGGTGGCCTTCATGACGAGGCCTTTCTGCACTGGAGACGTCGGCTCGCTCGTCGGGTTGACGGACGAACTGACGCTCGCCGACATCCCCAGTGGACATCCGGATGAAACGGACAAACAGAGCTGAACGTCCTGAAGAAGCCGGTCGCCAACCGGCCCGTCAGATGTCGGCCGCGACCCGCAGGATGGCCTCGACCGACCGGTCGACGTCCTCGTCCGTCGTCGAGAAATTGGACACCGAGATCCGCATCAGCCGGCGACCGCGCCAGGTGGTGCCGCCCAACCAGCAGGTGCCCTCCCGCTGCACCCCGTCGATCACCGCGTCCGTCCGCACATCGGTGCCGAACCCGACCAGCACCTGGTTCAGCACCACGTCGTTGGCGATCTCCGCGCCGCCCGCGGTCAGGCCGGCGGCGAAGCGGCGGGCATGCCGGCAGCACCGGTTCACCAGGTCGGCGACCCCGTCCCGGCCGAGCTCGCGCAGCGCCGCCCAGACCGCGAAACCCCTTGCTCGACGGGAGGATTCCAGCGCGAAGTCCGATGGTGTCGGGACCGTGCCGGAACCGACCAGGTAGGACGCCGTGTAGGACGCGGCGGCCACGTGCTCGGCGGGGTGCGCGCAGAAGACGAACGCGCAATCGTAGGGCACGTTGAGCCACTTGTGGCCGTCGCATCCCCAGGAGTCGGCCAGCTCGATCCCGTCCACCTGCGCCCGGGTGGTCGGGCTGGCCGCCGCCCAGAGCCCGAAGGCGCGTCGACGTGGATCCAGCCGCCGTGCGCGCGCACCAGATCGGAGGCCGCGCGGAGGTCGTCCGACGCCCGGTGTTGACGTTGCCCGCCTGCAGGCAGACCAGGGTCGGGCCGGTCGGGCCCGACTGCAGGACGCGGCCCAGGTCGGTCACGTCGATGGCGCCGTTCACATCCGCCGCCACCTGGTCGATCACGCCGCTGCCGAAGCCGAGCAGCCGCAGCGACCGGTCGATGGGGCGTGCCGTTCCACGCTCGCGACGACCCTGACCCGCGGACCGCCGGCCAGGCCGTCCCGCTGTCGTCCACGGGGGCGGACGCTACGCCGATGGTCGGCCGACCGGCCACCCGCTGTCGATGAGGCAGGGCTGAGCGGGCCGCTGCGCCGGCCGTTCTACTCTGGTGCCCGAGCCACAATGCGGTGGCCGATGATCCAGGGATGACGCGCGATGCAGTGGCCGCGCGGGTCCCCAGCAGCGCAGCCAGCCCGAGGAGTCCCATGCCTGAGAGCCCCGCCGAACGGCCGACGCCATCGTCGATGAGGCGGGCGTTGCGCCGGGCCCGGGATGGTGTCGCGCTGGACGTCACCGAGGCAGCCGTGCTGCTGCACGCCGGCGGCGACGACCTGACCGACCTGTGCGCCAGTGCTGCCCGGGTCCGCGACGCGGGTCTGGTCACCGCCGGCCGTCCCGGTGTGGTCACCTACTCCCGCAAGGTCTTCATCCCGCTGACCCGGCTCTGCCGGGATCGTTGTCACTACTGCACGTTCGTCACCGTTCCCGGCCGGTTGCCGGCCGCGTACCTGTCGCCGGACGAGATCCTTGAGATCGCCCGGCAGGGCGCCGCGCTGGGCTGCAAGGAGGCGCTGTTCACCCTCGGCGACCGGCCGGAGGACCGCTGGCCGCAGGCGCGGGCGTGGTTGGACAGCCATGGCTACGACAGCACGCTGGCGTACCTGCGGGCGATGGCCATCCGGGTGCTGGAGGAGACCGGCCTACTGCCGCACCTGAACCCCGGGGTGATGACGTGGCAGGAGATGCAGCGGCTGAAGCCGGTCGCGCCCTCGATGGGCATGATGCTCGAGACGACCTCGACCGCCGTCTTCGCCGAGCCCGGCGGGGCACATTTCGGCTCCCCGGACAAGGATCCGGCCGTCCGGCTGCGGGTGCTCCAGGACGCCGGACGCAGCACGATCCCTTTCACCACAGGCATTCTCGTCGGGATCGGCGAGACGATCGCCGATCGCGCGGAGTCGCTTTTCGCCATCCGCCGCATCGCGCGGCAGTACGGCGCCATCCAGGAAGTGATCGTCCAGAACTTCCTGGCCAAGGAAGGCACCGCCATGCGATCGGCGCCGGACGCCGGCCGGGAGGAGTACCTGGCGGCCATCGCAGTCGCGCGGATCGTGCTGGGACCGGCCATCTGCATCCAGGCACCGCCGAACCTGTCGGATCCGGCCGAGCTCGCCGGGTTGCTCGGCGCGGGCATCGACGACTGGGGCGGTGTCTCGCCGCTCACCCCGGATCACGTCAACCCGGAACGGCCGTGGCCGAACATCGAGCTGCTCACCGAGTTGACCGCCGCGTCCGGCTTCACCCTGCGGGAGCGACTGACCGCCCATCCGTCCTATGTGCTGACCGGCGAGCCCTGGCTCGACCCGCGGGTCCTCCCACACGTCGCTGCACTGGCCGATCCGGAGACCGGTCTTGCCGTGGAAGGCGCCGTGCCGCAGGGCCTTCCGTGGCAGGAGCCGGATCCGGAGTGGGGCTCCGCGGGCCGGCTCGACCTGCACACCGCGATCGACATCGAGGGCCGGCGCACCGACACCCGCAGCGATTTCGATGCCGCCTACGGTGACTGGAACGTGCTGCGGGAGGAGGCGCGGGCCCGCCCGTCCCGCGCCCCGGTGCAGGTTCTGGCCGCGGACGCGATGGCCGCGCTGCGGGCCGCCGAACGTCACCCGGGCGCGCTGTCCGAGGCGGACGCGCTGGTGCTGATGCAGGCCGACGGGCCGGCGCTGGACGCCCTCTGCGCACTGGCCGACGACCTCCGCCGTGACGTCGTGGGCGATGACGTCACCTACGTGGTGAACCGGAACATCAACTTCACCAACGTCTGCTACACCGGGTGCCGGTTCTGCGCGTTCGCCCAGCGCCGCACAGATGCCGACGCGTTCACCCTGTCGCTGGACGAGGTGGGCAAGCGGGCCGACGAGGCCTGGGCCGCCGGCGCCACCGAGGTCTGCCTGCAGGGCGGTATCGACCCGGACCTGCCGGGCACCGCCTACTTCGAGATCGCCGCCGAGATCCGGCGCCGCCAGAGCGATCTGCACATCCATGCGTTCTCCCCGATGGAGATCGTCAACGGTGCATCCAGGACCGGTTTGTCGATCCGTGATTGGCTGGTCAAGGCTAGGGAGTCGGGCCTTGACTCCATTCCGGGCACCGCGGCCGAGATCCTGGACGACGACGTCCGGTGGATCCTCACCAAGGGCAAACTGCCGACGGCGAGCTGGGTCGAGGTGGTCACCACGGCACACGACGTCGGGCTCAGGTCCAGTTCGACGATGATGTACGGGCACGTGGACACCCCGGCACACTGGGTGGCGCACCTGCGGTTACTGGCCCGGATCCAGGACCAGACAGGCGGTTTCACCGAGTTCGTGGCGCTGCCGTTCGTGCACCAGAACTCGCCGATCTACCTGGCCGGGGTGGCGTCGGCGGGTCCGAGCCTGCGGGACAACCGGGCCGTGCACGCCATGGCCCGGCTGCTGCTGCACGGTCGGATCGACAACATCCAGACGTCCTGGGTGAAGCTCGGGGTGGATGGCTGCCGCGCGGTGCTGGCCGGCGGCGTCAACGACCTCGGTGGCACCCTGATGGAGGAGACGATCTCGAGAATGGCCGGCTCGCAGCATGGTTCGGCCAAATCGGTGGCGGACCTGGAGGCGATCGCCGCCTCCGTAGGCCGACCGGCCCGGCAGCGGACCACGCTGTACGGCGAGGTGCCGGCCGAGCGGATCGAGGCCGGCCGCCGCGGTGGCCGGTTGTTGCTGCCGATCAGCGCCGGCTGAGCGGCGGCCGTTGAGGGTGGTCGGGTGGCGCCTGTCTCATCGACCGATGCCCTTAGGGGCAACACCTTTGGTCGTCCCCGCTGCCCGTTCGGGGGCCGCGCGGCCAGCGATGGTCATTAGGGTCGACGAACCGGCACACACCCCGGCCGGGCCTTGGAAGGGCGGGTGTCATGCGACGAGCGGCCGCGGCCCATGCCGGCTGCGCCGCGCCCGCGCCCGACCATCAGCATCGCCTCGACGGGCGAACGGAGGTCCAGCTCTTCGACGGCCGTACTGGTGGGCCGAACCTGGCTGCGCTCTCGCCGGGAGCCCTTCTGCAATGCAGGCCGGCGCCGGGAACCGTGCGGTCGAAACCTTGGTCGGCGGGGTCAACGTGCAACGCCTCGGGTTGGGCTTCCTGGGTGACATCGCCAGCGGGATCGGCGGTCTGCTCGGTGGTGAGGAAGCCGAACAGCTGCAACAGACGCCGGGAGTTTGCACCGAGAAGCCCGTGGCCGTCACCGATTCCCCCGTTCCGGTGTCGATTCTGGCCGACACCGCACTGGAGTTCTCGCAGAAGATCAAGTCCGCGTTGGCCGGGAATCCGCACATGCAGCCGGACTTCTCCTGGAGCCCGGAGACCGACGACGCAGGCAAGATCACCAAGGTCAACCTGACGGTGAAGACGACGATTGTCCGGCCCCGGTACGGCGGCGGCCGGGGCGATGCCAAGGAGGTCGCGCTGATTCGCAAGCTCGAGGAGCTGATCAAGGCGCACGAGGAGCGGCACAAGGCCGTTGCGGTCGACTTCGCTGCAAAGGCGGTGTGCGCAGCGTTCGGCAAGACGGGAAAGACGTACGAAGCAGCGATCAAGGCGGTGATGTGCCAGATGAACAAGGCGCAGGAGGCCCTGGATCACAAGGAGGGCACGGTCGGCTGGACGCTCGATCCCACCGGCACCAGGGTCGCGGACGTCTCGCTGGCACCCGAACCGTCCGCCAGCTACCCCTGCAAGTGATGGCCATGCGGCGCAGCGCACCGGTCGATGCCGACGTGGCGGATCACCGATCACGCTCGGCGCCGGTCCGCCGCACGCTCCCATCGTCGGCGCCCGCTGTGCTGCCGCCGATCAAAGGTCGGGCAGGCACCGCCGGGACCGTCGCCGCCCCGCCTTCTGCGGCCCGGCCGCCCGGTGCCACGGTGCAGGCGGTCCTGTCCCTGCAGGCGTCCGCCGGCAACGCCGCGACGTCGGGCTGGTTGGTGATCCAACGGGCACCGACCGGCGAGGGCACCTTCGGCGAACGGCCGAACCTGGACCTGCAGGACAGTGGACCCGGGGTGCGCCTGCTCCAGCAGCGGCTGACCGCTGTGGGTAATCCCGTTGCGGTGTCAGGGGTTCTTGATCAGGCAACGCATGACGCGGTCGTTGCCTTCCAATCCACGCGGCCGGCGCTGCTGCCGGCCACCGGCGGCGTCGGTCCGCTCACCTGGGCGGCGCTCGATGCGTCCTTCCGGCCGCAGCCCTCGCCCGAGGGCAACTTCGGCTCCCGGCCCAACATCGAGAAGAGCAACAACGGGCCGGGCGTGCTGCTGCTCCAGAAACGCCTGGTGCACCACGGCCTGTCCGTCCCGCTCACCTCGAACTTCGGCCAAGCCACCCACGCGGCCGTCGTCGCCTTCCAGCAGGCCCGGCCGCCACTGCTCCCGGCGACCGGCGGCGTCGGTCCGCTCACCTGGGGCGCCCTGGACGCGCCGTTCGCCAGCCTGAGCCCCCGGATCACCGGGGTGCACCTGGTCGACGTCCAGCAGCTCGACAACTCGCCCCTGAACCGCCGAACTGGCTTCGGGCTGCTCTCCACGCACGAGCTGACGATCGATCCGCTGGGCACCGACCCCAACGAGCTGCTCACCAGGGAGGTGGTGTCCGAGGGCGCGCCGCCCAACCCGCCCTTCGTCGATGTGAGCGCCGTCAACGGCCCGCAGGGCGAGAACCAGGGCCGGTTGCGTTTCGGGGACATCCATTTCCTCAACCGGGCCGCTCTGGTGGAGCTGGACAAGATGGCGCCCGGCACCTGGGTGCGGCATCAGCAGTACCAGTACAAGAGCGCGCCGGGCGCCCGGAACCCGGGACAGCCGGAGTGGGTGACGTGCGCGACGTACGAACTGACCCGGGCCGTGGTCAAAGGTGGCGACGGCAAGTGGCACATGCTGACGTCCGTCACCGGCGCTCCGCCGGTGGACCAGATCATCACCTGAGCCACCGGCCGGCGCGGCGTCAGCGGTCGAGCCAGCCGCTCGGGTCGTCGATGACGTCCGACAGGACGGCGGACGCGGCGCCGTTGAGCGCCGCATAATCGCGGACCTCGGCCGCGCGGACCCGCAGCCCCGACCACGGCGCGGACAGCACCCTGGCCCGGAGCACCTCGTCGATGCCGGGGATCAGGAACGGCGCCAGCGGCGCATAGATGCCGCCGAGCACGACTGTTTCCACGTCGATCAGATTGACCGCGTTCGCCAGCGCGGTGCCCAGCGCTCGGGCGCCGCCGGACAGCGAATCGACCGCCGCGGCCTCGCCGGCCTCCGCCCCGGCCAGCAGCACTTCGATCGGCAGGTCGAGATCCAGTGCGGCCGAACGCATCAGCGCGTCCTTGCCGGCGTACTGCTCCAGGCAGCCGGTCGCCCCGCAGCGGCACATCGGGCCGGCCGGGTCGACCACGGTGTGGCCGATCTCCCCGCTCCAGCCGTGCCGCCCACCGAACACGCCGCCGTCCACGACGATGGCGCCGCCGATCCCGACCTCTCCGGACACGTACAGGAAGGACAGTTCCCCGGTCGGGCGCAGCGCGTCGGCCTCAGCCCGGGCGGCGAGGGTCGCCTCGTTGTCGAGCCGGATCAGCACCTGCGAGGTGGCCGGGTGCGAATGGAACAGCCCGACCACGTCGACGTCCCGCCAGCCCAGGTTCGGCGCGAGCCGCACCGGCCCGATCTGCGCGTCCACCAGGCCGGGCACCGCCAGGCAGCTGCCGGCCATCCGGATCCCCTCGCCCAGGGGGGCGGTCACCTGGCAATAGAGCTCGGAGAGCCGGCTCACCACCGCTGCCGGGTCGCTGCCGCGGAAATCGGCCGACTCGACCCGCTGACCGAGGATCGAGCCCGCCAGGTCGACCAGCCGCACACCGAGGTAGTCGACGTTGACCTCCATGCCGACGGCGACCAGGGTTCCGGCCGCCGGAACCAGCGGCACGGCAGGTCGTCCGGCGCGTTGGGACATCACCGGTGGCAGTTCGGTGACCAGTGCGGCCATGATGAGCCTGTCGGCCAACGAGGACACCGTCGCCCGGGTGAGCCCGGTCGCGACCGCGATGTCGGCGCGCGAAGGGGGCGCCTGTGCGTCGATGATGAGCCGCAGGACCAGGCCGAGGTTGTGCTCGCGCAGGTTCGCCTGCCGGATCGCTGAGGCGCCCAGCGGCGTTGATTGGCGCGACGTCATGGGTTGACCTTAGACCGCTCCCGCGATAAGTTCAATCAACCAACAAATCGCTGTACCGACGAAGGAGTCACGTCATGGTCGCGCTTCCCACCCCGGAAGATCGGTTCTCATTCGGTCTGTGGACCGTGTCCTGGCAGGCCCGCGATCCGTTCGGGGATCCCACCCGGCCGGCGTTGGATCCGATCGAAGCCGTGGAGAAGCTGGCCGAGGCCGGCGCGTGGGGGGTGACGCTGCACGACGACGACCTGATTCCGTTCGGGTCGCCCGCCGCCACCCGCGACTCGCTGATTGCCGGATTCCGAGATGCCTGCGCCGCCAACAACATCACCATCGAGATGGTCACCACCAACCTGTTCACCCACCCGGTGTTCAAGGACGGTGGTTTCACCTCCAACGACCGCAGCGTGCGCCGGTTCGCGCTCCGCAAGGTGCTGCGCAACGTCGACCTCACGGACCACTTCGGCGCGAAGACCTTCGTCATGTGGGGTGGCCGGGAGGGCAGCGAGTACGACGGATCGAAGGATCTGAACGCCGCGTTCGACCGGTACCGCGAAGGTGTCGACACCGTCGCCGCCTACATCAAGGACTCCGGCTACGACATCAAGATCGCGCTCGAGCCCAAGCCGAACGAGCCGCGCGGCGACATCCTGCTGCCCACCGTCGGGCACGGTCTCGGCTTCATCGCCCAGCTGGAGCACGGTGACATCGTCGGCCTCAACCCGGAGACCGGGCACGAGCAGATGGCCGGGCTCAACTACACGCACGGCCTGGCGCAGGCGCTGTGGTCGGGCAAGCTGTTCCACATCGACCTCAACGGCCAGCGTTCGATCAAGTATGACCAGGACCTGGTGTTCGGCCACGGCGATCTGCTGTCCGCGTTCTTCACCGTCGATCTGCTGGAGAACGGCTTCCCCGGCGGCGGGCCACGGTACACCGGACCCCGGCACTTCGACTACAAGCCCTCGCGCACAGAGGGTTTCGACGGCGTGTGGGCCTCCGTGCGGGCCAACATGGCGACCTATCTGCTGCTGAAGGAGCGGGCGCTGGCGTTCCGCGCCGACCCCGAGGTGAAGGGCGCGATGGCTGCATCGGGCATCGCCGAGTTGGCTCAGCCGACGCTGGCACCGGGTGAGTCGATCGCGGACCTGCTCGCCGACGAATCGGCCTTCGAGTCCTATGACGCCGACAAGGCGGCGGAGCACTCCTACGCTTTCGTGCATCTGAACCAGCTCGCGGTGCAGTACGCCCTCGGCGCCCGCTGAGCCAGTGCCGATCTGCCGAGTCGCCCCGCCGGGCATCAATCCCGGCGGGGCGACTTCGCACGTGCCCAACGGGCAAGCTCAGCCGCCGGACGCAGGCGTCAGGAGCGGCGCAGTGCGTCATCCACCAGCTCGCCCAGTCGCCTGATCAGGACCGCATCGGACTCGATGTCCAACTCGGACTCGATGTCCAACTCGGACTCGATGTCCAACTCGGACTCGATGTCCAACTCGGACTCGATGTCCAACTCGGACTCG
>Ga0208851_1000313_pt1 | contig 22278 bp, 20 predicted proteins | sample NGESurshal092012_FD_184481 | JGI IMG/M metagenome (GOLD analysis project Ga0208851, IMG submission 184481) | Arctic peat soil microbial communities from Barrow, Alaska - NGEE Surface sample 415-2 shallow-092012 (SPAdes) | ecosystem: Environmental > Terrestrial > Soil > Wetlands > Peat ... | reverse complement strand
CCGGAAGTCCCGTGGGTTATCCGGCGGATGCATCGTCGTTCGTGGCAAGGACGCAGGGAGGGGCAATGCCGGCGGCATTGCCCCGACCGAGGACGACGCCACGGGCGGCGATGCGCCGCCGGGAACCCGCCGGACTTGCGGATGGGTCCACTGGTACCGGGCCTCAGCGCAGGCCCTGGCGCGCCTCGCGCACGAGCGCCACGGCCTCGGGGAAGATCGTCGCCATGGTCGAGCGGATCTGCTCGGCCTGCTCGGCGCTCGTCCCCTGGACGTTGACGCGGTTGATCGCCGCGACCGTCAGGTCGACGGCGAGCTTGATGGCGTTGTCGGCCCAGGCGAGCGACTGCTGCCCCTGCAACTGCTCGGCGAACTCCGCCATGCGGCGCTGCAGCTCGTCGGGATCACCGAACAGGTCTCCGAAACCACCCATGCCTTCCATGCTTGAATCGTAGCCATGTCGCAGCGCGTCACCGGGATCGGCGTGGAGCTCTGCTTCGAGGAGCGCGGGCAGGGCGCGCCGCTGCTGCTCATCCACGGGCTCGCGCAGGACCATGTCGCGCTGCTCCCGCTGGCCGAGACGCTCGCCGGCGCGGGCGCCGGGCGGGTCATCGCCTACTCGCGGCGCGGCTACTCGCCGTCGGGCGCGCCGGAACCCTACGACGGCACGACGGTCGCCGAGCAGGCCGAGGACGCCGCGTCGCTGCTCGCCGGGCTCGACGCGCGCGGGGCGCTCGCCGTCGGCGAGGGATTCGGCGCGTTGATCGTCCTCGACCTGCTGCTGCGCCACCCCCGCCTGCTGCGGGGCGCGGTGCTGGTCGATCCGCCGCTGTTCGCGTTCGTCCCGGAGGCCACACGCGCCCTGGCCGACGAGCGGGGGCGCATCCAGGAGGCGGTCTTCGCCGGCGGGCCGCGGGCGGGAGTCGCCGCATGGCTCGACGGGCAGGCAGGCGCCCCGCGCCAGGGCTCGGACCGCGAACGTGCGCTCCAGCACCACCACGCGTTCTTCGCCGATTACGCCGGGCTCGCCACGCTGCCGGTGACGCGGCGCGAGCTGCGCGCGATCGACGCCCCGGTCGCGATCGTCACGGGCCCGTCGACCGAGCCGCACGTCCTGGCGGCCGCGGAGGCGCTCGCGGGGCTGATCCAGGACGTGCGGCGCGCCAGGGACGGGGACGTCGTCAGCGCGGTGACCGGGCTCGCCTGACGCTCGCCGCCGCGGCGCGCCGATCCCTTGCAACGGCATCGGCGCGGCCGACGTGATCGCAAGGGACTGCGGCGCGATCGTCCGGGGCTATCCGCCGCGCTGGTGGAAGTAGAACCCGGGCAGCGCGCTGCGCGTGATCGTCTTCGTCAGCGATCCGCGCAGCTCGCGGTCGCTCGTGCGCACGGCGATGTCGTCGAGCGTGACGATCCCGGCCAGGCGCTCGCCCTCCATCACCGGCAGGCGGCGGATCCCGAAGCGCGCCATCGTCTCGGCGGCCTCCTCGAGCGGCATCTCGGGGGTTCCGGTGATCACGGGCGCCGAGGCGTGCCCGGAGGCGGCGACCGAGCCGTCGTGCCCCTCGGCGACGACGCTGACAGCCACGTCGCGATCGGTGATGAAGCCGACGAGGCCGCCGTCGGCGCCGGTCAGCAGCACCGCCCCCACGTTGCGCTCGCGCATGATCTCAGCGACGTCGCGGACCGAGGTCTCCGGCGGCGCGGTGACGACGGATTCGGTCATGACGTCGCGGATCACCATGCGCCGCGAACGTTACTCGCTCCGCGCGCCGCGGCCACACCGCCCTAGAATCGACCGCGTGGCGCCCCCGACCGCATCGCAGCTCGCCTGGCGCGCGCGCATCGAGTCGGTGCTGCGCGTGGCCGGCCCGGCGCTCGACCTCCTGCTCGCCGCCGGCGACCGCCTGTCCCGCGTGGTCGACCGGCAGGCGCCGCTGCCCGAGCCGGTGCGGCCGATGGCCCTCCCGCCGCAGCGCGCGGTCGGTGCCGGCAGCGCCCCGGCCCCGCACGCCTGACCGCCCACCTCTCCAGAACCCGGAAGCGGATGTCCACACCTGACGTCAGCACGCGCAAGACCCCCGACCAGGCGCTCGCCTGGGAGGCCGCGAACCGCACGAAGGCGTCGATCGCCGCGTGGGTCGCCGCCGCGCTCGCGCTCGGCGGCGGCATCGTCACGAGCCTCGCCTACTCGGCGCTGCCGGCCTACCCGGACAAGGTCGTCACGATCACCGATGCGATGGGCGACCTCGCCGCCGGGAGGACGATCCCGGCCGGCCGCGCCGCCGCCCAGCTGCTGTGGATCTCCGACCACCCCGCGGCGCTGACGATCGGCCCGCTGCTGACGGCGCTCTCGGCGCTGCTCGTCTTCGGCGTCCTCGCCTATCTCTTCGAGGCCGTCAAGGCGCGCGCGCTGCGCTTCGGCCGCTCGCCGCTGATCTTCGCCGCGATCGGCGCCGTCGCCTACGGGGTCGGGACGGCGGTCGTCGGGATCGGCCGCGTCGTCGCCGCCGGCAACTTCTCGCCGACCGGCACGAACGCCGACGCGGTCGACGCGCTGGGCAGCGGACCGATCGCGGTGGGGACCGTCCTGCAGCTGCTCGGCTCGTTCAGCCTCGGCTTCGCGTTCATCATGATCGCCCTCAACGCGATGCGCGTCGGCCTGCTGACCCGCTTCATGGGCGTGCTGGGGATGATCGTCGGCGCGACGTTCGTGCTGCCGCTCGACCAGCAGGGGATCATCCGCTCGTTCTGGCTCCTGGCGATCGGCTTCCTGTTCGCCGGGCGCTGGCCGCGCGGCGCCCCGCCCGCATGGCGCAGCGGCCAGGCCGAGCCCTGGCCCAGCCGCTCGCGCGTGACGCCGCAGCAGCCCGCGGGCGCCCAGGCGGTCCTGGAGACGCCGGCGCCCGCTCCCCCGCCCCAGCCGAGCGCCGGTCAGCGGCGCAAGAAGCGCAAGAAGAAGTAGGGACGCCGTGGTGCCGCTCGCCGCACGCCCGGACTTCGTGCTCGAGGCCCAGCGTCACATCCGCGACCCCTCGCAGTTCAAGTGGTATGCGGTCACGCTGCTCGCGTTCGTCCTCTACGCGTACGCGACGGAGGTCGAGCGCGGGCGCTGGGACGTGATCGCCGCCGGCCTCGCCGTCTGGCTGGCGGACTGGTTCAACGAGATCGTCAACGCGCTGATCCTCAAGGCGACCGACCGCGCGCCGCTGTGGGCGACGACCGGGCCGTCGGCCTACCAGTTCCTCGTCGGGCTGAACGTCGAGATCATGTTCATGTTCGCCCTGGCGGGCATCGTCTACGCCAAGCTCCTGCCGCGCGACCCGGCGGTGAGGATCCTCGGGATGCCGAACCGGCTGGCGGTCGCGCTGGGCCTGTCGATCACGAGCGTGGCGGTCGAGCTGTTCCTGCACGCCACCGGGACCTTCCACTGGGAGTACTGGTGGTGGAACACGCCGTTCGTCCCGCTGATCGTCGTCTTCGGCTACCTCTGGTTCTTCCTCTTCGCCGCGTGGGTCTACGACGCGCCGGATCAGGGGGCCCGGTGGCGGCGCCTCGGCGGGCTCGCCGCGATCGACGTGATCCTGGCGCTCGTCTTCGGCGTCGGCCTCGGCTGGCTGTGACGCGGCGGCGCCCGCGCCGTAGGATCCGGCGATGGCCGATGATCAGCAGCTGGAAGTGGAACTCGCGGCACTGCTCGAGCAGGAGTGGTTCGAGCCGCCGGAGGACTTCCGCGCCAGGGCGCGCATCACCGACCTCTCCGAGCACGAGGCGGCCGAGCGCGACCCCGTCGGCTGGTGGGAGAGGCAGGCGCGCGAGCTCGACTGGTTCGAGCCGTGGACGACGGCGCTGGATGACAGCGAGCCGCCGTTCTACCAGTGGTTCAGCGGCGGCAAGCTGAACGTCTCGCACAACTGCCTGGACCGTCACGTCGCGGCGGGGCTCGGTGAGCGCGTGGCCTTCCACTGGCACGGCGAGGAGGGTGAGAAGCGCGCGATCACGTACGCGCAGCTGCTGGCCGACGTGCAGCGTTGCGCGAGCGCGCTGAAGGCGCGCGGGATCGGCGCCGGCGACGTCGTCGGGATCTACCTGCCGATGATCCCGGAGGTCGTCGTCGCGATGCTCGCGTGCACGCGGATCGGGGCGCCGCACAACGTCGTCTTCGGCGGCTTCAGCGCGGAGTCGGTCGCCGAGCGGATGGCGTTCAGCAACGCCAGCGCGCTGATCACCGTCGACGGCGCGCGGCGCAAGGGGAAGACCGCCGCGGTCAAGGCGACGGTCGACGCGACGATGGGCGACCTCTCCCATCTGGAGACGATCCTCGTCGTGCGCCACACCGGCGAGGCGTGCGAGATGCGCGAGGGCCGCGACATCTGGTGGCACGAGGCGCTCGAGGCCGCCGACCCGGACTGCCCGGCCGAGCCGCTGGACGCCGAGCATCCGCTGTTCATCCTGTACTCCAGCGGGTCGACGGCCAAGCCGAAGGGCATCCAGCACACCACGGGCGGCTACCTGACGGGCGCGGCGTGGACGTTTCGCAACGTCTTCGACGTGCGCCCCGAGAGCGACGTGTTCTGGTGCACGGCCGACGTCGGGTGGATCACCGGGCACAGCTACATCGTCTACGGCCCGCTGGCGAACGCGGCGACGTCGGTGATGTTCGAAGGCGCGCCGGACTACCCCGAGAAGGACGTCTGGTGGCGCCTGTGCCAGGAGTACGGCGTCACGATCTTCTACACCGCGCCGACGGCGATCCGCACCTGCATGAAGTGGGGCGCCGAGCACCCCCAGCGCCACGACCTCTCCTCGCTGCGCCTGCTGGGGACGGTCGGCGAGCCGATCAACCCGAAGGCCTGGGCGTGGTACTGGAAGGTCGTCGGCGGCGGGCGCTGCCCGGTCGTCGACACGTGGTGGCAGACCGAGACCGGCCAGATCATGATCACGACGCTCCCGGGCGCGCAGGCCGCCAAGCCCGGCTCCGCCGGGACGCCGCTGCCGGGGATCGCCGCGCAGGTCGTCGACAACGACGGCCGTGAGGTCCAGCGCGACGTCCAGGGCCTGCTGACGCTGCGCCACCCCTGGCCCGGCATGCTGCGCACCCTCTACAAGGAGCGCGACCGCTACCTCTCGGGCTACTGGGAGCGCTTCGGCGCCCCGACGTACTTCGTCGGCGATGCCTCGCGCCAGGACCACGACGGCTACTTCTGGGTCATCGGGCGCGTCGACGACGTCATCAACGTCAGCGGGCACCGCATGTCGACCGCCGAGGTCGAGTCGGCGATCGTCAGCCACCCCAAGGTCGCCGAGGCCGCCGTCATCGGCCAGTCCGACGAGGACACCGGCCAGTCGATCTGCGCCTACGTGACGCTGCGCGGCGACCTCGAGGGCGACGCGGGCCTCGAGGCCGAGCTGCGCGAGCACGTCGCCCAGCGGATCGGCAAGCTCGCCCGCCCCAAGCGCGTCATCTGGGCCAGCGAGCTCCCCAAGACGCGCTCGGGCAAGATCATGCGCCGCCTGCTGCAGGACGTCGCCGAGGGCCGCGAGCTCGGTGACGTCACCACCCTGCGCGACCCGGGCGTCATGGCCCAGCTGAGCGCCAGCGCCGAGGCGCGCGGGGACGACGGGTAGGCCATCCGCCCTCCGCCCGACACGGCGCCCGAGCGCGAGCGGCTGCTCGGCCTGGCGTCCGAGGCGATCACGCGGGGGTGGGAGTCGTTCGAACAGGCGCGCCCGCACGAGACGCAGCTCGGTGCGGCGCTGGCGCAGCGGCTCGCCGAGCCGCTGCCCGAGCAGCCCGGTGATCCGGCCGCGGCGATCGACGACGCCGCGCACGTGCTGGATGCGAGCGTCTCGCCGGCGCGGCCTCGGTACCTCTCCTACGTCGGCTCGAGCGGGCTCGCCGCCGGGACCGTCGGCGACGCGCTGGCCGCGACCTACGACGTCAATCTCGCCGGGCACTCCGCCGCGGCGGCGATCCTGGAGGATCAGGCGTCACGCTGGACGGCGCAGTTCGTCGGTCACCCGCACGCGCGCGGCGGCTTCACGAGCGGCGGCCAGATCTCGAACCTCACGGCGATCCTCGCGGCCCGCGAGCGGTCGATGCCCGGTGCCAGGGTCGCAGGCGTCCTCGGCCGGGGCGGCGCGATCTACTGCTCCAGCGAGGCGCACCAGTCGATCGTGCGCGCAGCCGACGTCGCCGGCCTGGGCACGGGGAGCGTGCGCCGCCTGCCACTCGACGGGCAGCGCCGCATGGCGCCGGAGGCGCTCGAGCGCGCGCTCGCCGACGACCTGGCCGCCGGGATCACGCCGGTCGCCGTCGTCGCCACCGGCGGCACGACGCTGACGGGCGCGGTCGACCCGATCGCCGACCTCGCGACGATCTGCGAGGCCCGCGGCGTATGGCTGCACGTCGACGGGGCCTACGGGCTTCCGGCGGCTGCGACCGCCACCGGCGCGCCGCTGTTCGCCGGGATCGACCGCGTCGACTCGGCGACCCTCGATGCGCACAAGTGGCTCGGCGTCCCGAAGAGCTGCAGCGTGCTGCTCGTGCAGGACGAGGCCGTGCTGGAGGCGGCGTTCGGCCACGAGGAGAGCTACCTGCTGCACCGCGAGGGCACGGCCAATCCGGTCGACCGCACGCTGGAGTACTCGCGGCCCGTGCGGTCCCTGAAGCTGTGGCTCGTCTTCCGCGTCCACGGCGCCGCGGCGCTGCGCTCGTGGATCCAGCGCGGGATCGACAACGTCCGGCTGCTCGACGCGCTGATCGCCGAGGACGCGGCCTTCGAGGCCCTGCACCGCCCGATGCTCTCGACGCTCTGCTTCCGCCACCGCCCCGCGGGTGTCGCGGACCTCGACGCGCACAACCTGCGTCTCGCGCACGCGATGCAGGACGACGGACGCGTCCACGTCGCGCCCGCCACGATCGACGGCCGTCTCTGCCTGCGCGTCTGCTTCGTGAACTTCCGCACGACGGCCGACGACGTGCGGATGACGCTGGACGTCGCCCGCGAGGTGGGCGCGATGGTCTGAGGCTTCCGTCCGCTTCTCGGTCGGGTTCCAGGCGCCGCGTCGCTCGCCAAGCGATGAGGGTTCGGCCCGCATACCGACGTCAACCATCATCAACCGTCCGCGCGACCGCGAGCGACGATGATTTCGCCCGCACTCCGAGGTCAACCATCATCAGCAACCACAAGCGCGACCGGACGATGACGTCGAGCCGGTAGTAGTCACGCGTGGCCATCTCGTACGTCAGGCCGGGCGCTCGCAGCGCGCCTAGCGCGCGCCGAGCGCGTCGAGCTTCGCCTGGGTGCGCATCTCACTGAGGATGCGCTCCAGGCGGGGCTCGGCAGTGTCGTCGACGTGCGTCATCGTCGCTGCGACGGCGGGATGCACCGCGGCGATGCAGCGGTGCATCTCGTGCGCGACGGCCCGGTAGCTCGGATGCCCCTCGCGGCCCGAGCGCAGCTCGATCAGCTGCATCGCCTCGCGCGCGTTGCAGTCCAGCACGTAGCGGATCCGGTAGCCGAGGCACAGCGCGTAGAGCGCCTCGCGCTCGTGACCTGCGCTCGCCAGACGCTCCCACTCGGCCTGCGAGATCTCGAGCGCGCGCCGGTACTCGTCGCCGGCGCCCGCGGCGTCGACCTCGTCCGGCACCCCGGCGCCGAGCTGGGGGCCCAGCGTCTGCCATTGCACCGTCAGCATCCGATGGCGCTGCAGGTCGCGGAAGGCGCCGTAGTCGGAGACGATCTCGAAGCGGTAGCGCAGCGCCTCGAAGCCCCGGCCCGGCCGGTGACGGCGATTCGCGCGCTCGCCGACGAGGTCCGCGAGCAGCGCGGCGCGCTGCTCGGCGCCGAGCTCGCCGACGCGCTGCCGGGTCACGCGCTCACTCGCGGCGGTCTGCTCGAACAGCAGCGCGGCGAGCAGGTCCTCCTCGCTGCCGTCAACGTGCAGCAGCGTCACGGACGGGCCGCCGTGGCCGTCGTCCCCCGGCTCGCGGTCGAGGCCCAGCCGCCCCGCCCAGGCCCGCGCGGCGCGCTCGCGGCGCTCGAGGAACGTGACCCACTCGCCGCCGCGCTCGGGGCGCTCGACGCGCGCGACGAAGCTCGGCATCACCGCCTTCATCGTGCCCAGCAGCATGGCCCCGTAGTCGCGCGCCTCGGGCAGCGGGTGGGCCATGAGGTGCAGGATCAGCTGCTCGTAGGTCTGGCCGGTGGCGAAGATCCCCATGTGCGACAGCGAGGCCGCCGGCAGCAGCCCGCGCAGCAGGTCCAGCGCCTTCGCCTCGACGGCGCGGCGGTGGGCGGAATCCGAGCCGCCGGCGGGCGCGGGGAACGTCGACTCCACCCACGCCGACACCTGCGGCAGCGCCGCGGCGTACGTGCCGAAGAGCCGGTCCATCGCCGCCTCGTACCGCGGCCCGAGCTCGGCGTCGCGGTAGTAGCGGTAGCCGCCCCCGGGCATCGGGCCGTCGTAGCGGATGTAGCGCGTCGACTGCTCCAGGTAGGCCCCGAGCCGCGGGCGCTGCAGCACCTTGGTCAGGACGTTCGAGACCCACTCGCAGGCGATGTGCGCGCCGCCGAGCTGGGCGACGGAGTCGTCGCCGTAGCCGACGAAGATGCGCTCGTAGAGGCCGGCCGCGCGGCGCCCCTCGTCGCCGTCCCACGCGACGCCGGCGCCCACGGAGGGCAGCGATTCGGCGAACTCGTCGAGGAACAGCCGCCGCAGCGTGCCCTGATAGCGCGAGTAGCGCGCGAACAGCGCTCCCTTGACCGTCTCGGGCAGGTTCACGAGCGCGAACACCGGCTCGTCGAGGTTCGTCACGTGGGGGGCGAGCACGGCTCGCTCCTGGGCGCTGAACGTCTCGACGGGGTAGTCCACGGGTCGCGAACCGTAGCGCGCTGGGCGGCGGGCCTGGCGCCGCCCGATGGCGTCCGCGTTCGGGTGTTTTCCCACCAACTCCACAGGCGACGTGTGAGGGTTGATAATGTCCGAAATCCGATCGGGATTACCAAGTTTTCCACCGATTCACTGGAGATTGCCGCCGATGCACCGCCGTTCCCCCGTCCACCTCGCGCTCGCCGCAACCGCGGCCCTGGTCGCGCTCGCGGGCTCGGGCTGCGGCGGAGCCAGCGACTCGACGACGGGAGGCGCGGCGGCGACGAGCGGCGCGACGAAGCTCGCGCTCGTGGCCTACTCCACCCCGCAGGTCGTCTACGACGAGGTGGTGCCCGCCTTCCAGAAGACGAGCGCCGGGAGGGGCGTCGGCGTCACGACCTCGTTCGGGGCCTCCGGTGAGCAGAGCCGCGCAGTCGAGGCCGGCCTGCCCGCGGACGTCGTCTCGTTCTCGATCGAGCCCGACATCGACCGCCTCGTGAAGGCCGGCATCGTCTCCAGCAGCTGGTCGAGCGCCCCGTACAAGGGCCTCGTCAACACCTCGCTCGTGACGTTCGTCGTGCGCAAGGGCAACCCGAAGGGCATCCACTCGTGGAGCGACCTGCTCAAGCCCGGCGTCCAGGTCCTCACCCCGAACCCGTTCACCTCCGGCTCGGCCAAGTGGAACCTGCTCGCCGCATATGGGCAGGCGTCCGGCGCCGGCAAGGACCCGCAGGCCGGCCTCGCCTACGTCAAGGAGCTGCTGACCGGGCACGTCAAGGTGCAGGACAAGTCCGCGCGCGAGGCGCTGCAGGACTTCACCTCCGGCAACGGCGACGTGCTGCTCTCCTATGAGTCCGAGGCGATCACGGCGCAGAAGAAGGGACAGCAGGTCGACTACGTCACGCCGCCCGACACGATCCGGATCGACATCCCGATCGCCGTCACGAAGACCTCCAAGAGCCCGGCGGCGGCGCAGGCGCTCGTCGACTACGCGCTCACGCCGCCGGCCCAGCAGGTCTTCGCCGACTGGGGCTACCGCCCGGTCAACCCGGCCGTGCTGAAGGCCAACGCGGCGAAGTTCCCGGTGCCGTCCGGGCTCTTCACGATCGACGACCTCGGCGGCTGGACGAAGCTCAACGCGGACCTGTTCGACGTGACCAACGGCTCGGTCGCGAAGATCGAGGAGCAGGCCGGGGTGTCGACGGCGAAGTGAGCACGCCCGCCGTCATCGAGGCGCCCGCGACCGGCCGGCGCCGCGCGCGCGGCCGGCGCGCGAGCGAGGGCACGCCCGCCGTCGTGCGGCCCGGGCGCCTGAGCATCGGGATCGTCACGCTGTGGCTGAGCCTGATCGTGCTGCTGCCGCTGGCCGCGGTCGTGGCGAAGTCGCTGGACGACGGCCTCGGCGCGTTCTGGACGGCCGTCAGCGGGCGCCAGGCGGTCGCTGCGCTGCGCTTCACGCTGATCGTCTCGCTGATCGTCACGGCGATCAACGCGCTGGCGGGCACGCTGATCGCCTGGGTGCTGGTGCGCGACGAGTTCCGCGGCAAGCGCGCGATCAACGCGCTGATCGACCTGCCGTTCGCCCTGCCGACGATCGTCGCGGGGATCACGCTGCTCGCCCTGTACGGCAACTCGAGCCCGCTGGGCATCGACATCGCCTACACGCAGACCGCCGTCGCCTTCGCGCTGCTGTTCGTCACCCTGCCGTTCGTCGTGCGCTCGGTGCAGCCGGTGCTGCTCGAGCTCGACCGCGAGATGGAGGAGGCCGCGGCGTCGCTCGGGGCGAGCGCCTGGACGACGTTCCGCCGCATCGTCCTGCCGAACCTCGTCCCGGCGATCCTCGGTGGCTGCGCGCTGGCCTTCGCGCGCGCCGTCGGCGAGTTCGGCTCGGTCGTCCTGATCTCGGGCAACATCCCGTTCCACACGCAGGTCGCCTCGGTGTTCGTCTACCAGCAGCTCGAGGGCGACGCGCCCGTCTCGGCCGCGGCCGTCTCGGTGGTCCTGCTGCTGCTCTCGCTTGCGGTCCTGCTCGGTATCCGCGGCCTGGCCCGCCTGGGGGCGCGTCATGAGCTCTGAGCGCAGCGCGCGCCTGGGCCTGCGGACGATCGCGCTCGCCTACCTCGGCGCGCTGCTGTTCGTCCCGGTCGGCCTCGTGCTCTACCGCACCTTCCAGCCGGGCATCGCCGAGGTCTGGGCGTCGATCACGACGCCCGCCGCGATCCACGCCTTCCAGCTGACGATGATGGTCACGCTGATCGCCGTGCCCCTGAACACGGTGCTCGGCGTCCTCGCCGCGCTCGTCATCGTGCGCGGGCGCTTCCGCGGCAAGGCGCTCCTCGACATGCTCATCGACCTGCCGTTCGCGATCTCGCCGATCGTCATCGGGCTGTCGCTGATCTTCGTCTACGGGCAGACCGGCTGGTTCGGCAGCGCGCTGGCCGACGCCGGCGTCCAGATCATCTTCTCCTGGCCCGGGATCGCACTGGCGACGATCTTCGTCACGCTGCCGTTCGTCGTGCGCGAGGTCGTCCCCGTCCTGCGCGAGGTCGGCACCGAGCAGGAGCAGGCGGCGGCGACGCTCGGCGCCTCCCCCTGGCAGACCTTCGGCCGCGTCACGCTTCCGGCGATCCGCTGGGGCGTCGCCTACGGCGTCGTCCTGTCGACGGCGCGGGCGATCGGCGAGTTCGGCGCCGTCAGCGTCGTCTCCGGCCACATCGCCGGGCAGACCGAGACGCTGACGCTGCTCGTCGAGCAGCGCTTCCAGAACTTCAACGTCGCCGGGGCGTATGCCGCCTCGGCGCTGCTGGCCGTCATCGCGCTCGGGACGCTGCTCGCGATGACGCTCATCAAGCCCCGCAAGGAGCACGCATGATCTCGGTGACCGGTGTGTCGAAGCGCTTCGGCGACTTCCTGGCCCTCGATGACGTCTCGCTGGAGGTGCCCGAGGGCTCGCTGACCGCCCTGCTCGGGCCCAGCGGCTCGGGCAAGTCCACGCTGCTGCGCATCGTCGCCGGGCTGGAGACCCCGGACGCGGGCGCGGTCGTCATCGACGGCAACGACCAGACCGGCGTGCCGGCGCAGCGCCGCGAGATCGGCTTCGTCTTCCAGCACTACGCCGCGTTCAAGCACATGAGCGTGCGCGAGAACGTCGCCTTCGGCCTGAAGATCCGCAAGCGCCCCAAGGCGGAGATCGCCGCGCGTGTCGACGAGCTGCTCGGCATCGTCGGGCTCTCCGGCTATCAGGACCGCTACCCCTCCCAGCTCTCCGGCGGCCAGCGCCAGCGCATGGCGCTCGCCCGCGCGCTCGCCGTCGAGCCGCGCGTGCTCCTGCTCGACGAGCCGTTCGGCGCGCTCGACGCCAACGTGCGCGCCGACCTGCGCCGCTGGCTGCGCCGCCTGCACGAGGAGGTGCCGGTGACGACGGTGATCGTCACGCACGACCAGGAGGAGGCGATGGAGATCACCGACCGCATCGCCGTCATGCACGACGGGCGCATCGCCCAGGTCGGGCCGCCGCGCGAGCTCTACGAGCAGCCGGCCGACGACTTCGTCATGGGCTTCCTGGGCCCGGTCTCACGCCTGGGCCGGCGGCTCGTGCGCCCGCACGACCTGTACATCACCGCGGACCCGCGCGACGGCGCGCTCGAGGCGATGATCACCCGCGTCGTGCACCTGGGCTTCGAGGTGCGCGTCGAGGTCGTGCTGAGCGGCGGCGCGAGCCTCGCGGTGCAGATCACGCGCGGCGAGGCCGAGGCGCTCGAGCTGCGCTCCGGCGACATCGTCTGGGTGGCGCCCGACCGCCCGGGCGGGAGCGAGCTCGTGGCGCCGCGGCCCGGCGGTGCGCCGGACGCGTCCGTCAGCGTGTGAGCCAGCTCTCGGGGTCGGCGGCGAGCCGCTCGATCCCGCCGGGCAGCTCGCCCGAGGCGATGTCGGCGAGCGTCACCGTCTCCAGCACCGCGCGCAGGTTCGAGCGCAGCGCGATCCAGACGCGCGGCAGCGCGGTCGCCGCCCCCTCGTAGCTCACGCGCTCGGGCGCCTCCCCGCGCACCGAGGCGAGCGGGCCCTCGACGGCGCGCATCACGTCGGCGACGGTGATCTCGTCCGCCGGGCGCGCGAGCCAGTAGCCGCCGTCCGCACCGCGGCGGCTGGCGACGATCCCGGAGTGGCGCAGCTCGGAGAGGATGTTCTCCAGGAACTTCAGCGAGATGCCCTGCGCGGTCGCGATCGTCTCGCCCTTGACCGGGCCGTCGTCGCCCGCCGCGGCGAGCTCGACGGCTGCGCGGACGGCATAGTCGGCCTTGGCGGAGAGACGCACGAGGTCGATTCTCTCCGATCGGGCGGGCGGACTACAGCCCGAGGCCGCGGGCGGCGCTCTGCACCAGGTCGAAGAGCGGCTGCGGGAAGATGCCGAAGAACAGCACCGCGGCGCCCAGGACGATCGCGACGAGCTGGACCTCCCAGCCGGCCGACGGGCGGTCGGCCTCAGGGCTGCCGCCGGCGAGTGCCGGCAGGCCGGTGCGGGCGTCGACGTCGGGCGCGAGCGCCGGCTCGGCCTCGTCGCGCCACATCGCCGCGACCACGGGCAGGTAGTACGCCAGCGAGATCATCGAGCCGATCACGATCAGGATGCCCAGCCACGTGTAGCCGCCGTCGGCGGCCGACTCGATCAGGCGGAACTTCCCGATGAAGCCGGCGGTCGCCGGGATGCCCGCGAGGCTCAGCATCGCGAGCGTCATGCTGACCGCGAGCAGCGGGCGCCGGGCGCCCAGGCCGCGCAGCGCGCCGATGTCGTCCCCCATGCCGGTCTCGCGCTCGCGCGCGGCGATCACGGCGAACGCCGCGAGGTTCGAGACGAGGTAGACGGCGAGGTAGAAGAGGACGGCCTGCACGCCGAGGCTGGTGACGACGACGAACCCGACGAGGATGTAGCCCGCCTGTGCGATCGAGGAGAACGCGAGCATGCGCTTCATCGAGGACTGGCCCAGGGCACCGACGTTGCCGATCAGGATCGAGAGGATCGCGATCGCGATCCAGACCGGGCGCCAGTCGTCGACCGCGGGCAGCAGCGCCGTGTCGAAGAGGCGCAGGATCGCCCCGAACGCCGCCGTCTTCGTCGCGACGGACATGAACGCCGTCACCGACGTCGGGGCGCCCTCGTAGACGTCGGGCGTCCACTGGTGGAACGGGGCCAGCGAGGCCTTGAAGGCCAGCCCGACGACCGTCATCGCGACGGCGGTGAGGAACAGGACGTCGCCGGCGACGTGGTGGGTGACGATCGCCCGGGCGATCGCGCGGTAGCCCGTCTGGCCCGTCGCGCCGTAGATCAGCGCAAAGCCGTAGAGCAGCGTCGCCGAGCCGACCGAGCCGATGATCAGGTACTTCAGCCCGGACTCCAGCGAGCGCTCGCTGCGCATCATCGACGCGCAGAGGATGTAGAGCGGCAGCGACAGCAGCTCGAGGCCCGTGAACGTCGTCACGAGGTTCGTCGCCGCGACGAGCACGACCATGCCCGCGCTCGAGACGAGCATCAGCGCGAAGAACTCCCCGTGGGCCAGGTCCTTCGCTGCCTGCCCGCGCCACGCGATCAGCGTCGCCACCACGCCGGTCGCGCAGACGAGCAGCGTCGAGAGCAGCGTGAGGCTGTCGATCCGCATCGCGCCGGCGACGACGAGCGTGTCGGCGTCCCACTGCCAGATCGCGAGGCCGATCGCCGTGCCGAACGCCGCGAGCGCGAGGAACGGGACGAGCTGCTCGCGCGCGGCGCGCGAGCGCAGCAGGCCGGCGAGCAGCACGACCACCGAGCCGCCGAGCAGGGCGAGAATCGGCGAGATCGCCGACCAGTCGATGTACGGGCCCTTGACGGTGGCGAGCACGGCGGTCATCGCGCGGCCTCCTGGGTCCGCTCCGCGGCGAGCGCGTTGTTCACCTGGACGAGCTTGGCCCCCGCGATCGCCCGCGTCACCGCACGGTCGCCGCGCTTGAGCGCGAGCTGCGGGTAGAGCGCGAGCGCGAGGACGACGAGCATCATCGGGACGAGCACGAGGCCGTCGCGCAGGCTCATCTCGCGCGATTCCACATCGGGCCCGGCGCGGTTGTGCATCGAGCGGATGTAGAGGCGCAGGGCGTAGACGGCGGCCATCGCGACGCCGGCGAACGCGACGACCGAGATCGCGAGCTTGGACTGGAAGACGCCGAGCAGGATGAAGAACTCGCCGATGAAGTTCGCCGAGCCGGGCATCGCCAGCAGCGCGTAGGTCAGCACCAGGAAGACCGCGGCGAGCACCGGCGCGCGGAATGCTCCACCGCCCATGTCGCGCACGTCCTCGCTGCCGCCCGCGCGCGCGGCGAGCAGCGCGACGATGAAGATCATCGGCCCGGCGACGAGCGCGTGGTTCATCGACTGCAGCAGCGCGCCGTCGGCGCCGCGCTGGTTCAGCGCGAAGATGCCGAGCACGATGAAGCCGAGCTGGGCGACCGACGAGTAGCCGAGGATCAGCCGCGCCTTGGTCGTCGTGAACGCCATCGCCGAGCCGTAGAGGATCGAGGCGAGTGCCACGAGCATGACCAGCTCCTGGAAGTGCACCGCCGCCTTGGGGAAGAGCGGGATCGCGACCTGCAGGAAGCCGTAGGCGGCGACCTTGCTGAGGATCGCGGTGAAGACGGCGAGCACCGGGATCGGCATCTGCTGGTAGCCGTCGGGCATCCACCCGTGGAAGGGAAAGGCCGGCATCTTGATCAGGAAGGCCAGCGCGAAGACGAGGAAGATCCACTCCTGCGAGCCGCGCGTCAGCGGGTGGCGCACGAGGTCGCTGAGGACGAACGTCGGCGTCCCGCCCTTGGCGGCGAGCACGCCGGTTGCGATCGCGCCGACGAGCATCAGCAGCGAGCCGACGAGCGTGTAGATGAAGAGCTTGAGCACCGCCGGGCCGCGGTCCGGCCCGCCCCAGATCAGCGTCAGGAAGTAGAACGGCACGAGCATCAGGTCGAAGAAGACGACGAACAGCGCGAGGTCCTGCGCCATGAACGCACCGAGGACGCCGCTCTCGGCCAGCCCCATCAGCAGCGCGTACAGGCCCGGCCGCGGGATGTCCTGCTCGCGCAGCGCCGACCACAGCGCAGCCGCGGTGAAGGTGATCGCCGTCGTCAGCAGCAGGAACAGGTTCAGGCCGCCGACGCCGAGCTTGTAGTGGATGCCGAGCGAGCGGATCCAGACGACGTCGGTGACGTACTGCAGCCCGCCGCGCGCGCTGTCGTAGTCGGCCACCAGGACGATCGCGTAGGCCAGCACGCAGAGCGCGCCGAGCAGGCTGACCCAGCGCGCGATCGCGCGCGGCAGCAGCAGCGCCAGGAGGCCCGCGACGAGCGGCAGCCAGAGGACGATGGAGAGATGGATCGTCATGCCGCCCGGATCAGGAAGTAGAGAACGACGGCCGCGAGGCCGGCGACGACGAGGCCCGCGTAGCTGCGCAGCAGGCCGGTCTGGAGCGCGCGCACGGCCGCCGAGCCGGCGCGGACGATGCCGGACGTCCCGCCGACGAGCGCGCCGTCGACGAAGATCCGCTCGAACGTGTCACGGCCCCAGCGCCCGAACCACGCGAACGGCCGCACCACGACGAGCTCGATCAGCTCGTCGAAGTACCACTTGTTCACGAACAGCTCGTACAGCGGGCGCGTGCGCTCGAGGATCCGTGCCGACGTGCCGGGCCGCTGCACCCAGATCACGTGGGCGGCCCAGATGCCGCCGATCGCGATGATGCTCGAGAGCACGAGGCCGACGGCCTCCAGCGAGTTGTTCTCCGGATGCAGCACGATCGAGTCGGCGAACGTCGGCTCCAGGAACTTCCCGAGCGCGTCGGTGATGTTGAACGGCAGCTCGAGCACCCCGGCGACGATCGACAGCAGCGCGAGGACGCTCATCGCGGCCTTCATCTGCCAGCTCTGCTCGGCGATGTGGTGGTCGGGTCCGGGGAAGCCGACCTCGGTGTCCTCGAGCTCCCCGTTGGCGGGGTTGAACGGGTGCGGCGCGTGCCACAGGTGGCCGTGCTCGAGCTCGAGCGCCTGCTCGACGGGCTCGCCCCAGAAGGCGCGGAAGATGAGCCGCCAGGTGTAGATGACCGTGAACAGCGAGCCGACGTAGCCCGCGACGTAGAGGGCCCAGTACCAGCCGCCGCGATCGGCGATCAGGTAGAGCAGGTCGTCCTTCGAGAAGAAGCCCGACATCAGCGGGAAGGCGCTGAGCGCGAGGCCACCGATGATGAAGCACCAGAACGTGAACGGCATCGCCCGTTTGAAGCCGCGCATCTTGTCGAGCGACTGCTCGTTGCCCATCGCGGCGATGATCGAGCCGGCGGCCATGAACAGCAGCGCCTTGAAGAAGGCGTGCGTCGTCAGGTGGAAGAACGCGCCGACGTAGGCGGCCGAGGAGACGCCCATGATCATGTAGCCGATCTGGGACATCGTCGAATAGGCGATCACGCGCTTGAGGTCGGTCACGGCGAGGCCGATCGTGCCCGCGACCAGCAGCGTCAGTGCCCCGACGATGGCGCCCACGTCGGCGGCCGTCGGCGCCCACTCGAACAGCGGATGCAGGCGCCCGATCAGGTAGACGCCGGCGGTGACCATCGTCGCCGCGTGGATCAGCGAGCTGACGGGGGTCGGGCCCTCCATCGCGTCCGGGAGCCACGTGTGGAACGGGATCTGCGCGGACTTCGCGAACGCGCCGACGAGGATCAGCAGCATGCCGATCACGAGGTCGGACTCGTTCTTGGAGAAGGCGACGTGCACGCTCTTGAAGAGCGGGCCGTAGTCGAGCACGTGCGCGTGCTTGAAGATGAAGAACGTCCCGAGCACCAGCCCGACGTCGCCGACGACGTTGATGACGAACGCCTTGATCCCGGCCTTCGTCGCGGTCGTGCGCCGGTACCAGTAGGAGATCAGCATGTAGCTCGCGGCGCCGACGAACGCCCAGCCGACGATCAGCAGCACGAGGTTGCCCGCGAGCACGAGCAGCAGCATCGAGAAGACGAAGAAGTTCAGGTAGGCGAAGAAGCGCGTGTAGCCGGCGTCGCTGCGCATGTAGCCGACCGAGTACAGGTGGATCAGCGCGGACACGCCGCTGACCACGAGGATCATCAGCACCGACAGCGGGTCGACGTAGATGCCCAGGCGGATGTGCACGCCGGCGACGTTCGCCAGGTCCCACAGCGAGGAGGTCGCGACCTTCGCGTCCTCGGGCCGCGCCTGGAGCTTGACGAACGTGATCACCGCGAAGACGAACGCCAGCGCGATCGCGAGCGTGCCGAGCCAGCCGGCGACCGCGCCGCGCCACAGCCGCGCGCCGAGCGCGATCACGAGCATGCCCGCCAGCGGCAGCGCGAGGACGAGCCAGGCTGAGGTGGTGAGGCTCACCCCTGCAGCTCCCGCAGCTCGTCGACGTCGATCGGGAGCCGCCGGCGGAACAGCGCGACGACGATGCCCAGCCCGATCGTGACCTCGCAGGCGGCGACGACCATCACGACGATCGCGAAGATCTGGCCGTCGGTGCCGCCCCACATCCGCGAGAAGCCGATCAGCGCGAGGTTGCCCGCGTTCAGCATGAGCTCCAGGCACAGCAGCACGACCAGCGGGTTGCGCCGGACCAGCACGCCGACGGCGCCCAGGCAGAAGATCAGGGCCGAGACGATCAGGAACCAGTTGACGTTCACGCCGGCGGCTCCACGGTCTCGGGGAGCGGCCGCTCGAACGGCTCGGTCTCGCGCAGCTCGCGGTCGTCCTGCTGGGGGTCGGGCATCGGGGTCGTGATGCCGTAGCCCGCGACGCCCTCGGCCATCGTGCCGGTGGCGGCGGAGCGCGGGGCCGCGACGAAGTCGCCGTGCTCGGGGGCGACGGGCAGGTCGTCGTCCTCGAGGCCGCCGCGCCGGCCCGCCAGCGCGACCGCGCCCACGGCGGCGGCGAGCAGCAGGAACGAGGCGACCTCGAACGGGAAGAGGTACGTGGTCAGCAGCTGCGCGCCGATCGTGCCGGGCGAGCCGTAGTCCAGGCCGACGTGCGCGCCGTGCGTCGACAGCGCCTGCAGGCCCGTGCCGAGCAGCGCGATCGCCAGCTCGATGAAGAGCGCGACGCCGAAGCCGACCGCCAGCGCGCGCTGCTTGGCGCTCGCGCGCCACAGCGGGCGCGGCTTGTCGCCGCCGCCGACGTACGCGACGACGAAGACGTAGAGCACCATCACTGCGCCGGCATAGACCACGATCTGCGCCGCGGCGACGAACTGCGCCTCGAGCAGCAGGAACAGCAGCGCCAGCGCGATCAGGTGCACGACGAGCGCGAGCACGCAGTAGAACGGGTTGCGCAGCACGACCACGCCGACCGCGCCGGCCAGCGCGATGATCGCGAAGAGGAAGAAGAAGAAGGCCATCTGCGGCGCCCTCGACCCTATTCGCCCTCGGCCCGCAGCGGCGTACGCTCGGGCGGCTCGGCGAGCAGCATCTCCTTGGTGAAGATGAGGTCCGAGCGGTTGTAGTCCGACATCTCGAAGTCGTGGCCCATCGTGATCGCGTCGAACGGGCAGGCGACCTCGCAGTAGCCGCAGAAGATGCAGCGCGAGAGGTTGATCTCGTAGACCGCGGCGTAGCGCTCGCCGGCCGAGACGCGGTTCTCGGGCGTGTTCTCGGCCGCGACGACGCGGATGCAGTCCGACGGGCAGGCGGCCGCGCAGAGCGAGCAGCCGACGCACTTCTCCAGGCCCGTCTCCTCGAACTTGTGGAGGCGGTGGCGCCCGCGGAAGCGCGGGTAGACGGGGATCTTCTGCTCCGGGTACTGCACCGTCGTGACGCCTTCGGTCAGCTGCCCGAAGGTCGTCTTCAGGCCGCGCAGCGTCTCGCCGAAGGCGCGGTAGAAGCCGCCGGCGCCGCCGGCCTGCTTGGGGCCGCGCGTGACCTGCACGACGTCTGTTCCGGGATCCCAGGGCATGACGGGCTTCCTAGTCGGTCGCCACGACGACGATCGCCGTCACGAGCACGTTGAGGGTGGCGAGGGGCAGCAGGACCTTCCAGCCGAAGGCCATCAGCTGGTCGTAGCGCAGGCGGGGCAGCGTCGCGCGGATCCAGATGAAGAGGATCACGAAGATCATCATCTTCGCGATCACGACGAAGAACCCGACCCAGCCCGGCGCGGTGATCCCGAACGGGAGCAGCCAGCCGCCGAGGAACATCGTCGTCGCCAGGCCGGAGATGACGATGACGTTCATGTACTCGGCGAAGTAGTAGAGCGCGAACTTGCCCCCGCCGAACTCGGTGTTGTAGCCGCCGACGAGCTCGGCGTCGGCCTCGACGAGGTCGAACGGCGGGCGGTTCGTCTCCGCGAAGCTCGCGACCATGAAGATCAGGAACCCGACGATCTGGGGCACGATGTACCACATGCCCTCCTGGGCGTGGACGATGCCGGTCAGCGACATCGTCTGCGCGGTGATGACCACGCCGACGAGCGCCATGCCCTGTGCGACCTCGTAGGAGATGAGCTGCGCTGCGGCGCGCATGGAGCCCAGGAACGAGTACTTCGAGCCCGAGGACCAGCCGCCGAGCATCAGTCCGTAGAATGCGATCGCGCCGAACGCGAACACGTAGAGCGGGCCGATGCTCACGTCGATGCCGTAGAGCCCGACGGGGTAGCCGCCGATGTCGACGATGTCGCCGTACGGGATCAGCGCGAGCGCCCCGAACGCGGCGGTGATCGACAGGATCGGCGCGATCACGAACAGCCAGCCGACGGACGTGCGCGGGCGGAACTGCTCCTTGCTCAGGAGCTTGATGATGTCCGCGACCGGCGTCAGCGCGCCGAACGGGCCGACGCGGTTGGGGCCGTAGCGGTTCTGGAAGCGCCCGAGCACCTTGCGCTCGGTGAGCAGCACGAGCGGCACGAGCTGCAGGCCCACCAAGGCGAAGAACAGCGCCTTGAGGATCTGGATCCACCACTCCTCGGAGAAGCCGACCTCGGCGAGCGTGCGCGTCACCTCGACAGCCCGCCGGAGTTCGTCATCAGCATCGGGTGTCCCAGAGCGTCGGTCCTCACGCCGGCCTGACCTCCACGAGGGGGCCCTCGAGGTTCGCCGCGCTGTCCTGCGGGATCGCGGTCTCCAGGAACACCGAGCCGTCGGGCGCGGCGGCGCGCACGTGGGCGATGCCGCTGACGCTGTGGCCGTTCGAGCCGACGACGACGTGCGCGCCGTGGGCGATCCCCAGACGCCGCGCGTCGGCGGGCGAGAGCTCGACCCGCTGGCGCGGGTGCAGGAACTTCAGCGCGGGCGACGCCTGCACCTCGGGCGAGGCCCAGATCGAGCGGAATGTGCCCAGACGCAGCCGGCCGTTCGCGGCGGGCGCAGCGGCCGGCGCGGCGAGCGTGAACGGCCCGCTGTCGGCTGCAGGGAACGCGGCCGCCTGCGGGCGCTCGACCCAGCGCACGCCGCGCGCGCCGATCTCGTCGAGGGACAGGCCGGCATAGAACGGCACGTCGGCGAACATGCGCGCGGTCACCATCGACGCGGTCCGCGCGCCGAGGTCGGTGCCCAGGCGCTTGGACAGCTCGGACAGCACCGACCACTCGCCGCGCGTGTCGCCCTGGCGGCCGATCGCGCGGCGCAGGCGCTGGACGCGGCCGTCGGGGTGCACGACGGTGCCCTCCTTCTCCGCGTAGGACTCGGCGGGGAAGACGACCGTCGCGTGCTCGCGGATCCCCTCGGTGAGGAAGCTCGCGTGCGCGATCACCGTCGTCGCCTGCTCGAGCGCGGCACCCCAGGCCTCGCGGTCGGGGAGGTCGGTGAGCGGGTCGGTGTGCAGCAGGTAGAGCGCGGTGAGGTCGCCGGCGGCCGCGGCGACGGCGATCCCCGGTGCGTCGCGGCCGTCGTCCGCCGGCGCCGCGAGGCCGGGCGCGGCGTTCGGCAGGACGCCGACCTCGCGCAGCCCGCGCCCGTTCGTGCCGGCGGGGATCTCGATCAGGCCCGCGCCGTCGCGGTCCGCGAGGCCCAGTCGCGAGGCGACGTTCAGCAGCGCGCGGGCGGCGTCGGCGCCCCCGGGTCCGTGGGCGAGGCGCTCGCCCCAGAGGATCACGATGTCATCTCCGGCACCCTTGAGGCCGTCGGCGAGCGCACGGATCGACGCGGCGTCGGTGCCCGCGGCCGCGGCCGGCCCTTCGAGGTCGCCGCCGGCCAGGGCCGCGTCGAGCGCGGCCAGCAGCGCGGCGCCCGCACCGGGAGCGAAGCGCACGCTGGCGGCGGCGCGCTCGTCGAGCGACGAGGGACGGCTCGTCGCGACGTGCAGCTGCACCCCGCGGTGGCGCACCCCCTTGCGGATGCGCAGGTCGAGGATCGGCGCGTCGTCGACGGGCTCCGTGTCGAGGACCAGGACGGCGTGGGCG
>Ga0208851_1000312_pt1 | contig 22321 bp, 20 predicted proteins | sample NGESurshal092012_FD_184481 | JGI IMG/M metagenome (GOLD analysis project Ga0208851, IMG submission 184481) | Arctic peat soil microbial communities from Barrow, Alaska - NGEE Surface sample 415-2 shallow-092012 (SPAdes) | ecosystem: Environmental > Terrestrial > Soil > Wetlands > Peat ... | reverse complement strand
GAGTGCAACGCCGCCTGCGACTACGCCCCCGTCGTGATGGTCAACTGGGAGTTCTTCGACAACCAGACGGTGGACAGCGCGGTCGACGTCGTCGACCGCCTCCGGTCCGGCGCCGAGGTCCGGTCCACCCGTGGCCCGCAGGTGGTCAAGTTCACCGAGGCCGAGCGGGTGCTCGCGGGCTTCCCCGACGGGCTCGCCGACGAGGGCCCCTCGGCCGGGCCGGCGACCCTGGCCGGACTGTCGGTGGCCCGAGAGCTCGGTCACGTGGCGCGTGAGGCCGGCGCCGAGACCCCGAAGGACTCCTGACGTGGCCACGCTCACGCCGGTGCTGTCCGCGCACTGGGACGCCGACCGCTCCTGGACGCTGGGCAGCTACCGCGCGCGCGAGGGGTACGCCGCCTTGTCCAAGGCCCTGGCGATGCCCCCCGACGACGTCATCGCGCTGATCAAGGACTCCGGGCTCCGCGGCCGTGGCGGCGCGGGCTTCCCGACCGGCATGAAGTGGGGCTTCATCCCGCAGGGCGACGGCAAGCCCCACTACCTGGTGGTCAACGCAGACGAGTCCGAGCCGGGCACCTGCAAGGACATTCCGCTGCTCATGGCCGACCCGCACCAGCTGGTCGAGGGCGTCGTCATCGCCGCGTATGCGATCCGGGCGCACCACGCGTTCATCTACGTGCGCGGCGAGGTGCTGCACGTGATCCGGCGGGTGCAGCAGGCGGTCGCCGACGCGACGGCCGCCGGGCTGATCGGCCCGAACATCCTCGGCTCCGGGTTCGACCTCGACGTGACTGTGCACGCAGGTGCCGGCGCCTACATCTGCGGCGAGGAGACCGCGCTGCTGGACTCCCTCGAGGGCCGGCGCGGGCAGCCCCGGCTGCGGCCACCGTTCCCGGCGATCGCCGGCCTGTACGCGTCGCCGACCGTGGTGAACAACGTCGAGTCGATCGCGTCGGTCCCGGCCATCGTGCGCGGCGGCGTGGACTGGTTCCGCTCCTTCGGGTCCGAGAAGTCGCCGGGCTTCACGCTGTACTCGCTGTCCGGGCACGTGACCCGGCCGGGCCAGTACGAGGCCCCGCTGGGGGTCACCCTGCGCGAGCTGCTCGAGCTGGCGGGCGGGGTCCGGGAGGGCCACGAGCTGAAGTTCTGGACACCGGGGGGCTCGTCCACCCCGCTGCTCACGGCCGAGCACCTCGACGTGCCGCTCGACTACGAGGGCGTCGCCGCGGTCAAGTCCATGCTCGGCACCAAGGCGCTGCAGATCTTCGACGAGACCACCTGTGTGGTTCGCGCGGTGCTGCGCTGGAGCGAGTTCTACAAGCACGAGTCCTGCGGCAAGTGCACGCCCTGCCGCGAGGGCACGTACTGGCTGGTGCAGATCCTGGACCGGCTCCAGCGCGGGGAGGGCAGCCCCGAGGACCTCGACAAGCTGCTCGACCTATCCGACAACATCCTCGGGCGCGCGTTCTGCGCGCTCGGCGACGGCGCGACCAGCCCGGTCACGTCCTCCATCCAGTACTTCCGGGACGAGTACATCGCGCACCTCGAGCAGGGCGGATGTCCGTTCGACCCGGTGGCCTCCACCGTCTTCGCGGGAGCGCACGCCTGATGACCGTGACCACCGGAACCCCCGGCAGCGGCGCTGTGGAGCAGCGGACCGACCTGGTCAGCCTGACCATCGACGGGATCGAGACCAGCGTGCCCAAGGGCACCCTGATCATCCGGGCCGCCGAGGAGCTGGGCATCGCCGTCCCGCGCTTCTGCGACCACCCGCTGCTCGACCCGGTCGGCGCCTGCCGCCAGTGCCTGGTCGAGGTGCAGGGCCAGGGCAAGCCCGCGGCGTCGTGCACGACGACGGTCGCGGACGGCATGGTCGTGCGCACCCAGCTCACCTCGCCGATCGCCGACAAGGCGCAGCACGGCGTCATGGAGATGCTGCTGATCAACCACCCGCTGGACTGCCCGATCTGCGACAAGGGCGGCGAGTGCCCCCTGCAGAACCAGGCCATGTCCAACGGCCGTGCCGAGTCCCGCTTCAACGGCACCAAGCGCACCTTCCCCAAGCCGATCCCACTGTCCAGCCAGGTGCTGCTGGACCGCGAGCGCTGCATCTCCTGCGCCCGGTGCACCCGGTTCGCCGCGCAGATCGCCGGTGACCCGTTCATCGAGCTGGTCGAGCGCGGCGCCGACCAGCAGGTGGGCATCTACGCGCGGCAGCCGTTCAACTCCTACTTCTCCGGCAACGCGGTGCAGATCTGCCCGGTGGGTGCGCTCACCGGGACGGCGTACCGATTTCGCTCGCGGCCGTTCGACCTGGTGTCCACGCCCACGGCGTGCGAGCACTGCGCGTCGGGCTGCGCCCTGCGCACCGACTACCGGCGCAACGCCGTGCTGCGCCGGATGGCCGGCGACGACCCCGCCGTGAACGAGGAGTGGAACTGCGACAAGGGTCGCTGGGCGTTCCACTCGAGCACCCAGCCGGACCGGCTGGCCGCCCCTCTCGTCCGGGGGACCGACGGTGTGCTGGTGGCCGCGTCCTGGCCCGAGGCGCTGGACGCCGCGGCGCGTGGGCTGGCCGCCGCCCGCGAGGCTGCGGGGGTCGGGGTGCTGGCCGGCGGTCGGCTCACGGCCGAGGACGCCTACGCCTACGCCAAGTTCGCCCGGGTCGCGCTGGGCACCAACGACGTCGACTTCCGGGCCCGGACCCACTCAGCCGAGGAGGCCGACTTCCTGGCCGCGCTCGTGGCCGGCCGCGGCCTGGGCTCTCCGTCGGTGCCGACCTACGCCGACCTGGAGGCCGCGCCCGTCGTCGTCCTCGCCGGCTTCGAGCCGGAGGAGGAGTCGCCGATCGTCTACCTGCGGCTGCGCAAGGCGGCCCGGCGGTACGGCCTTCCGGTCATCGCAGTGGCACCGTTCGCCAGCCCGGGTCTCGAGCGGGTGTTCGGCCGGCTGATCCCGACCGTCCCCGGGGCCGAGGCCCAGGCGCTGGACGCGCTGGCCGGGTCGTCGGCCGCCGAGGGGCCGGCCGCGGACGCGGCCCGGCTGCTGCGCGAGCCCGGTGCGGTGCTCCTCGTGGGGGAGCGCCTGGCCGGAGTCCCCGGGGCGCTGTCCGCCGCGGGGAGGCTGGCTGCGGCCACCGGCGCCAAGCTGGGTTGGGTGCCGCGGCGAGCGGGTGAGCGCGGCGCGGTCGAGGGCGGTGCGCTGCCCGGGCTGCTGCCGGGTGGGCGCCCGGTCGCCGACGCCGCGGCCCGGGTCGACGCTGCGGCCGTCTGGGGCGCCGGGCAGCTGCCCGAGGGCCCCGGTCGGGACACCTCCGCGATGCTCGCGGCGGCCGCCGCTGGTGAGCTGGCGGCGCTGGTCGTCGCCGGAGTCGAGGTCGACGACCTGCCCGACCCGTCCGGCGCCCTCGCGGCGCTCGACTCGGTCGGCTTCCTGGTGAGCCTCGAGGTCCGCGACAGCGCAGTCACCGAGCGCGCCGACGTCGTGCTGCCCGTGGCGCCGCCGGCCGAGAAGGCCGGGACGTTCGTCAGCTGGGAGGGCTGCGGCCGGGCCTTCGACCAGGTGCTGCACGGCTCGTCGGCCATGCCGGACAGCCGGGTGCTCTCGATGCTGGCCGCCGAGCTCGACGTCCGGCTGGGCCTGGACACCGTCGACGCGGTGCGCCGTGAGCTCGCCGAGTTCGAGCCGTGGCAGGGCACGCGGGTCACCGCCCCCGACGTCCCGGCCTCGGCTCCGCCCGAGCCTGGACCCGAATCGGCTGCGCTGGCCACCTGGCGGCTGCTCCTCGACGCGGGTCGTGGGCAGGACGGCGAGCCGCACCTGGCCGGGACCGCGCACCCGTCGGTGGCCCGGGTCTCAGCGGTGACGGCGGGGGCCGTCGGCGTCGCCGCCGGGGGCTCCCTGCGGGTGAGCACCGAGCATGGGTCGGTCGAGCTGCCGGTCGAGGTCACCGAGATGCCGGACGCCGTGGTCTGGCTGCCGGGCAACTCCGTGGGCTCGGCCGTGCACCGCGACCTGCAGGTCGGGTACGGGGCCATCGTCGGACTGAGTGCAGGGGGTGCCGCGTGACCACCGGACTGCTCGGCGCGGTCGTGACAACCGAGGACAACCTCGGGATGTTCGGCACCGACCCGTGGTGGCTCATCCTGCTCAAGGCCGTCGGTATCTTCCTGGTCCTCGTGCTGCTCACCCTGTTCAACATCTGGTTCGAGCGCCGGGTCGTGGCCCGCATGCAGAACCGCCTCGGCCCGAACCGGACCGGTCCGTTCGGCCTGATCCAGGGCCTCGCCGACGGAGTGAAGCTGGCGCTGAAGGAGGACATCCTCCCCAAGGCCGCCGACCGGGCCGTGTACTTCCTGGCGCCGATCCTGGCCACCATCCCGGCCTTCCTGGCCTGGGCGGTGATCCCGTTCGGTCCGGTGGTCTCGATCTTCGGCCACCAGACTCCGCTGCAGCTGACCGACTTCCCGGTCGGTGTGCTGTACGTCCTGGCCGTCGCCTCGGTGGGGATCTACGGCATCGTGCTGGCCGGCTGGTCGTCCGGCTCCACCTACCCGCTGCTGGGCAGCCTGCGCAGCACCGCCCAGATGATCAGCTACGAGATCGCGATGGGCCTGTCCTTCGTCGCGGTCTTCCTGGTGTCCGGCTCGATGTCCACCTCGAGCATCGTCGCGGCGCAGCAGCCCCGCTGGTTCATCCTGGTGGTGCCGCTGTCCTTCGCCATCTACGTGATCGCGATGGTCGGCGAGACCAACCGGGCACCGTTCGACCTGCCGGAGGCCGAGGGCGAGCTGGTGGGTGGCTTCCACACCGAGTACTCGTCACTGAAGTTCGCGCTGTTCTTCCTCGCCGAGTACGTCAACCTGGCCACTGTCTCGGCGCTGGCCACCACGCTGTTCCTGGGCGGCTGGCGGGCCCCCTGGCCGATCTCGCTGTGGAGCGGGGCGAACGAGGGCTGGGTGCCGCTGATCTGGTTCTTCGGCAAGGTGCTCGCCTTCGTCTTCGTGTTCGTGTGGCTGCGCGGCACGCTGCCCCGGCTGCGCTATGACCAGTTCATGAAGCTCGGCTGGAAGGTCCTCATCCCGGTCTCACTGGGCTGGATCGTCGCGGTCGCGGCCGTGCGCGTGGTGCGGACCCAGGGCGTCGACCTCACCCGGCTGGTCATCGGCATCGGGGTGGTCGCTGCGGTGGTCCTGCTGGCCTGGTACATCGCCGAGGGGCAGGCCATCAAGCGCGCCGCCGCCCGGCCCAAGGCCCCGCCGAGGGAGTTCGACCCGTTCGCGGGAGGCTTCCCGGTGCCGCCGCTGTCCGCGGCGACGACCCGAGCCGCCGCCGTCGTGCCTGCGGGCGCGTTCAGCGAGGACGACGAGACCGTCGCTCAAGACGAGGAGCCTTTCGGTGGCTGACGTCAAGATCCCCGGCCGCGGCTTCGGGGTGACCTTCCAGACCATGTTCAAGAAGGTCGTCACCGAGCAGTATCCGGAGGAGCACAAGACGACCGCTCCGCGGTTCCACGGTCGGCACCAGCTGAACCGGCACCCGGACGGCCTGGAGAAGTGCATCGGCTGCGAGCTGTGTGCCTGGGCCTGCCCGGCGGACGCGATCTACGTCGAGGGTGCGCCGAACAGCGAGGACGAGCGGTTCAGCCCCGGTGAGCGGTACGGCGGCGTCTACCAGATCAACTACGCGCGCTGCATCTTGTGCGGGCTGTGCATCGAGGCCTGCCCGACCCGGGCGCTCACCATGACCAACGAGTTCGAGCTCGCCGACCACACCCGGGCCAGCCTCATCTACGAGAAGCAGGACCTGCTGGCCCCGATGCTCCCGGGGATGCTGGCGCCCCCCCACCCGATGGTCGAGGGCACCAACGAGAAGCACTACTACCGGGGCCAGGTGACCCAGGCGACGCCCGGTCAGGAGGCCTGGGTGGCGCGGCACCACGGGACCGAGGAGGCCGCCGTGGGGGCCGACCTGACGGACGGGGACGAGCAGTGAGCAGCGCGGTGCTGGCGGTGTCCGGCGGCGAGGCGGTCGGCTTTTGGACCTTCGGCCCGCTGGCCGTGCTCGGCGCCGTCATGATGCTGCTCAGCCGCAAGGCCGTGCACAGCGCGCTGTGGCTGGCCATGACCATGATCAGCCTGGCCTTCCTCTACATCCTGCAGGGCGCGGTGTTCCTGGGCGTCGTCCAGGTGGTCGTCTACACCGGCGCCGTCATGATGCTGTTCCTGTTCGTGCTCATGCTGGTCGGCGTGGACGCGTCCGACTCCCTCGTCGAGACGCTGCGCGGTCAGCGGGTCGCGGCCGTCGTCGTGGGCCTGAGCGTCGGCATCCTGCTCATCGCCGGCATCGGCCGCGCTGTGGTCGAGCCGGTCGAAGGCGTCGACGTCGCGAACGCGGCCCAGGGCGGCAATGTCCAGGGCATCGCCGAGCTGATCTTCACCCGCTACCTGTGGGCGTTCGAGGTCACCTCGGCGCTGCTGATCACTGCGGCGCTCGGCGCGATGATGCTGGCGCACCGGGAGCGCGTCGTCCGCCGGCTCACCCAGCGCCAGCTGGCGATCCAGCGGTTCCACGGCGAGCAGCGGACCCCGCTGCCCGTCCCCGGTGTCTACGCACGTCACAACTCGGTCGACACCCCGGCCCTGCTGCCCGACGGCACGCCGGCTGAGTCGTCCATCCCGGTCCCGCTCGGCCAGCGCGGCGTGCGCCAGCAGACGCCGACCGAGCTCAAGACCGGACATGACGAGCTCGAGGGAGGCGACGCATGAGCCCGACGTACTACCTGGTGGTCTCCGCGCTGCTGTTCACGCTCGGCGGCACCGGGGTGCTCGTCCGCCGCAACGCGATCGTGGTGTTCATGAGCGTGGAGCTGATGCTCAACGCGAGCAACCTGGCGTTCGTCACTTTCGCGCGCATGAACGGCAACCTGCACGGCCAGGTCATGGCCTTCTTCGTGATGGTGGTCGCGGCCGCCGAGGTCGTGATCGGGCTGGCCATCATCGTGTCCATCTTCCGGACCCGGCGGTCGGCTTCGATCGACGACGCAAGCCTGTTGAAGTACTGACCGTGACGGCGATGAGGATGATCGTGTCCCGCACACCTGTGCAGCACCCGAGGACCGTCGCATGAACGCGGCCGTGCTCGCCGAAGCCAGCCCGGTCGCAGCGTCCGGCGTCTTCTCGCTGCTGTGGCTCGTAGTCGCCCTGCCGCTGTTCGGTGCCGCGATCCTGCTGCTGGCCGGTCGCCGGTCCGACCGGTGGGGCCACTGGCTCGGCACCGGCATGCCGGTCGCGTCCTTCGTGATCGTCAGCGCCATGCTCTTCGCGATGCTCGGCCGCGACAGCGGCTCCCGCAGCATCAACCAGACCGTCTACACCTGGATCCCGGTGGGCGGGTTCAGGGTCGACATGGGGCTGCTGCTCGACCCGCTGTCGGTGTCCTTCGCGCTGCTCATCACCGGGGTCGGCTCCCTGATCCACATCTACTCGATCGGGTACATGTCCCACGACCCGGCCCGCCGCCGGTTCTTCGGCTACCTGAACCTGTTCGTCGCCTCGATGCTGCTGCTCGTGCTGGCCAACAGCTACCTCACGCTCTACATGGGCTGGGAGGGTGTCGGTCTCGCGTCGTACCTGCTCATCGGCTTCTGGAACTACCGCCCGGCCTTCGCCTCGGCGGCGAACAAGGCGTTCGTCATGAACCGGGTCGGCGACATCGGCCTGTCCATCGCCATCATGATCATGTTCGCCACGTTCGGGACCGTCTCGATCGCCGCGGTGTCGGCTGTGGCATCGCAGGCCTCGCACGGTGTGCTGACCGCGATGGGGCTGCTCCTGCTGCTCGCCGCCTGTGGCAAGTCGGCGCAGGTCCCGTTGCAGGCCTGGCTCGGAGACGCCATGGCCGGCCCGACCCCGGTGTCGGCACTGATCCACGCCGCCACGATGGTGACCGCCGGCGTCTACCTGATCGCCCGCTCGAACGCCATCTTCGACCTGTCGGCCGGAGCGCAGCTCGCGGTGGCCATCGTCGGCGCGGTCACACTGATCTTCGGTGCCATCGTCGGTTCCGCCAAGGACGACATCAAGAAGTCGCTCGCCGGCTCCACGATGAGCCAGATCGGCTACATGATCCTGGCCGTGGGCCTGGGACCGATCGGGTACGCGTTCGGCATCGCCCACCTGCTCACGCACGGCTTCTTCAAGGCCGACCTGTTCCTCGGCGCCGGGTCGGTCATGCACGGCATGAACGACGAGGTGGACATGCGCCGGTACGGCGGGCTGCGCAAGCTGATGCCGGTGACCTTCGTGACCTTCATCTTCGGCTATCTGGCGATCATCGGCGTCCCGCCGTTCGCCGGGTACTTCACCAAGGACAAGATCATCGAGGCCGCCTTCGACAAGGGCGGCGTCCAGGGCTGGACCTTCGGGTTCATCGCCCTGCTCGGCGCCGGGATCACCGCCTTCTACATGACCCGCATGGTGATCATGACCTTCTTCGGTGAGAAGCGGTGGGCGCCCGACACCCACCCGCACGAGTCGCCGACGGTGATGACCGCCCCGATGGCCGTGCTGGCCTTCATGTCGCTCGTCAGCGGTGCGCTGCTCATGCTCGGCGGCCGGTTCGTCACCTTCCTCGAGCCGGTGTTCGGCCCGGAGCCGGTGGTCACCCAAGTGATCTCGCCCGTCGTGCTGACGGTCATCACCTTGGCGGTGGTCGCGCTGGGGGGCGGGCTGGCCTACCAGCAGTACGCGACCCGACCGGTCCCCGAGGTCGCGCCGGTCGACGTGTCACCGCTCACGGTCGCGGCCCGCCGCGACCTCTACGGCGACGTGGTCAACGAGACCCTGGTCATGCAGCCCGGCCAGTACCTCACCCGGTTCCTGGTCTTCTTCGACAACCGGGTGGTGGACGGTGCCGTGAACGGCCTGGCCGCCCTGATCGGCGGGATCTCCGCGCGGAGCCGCCGGACCCAGACCGGGTTCGTCCGCTCGTACGCGCTGTCCATGTTCGCGGGCGCTGCCATCGTGGTGGTCGCCGTCGTGTTGGTAAGGATCTGACGTGACCTCCTTCCCGTGGCTGACCACCATCGGCGTGATCCCGCTCGTCGGGGCCGTCGTCGTGGCAGCGCTGCCGAAGGGCCGCGACCTGTTGGCCAAGCAGGTGGCCCTGGTCGTCTCGCTCGTCGTGCTCGTCCTGACCGTGATCATGGCGACCGCGTTCGACGCGACCGGGCCGACGTTCCAGTTCGTCGAGCAGCACTCCTGGATCAGCGCCTTCGGCGTGTCCTACGCGGTCGGCGTCGACGGCATCGGCCTGGTGCTGGTGGCGCTGGCCACCGTGCTCGTCCCGGTGGTCATCCTGGCCGGCTGGAACGACGCCGACGACTCGAACCGCCCCGTCAAGGTCTACTTCGCGCTCATCCTGGTCCTGGAGACCATGATGATCGGCGTCTTCGCGGCGACCGACCTGTTCTTGTTCTACGTCTTCTTCGAGGCGATGCTCATCCCGGTCTACTTCCTGATCGGCGCGTTCGGCGGGGCTCAGCGGTCCTACGCCGCGGTCAAGTTCCTGCTGTACAGCCTGTTCGGCGGGCTGCTCATGCTGGTGGCGCTGATCGGCCTGTACTCGGTGTCCGGCAACCAGCTGGGCAAGGGCACCTTCGAGTTCTCCGCGCTGACCGGGCTGAACATCGACCCGACCACGCAGAAGTGGCTGTTCCTTGGCTTCTTCTTCGCCTTCGCGATCAAGGCGCCGCTGTGGCCGTTCCACACCTGGCTGCCGGATGCGGCGGCCGAGTCGACCCCCGGAACGGCCGTGCTGCTGGTCGGCGTGCTCGACAAGGTCGGCACCTTCGGCATGATCCGGTACTGCCTGCCGCTGTTCCCGGACGCGTCGAAGTACTTCGCCCCAGCGATCCTGGTGATCGCCGTCATCGGCATCCTCTACGGCGCACTCGCGGCTATCGGGCAGACCGACATGATGCGGCTGATCGCCTACACGTCGTTGTCGCACTTCGGGTTCATCACGCTGGGCATCTTCGCGATGACCACCCAGGGTCAGTCCGGGTCGACGCTGTACATGGTCAACCACGGGTTCTCTACGGCCGGACTGTTCATCGTGGCCGGCTTCCTGATCAGCCGGCGCGGCTCCCGGCTCATCGCCGACTACGGCGGAGTCCAACGGGTCGCTCCGCTGCTCGCCGGCAGCTTCCTGGTCATGGGGTTGGCCTCGCTGGCCCTGCCGGGGCTGTCCACGTTCGTCAGCGAGTTCCTGGTCCTGGTCGGCACGTTCACGCGCTACCCGGCCGCCGGGATCGTGGCGACCATCGGCATCATCTTCGCGGCGCTGTACGTCCTGCTGTGGTACCAGCGAGTGGCGACCGGCGAGCCGAGCGAGCGGGTGAAGGGGTTCAAGGACCTCGGGCTCCGCGAGGTGCTCGCGGTGGCCCCGCTGATCGCGCTGCTCATCGCCCTCGGCTTCTTCCCGAAGCCGCTGCTGGATGTGATCAACCCAGCCGTCTCGAGCACCCTGCAGCACGTTGGGCAGACCGACCCCACGCCCACCGTGCCGGTCGCATCCGGTGCCAGCGCTGAAGGGACTGCCCAGTGATCGTGCTGGCTGCTGCCTCGTTCCAGACGCCCTCGCTCGACTACGGGGCGCTCGCCCCGATGCTCGTGGTGTTCGCCGCTGCGTTGGTCTCGGTCCTGGTGGAGGCGTTCGTCTCGCGCAGATACCGGGCCATGGTGCAGCAGGCGATCGCCGTCGCCGGGCTCATCGCAGCTTTCGTCGCGGTGGTGGTCAACGCGACCTCCGGCACCGCGGCCATCACCGCCGAGGGAGCGGTGGCCGTCGACGGACCCACCCTGTTCATCCAGGGGACCGTGCTCCTGCTGTCCCTCGGCGCCGTGCTGCTCATGTCCGAGCGGTCCATCGACCCGTCCGGTGACGCGTTCGCGCCCACCGGCTCGGCGGTGCCTGGCAGCGACGACGAGCGCGAGGCCGCGACAGCGGGCTGGCGGCAGACCGAGATCTACCCGCTCACCCTGTTCTCGGTGGGCGGCATGCTGCTGCTGCCCGCGTCCAACGACCTGCTGACGCTGTTCGTGGCCATCGAGGTGCTCTCGCTGCCGCTGTACATCCTGGCCGGGCTGGCCCGCCGCCGGCGGCTCATCTCGCAGGAGGCCTCGCTCAAGTACTTCGTGCTTGGCAGCTTCTCCTCGGCCTTCTTGCTGTTCGGCATCGCCTATCTGTACGGATTCTCCGGCTCGCTCGAGCTCGGAGTGATCGCCTCGTCGGTCGGTTCGACCGTCGGCCGGGACCCGCTGCTGCTCATCGGGGTTGCCATGATGGCGGTGGGCCTGCTGTTCAAGGTCAGCGCCGCCCCGTTCCACTCCTGGACGCCGGACGTCTACCAGGGCTCGCCCACCGCGGTGACCGCGTTCATGGCGGCAGGGACCAAGGTCGCCGCCTTCGGCGCGCTGCTGCGGGTGTTCTACGTCGCCCTGGGCGGGGTCCGGTGGGACTGGCGGCCGATGATGTGGGCGATCGCGATCCTCACCATGGTCGTCGGCTCGGTGCTCGCGGTGACCCAGACCGATGTGAAGCGGCTGCTGGCCTACTCCTCGATCGCGCACGCGGGCTTCATCCTGGTGGGCGTGCTCGCGATCGACCGGGCTGGCGTGTCCAGCACGCTGTTCTACCTGGTGGCCTACGGGTTCACCACGATCGGCGCGTTCGCCGTGGTGACCCTGGTCCGTGACTCCGCAGGTGAGGCGACCCACCTGTCTCAGTGGGCCGGGCTGGCCCGTCGCTCGCCGCTGGTGGCCAGCGCGTTCGCGCTGTTCCTGCTGGCGCTCGCCGGGATCCCGCTGACGAGTGGCTTCACCGGGAAGTTCGCCGTGTTCTCTGCGGCGATCGGCGGCGGTGCGGCCCCCTTGGCGATCGTGGGTGTCCTGGCGAGTGCGGTCGCGGCGTTCTTCTACGTCCGGGTGATCGTGCTGATGTTCTTCTCCGAGCCTGCCCCCGACGGCCCCACGGTCGCCGTCCCGAGCGCGTTCACCACGGCTGCCGTGACCGTGGGCGTCGTGGTGACGGTCGTGCTCGGCGTCCTGCCCCAGCCGCTGCTCGACCTGGCTGACCGCGCTGCGGTCTTCGTGAGGTAGGGCTTGGTACCCGGCCGGCCGGTCGCACCGTTCGAGATCACCGTCGGCGACTCGGCGCTCGAGGGCGCCCTCGCGCGGGGCCTGGCCAGCGTCGAGGAGCTGCTGCGCACCTCGGTCAAGAGCGACGACCCGTTCGTCAGCGAGGCGGCCCGCCACCTCGTCGACGCGGGCGGCAAGCGGTTCCGACCGCTGCTGGTGCTGCTGGCCGCGCAGTTCGGCAACCCGCACGCGCCGGGGGTGCTGCCGGCCGCTGTCGTCGTCGAGCTGACCCATCTGGCGACGCTGTACCACGACGACGTGATGGACGAGGCGCCCCTGCGGCGCGGCGCGGAGTCGGCCAACGCGCGCTGGGACAACACGGTGGCCATCCTCACCGGTGACTTCCTGTTCGCCAGGGCATCCGACCTGCTCGCCGACCTCGGGCCGGAGGCGGTCCGCATCCAGGCGCGGACCTTCGAGCGGCTGGTGACCGGGCAGATCCGGGAGACGGTCGGCCCGGCCGACGGACAGGACCCGCTCGAGCACTACCTGTCGGTCCTCGCGGACAAGACCGGCTCGCTGATCGCCACCTCGGGCCGGTTCGGCGCCATGATGTCCGGCGCGGACGATGTCGTGGTGGAGGTGCTCGCCCGGTTCGGGGAGCGGTTCGGCGTCGCCTTCCAGCTCTCGGACGACCTGCTCGACATCACCAGCGAGTCGGCCGAGTCGGGCAAGACGCCGGGCACCGATCTGCGCGAGGGGGTACCGACCCTGGCCACCTTCCACGCGATGCGCGCGACCGACCCCGCTGACGCGCGGCTGCGCGATCTGCTGAGCCGTCCGCTGCCGGACGACGACGAGCACGCCGAGGCGCTCGCCCTGCTCCGGGCGCACCCGGCGATGGAGCTCGCCCGCGCCGACCTCAAGACGTGGGCTGACCACGCCCGGTCGGTGCTGCGGCCGCTGCCCGACGTCCCGGCCCGCGACGTGCTCGCGGGGCTGTGCGACGTCGTGCTCGCGCGCACCCGCTGAGCGGCGCCGGAGGCCGGCAGCTCAATAGCCCAGCCGGGTGGCCGCCAGCTCGGCCATCACCTCGGTCGCGCCGCCGCCGATCGCCAGCACCCTGGTGTCGCGGTAGTGCCGCTCCACCTCCAGGTCGGCGATGAAGCCGGCCCCTCCGTGCAGCTGGACGGCCTGGTAGGCCACGTGCTCGCACGCGGCGACCGCCGTGTTCTTGGCCAGCGCCGCCTCGGCGATGACCTCCTCGCCGGCGGCGTGCCGCTGGGCCACCTGCCGGGTGTAGACCCGTGCCACGTCGACCTGCCGGTGCATCTCCACCAGCTGGTGCCGGACCAGCTGGCGTGAGGCCAGCGGTCGGCCGAACGTCTGCCGCTCGCGGGTCCAGGCCGTGGCCAGCTCGAGGCAGCGCTGGGCGGTGGCGTAGGCCTGGACGGCCAAGGAGATGCGCTCGACCACGAACTGGGCGGCCAGCTGCAGGAACCCGGTGCCCTCGGCGCCAACCAGGTTCTCGGCCGGGACACGGCACCCGTCGAAGGACAGCTCGGCGGTGTCCGAGCAGCGCCAGCCCATCTTGTCCAGCCGGCGGACCACCGAGAACCCCGGGGTGTCGGTCGGGACGACGATCAGGGACAGGCCCGGGTAGCCCGGCCCGCCGGTCCGTACCGCCACCGTGACCCAGTCGGCGCGGGCGCCGGACGTGATGAAGGTCTTGGAGCCGTCCACCACGTAGCTGTCGCCGTCCCGCACCGCGCGCGTGCGCAGCGCCGCCACGTCCGAGCCGCCGTCCGGTTCGGTCACTGCGAGCGCGGCGATCGCGCGCCCTTGCAGCACCGGACGGACGAAGCGGTCAGCCTGCCCGGGGTCACCGGCAGCGACGATGTGGGGCAGGGCGATCCCGTGCGTGAAGAGCCCGGCGACCAGGCCACCGCTGCCCCCGGCCTGGAGCACCTCCTCGGTCACCACGAGGGAGTCCAGCAGGTCACCGCCGGAGCCGCCCACGGACTCGGGGAAGCTGACCCCGAGCAGCCCGGCCTCGGCAGCCCGCTCGTGCAGCGACCTCGGCAGCTCCCCGCCCCGCTCCCAGGTGTCGAGGTCCAGCAGCACCTCCTGCTCGACGAACCGGCGGACCATGGCCCGCAGGCCACGGCGCTCCTCGGTGCGAAACGGGTCAGCTGGTGCGGCGTCTGCGGTCATATCGCCAACCTTGCCAGCAGGGCGCCCATGGGCGGGGCTTCCCGGGATCAGTGGGCCTCGGCCGGCACGACGTCCGCAGCAGGCGTCCGTCGGCTGGCCGCCCAAATCGAGTCGAAGGTGAGCACCAGCAGTCCGAGCCAGACCAGCCCGAACCCGATCCACCGGGGGGGTGGCATCGCCTCGTGGAAGACCAGGATCCCCAACAGGAACTGCATGGCCGGGGTTAGGTACTGCATGATGCCCAGCCAGCTCAGCGGCACCCGGTTGGCCGAGCCGCCGAAGGCCAGCAGCGGCACGGCCGTGATGACGCCGGTGGCCGCAAGCAGCGCCGCATGGCCGGGACCGTGGGTGGCGAACGTGTTGCGGCCGCTCGCCTGCAGCACCACCAGGAAGACCACGGCCGGCACGAACAGCGCCGATGTCTCCACCGTGAGGCTCTCGACCGGTCCGATCCCCACGGTCTTCTTGACCAGGCCGTAGGTGCCGAACGACGCGGCCAGCAGCAGCGCGATCCAAGGCAGCCGGCCGTAGTCGACCGTGAGCACCACCACGGCGACCGCGCCGAGGCCGACCGCGAGCCACTGCACCAAGCGCAGGCGCTCCCCGAGCACCAGCACGCCGAGCGCCACCGTGAGCAGCGGGTTGATGAAGTACCCGAGGGAGGTCTCGACCACGTGGCCGGAGTTGACCCCGTAGATGTAGATGCCCCAGTTCACTGCGATGACGAAGCCGGCGAGGACGAGCAGGCCGAGCCGCCGGCGGTCCCTCAGCAGCGGGCGGATCCAGGACCAGCGGCGCGCAGACAGCAGCAGGAGCAGGACCACGGCCAGGCACCAGACGATCCGGTTGGCCAGGATCTCCACGGCGCCGGCCGGCTCGAGCAGCGGCCAGTAGAGCGGGAACAGGCCCCAGATGAAGTAAGCGGTCAGCCCGAGCAGCACACCGCGACGCCGGTCGGACACCCCGGCAGGCTACGCCACGACGCCCCGGCGATCGATTTCCATCCAGCGCTCGGGGGCGGCCAGCGGCCGGAAACCAACGCCGGCGTAGACCTCGTGGGCGTCGCGCGTCGCCAGCACGACCCGCCGCACCCCATCGGCCTGCAGGTGCCCGGTGATGGCCGCGATCAGCCAGGTCCCGATGCCACGCCCCCGGTAGCCGGCGTCGACGAAGACGTCGCAGACCCAGGCGAAGGTCGCGCGGTCGGTCACCACCCGGGCCACGCCCACCTGGGTGCCGCCGTCGTAGACACCCACGCCCAGCGACGCCGCGAAGGACCGGTCGACGACGTCGCGCGTCCGCCCGGCCGCCCAGTACGACTCGCCGGACAGCCAGCGGTGCACCCGGTCCAGGTCCAGCCGAGCCGGGTCCGAGGAGAGCTCGAGCCCGTCCGCTCGGCGTTTCTGCAGCAGGTCGCCCTCGCTCAGCTGATGGTCCAGGTGTCGCTGCCGTGGAGCAGGGTGGTCAGGTCGCCGGTGCCTTGGGTGGCGGTGGCCCGGTCGAGCTGCTCGGCGAGGAGTGCGTCGTAGGTGGGTCGGACGACGTCGCGGAACACGCCGATGGGGGTGCGGTCCAAGGTGGTCGGGTCGGCGAGGCGGGACAGTGCGAACGCCAGCTCGGGGTTGTCGGCGTGCTCGTCGTGGACGAGCAGCTGGGACTCGCCGTCCGGCCCGAGGTCGGTGACCTCGACCACCTGCAAGGTCGCGTCCGGTGCCCGCACGACTCCCTTGGACCCGTCGGTGCCGAACCGGATCGGCTGGCCGTGCTCGAGCCGGATGGTGGACAGGTCCCGGGTGTCCGGCTCCTTGAGGACGGCGAACGCGTCGTCGTTGAAGATGGGGCAGTTCTGGTAGATCTCCACCAGCGCGGTCCCGGGGTGGGCCGCGGCCCGGCGGAGCACCTCGGTCAGGTGCTTGCGGTCGGAGTCGACGGTGCGGGCCACGAACGTGGCCTCGGCGCCGAGCGCGAGGGAGACCGGGTTGAACGGGGTGTCGACCGAGCCCATGGGGGTGGACTTGGTGACCTTCCCGCGCTCCGAGGTGGGCGAGTACTGGCCCTTGGTCAGGCCGTAGATCCGGTTGTTGAACAGCAGGATCTTCAGGTTGACGTTGCGGCGCATCGCGTGGATCAGGTGGTTGCCGCCGATCGACAACGCGTCGCCGTCGCCGGTGACCACCCACACCGACAGGTCGGGTCGGGACACGGACAGCCCGGTGGCGATGGCCGGCGCGCGTCCGTGGATCGAGTGCATCCCGAACGTGTCCAGGTAGTACGGGAAGCGCGAGGAGCAGCCGATCCCGGAGACGAAGACGATGTTCTCCCGGCGCAGCCCCATCTCGGGCAGGAACCCCTGGATGGCGGCCAGGATGGCGTAGTCCCCGCAGCCGGGGCACCAGCGGACCTCCTGGTCGGACTTGAAGTCCTTCGCCTTGAGCGGGATGTCCGTCTTGGGCACCCCGGCCAACGCCTCGACGTCGATGAGGTCAGCCACTGGCGATCACGTCCTCGATCACGGCTTGCAGCTCGTCGGCCTTGAACGGCTTGCCGCGGACCTGGTTGTAGGCGATGGCGTCCACGAGGTACTTCGCCCGCAGCAGCATGGCCAGCTGCCCGAGGTTCATCTCCGGGACGAGGACCTTGTCGTAGCGGGCCAGCACCTCACCGGTGTTCGCCGGGAACGGGTTGAGGTGCCGCAGGTGGGCCTGGGCCACCTGGTGGCCGGCCAGGCGCACCTGGCGACACGCCGCCCCGACCGGGCCGTAGGTGGAGCCCCAGCCGATCACCAAGACCTTGGCCTGCCGACTCGGGTCGTCGACCTCCAGCGGCGCGATGGTGGCCGCGACCCCGTCGACCTTCGCCGCCCGGGTGCGCACCATGAAGTCGTGGTTGGCCGGGTCGTAGGAGATCTCCCCGGACCCGTCGTGCTTCTCGATGCCGCCGATGCGGTGCTCCAGCCCCGCGGTGCCGGGGATGGCCCAGGGCCGGGCCAGGGTCTGCGGGTCCCGCAGGTACGGCCAGAACTCGCCGTCGTGGTTGGGCTCGGTGGCGAAGGCGACGCTGATGTCCGGCAGCGTGTCGGTGTCCGGGATGCGCCACGGCTCGGAGCCGTTCGCCAGGTAGCCGTCGGACAGCAGCAGCACCGGCGTGCGGTAGAGCAGCGCGATCCGGGCCGCCTCGATCGCGGCGTCGAAGCAGTCCGACGGCGAGCGCGGCGCCACGATCGGCACCGGTGCCTCGCCGTTGCGCCCGAACATCGCCATCAGCAGGTCGGCCTGCTCGGTCTTGGTCGGCAGGCCGGTGGACGGGCCGCCGCGCTGGACGTCGACGATGACCAGCGGCAGCTCCAGCGACACCGCGAGCCCGATCGTCTCCGACTTCAGCGCCAGCCCCGGACCCGACGTCGTCGTGACGGCCAGCGCGCCGCCGAAGGCGGCACCCAGCGCCGCCCCGATGCCCGCGATCTCGTCCTCCGCCTGGAACGTCCGCACGCCGAACCGCTTGTGCTTGGCCAGCTCGTGCAGGATGTCGCTGGCCGGGGTGATCGGGTAGGCGCCCAGGAACATCGGCAGCCCGGACAGCCGCGACGCGGCCACCAGCCCGTAGGCCAGGGCCAGGTTGCCGGAGATGTTGCGGTAGGTGCCCGCCGGCAGCGGGGCCGGCTTCACCTCGTAGGAGACCGAGAAGTCCTCGGTCGTCTCACCGAAGTTCCAGCCCGCCTTGAACGCCGCGATGTTGGCGGCCAGGATGTCCGGCTTGCTGGAGAACTTCGACTCCAGGAACGCAAACGTAGACTCGGTCGGCCGGTGGTACAGCCACGACAGCAGACCCAGCGCGAACATGTTCTTCGCCCGCTCGGCCTCCTTCTTCGACACCTCGATGCCCTCGACCGCCGCGACCGTCATCGAGGTCAGCCCGACCCGGTGAACGTGGTAGCCCTCCAGGCTGCCGTCCTCCAACGGGTTCGCCGCATAGCCGACCTTCGCCAGGTTCCGGTCGGTGAACTCGTCGGTGTTCACGATCAGGTCCGCGCCGCGGCGCAGGTCCTTCAGGTTCGCCCGCAACGCCGCCGGGTTCATCGCCACCAGCACGTCAGCGGCATCACCCGGCGTCAAGATGTCGAAGTTCGCGAACTGCAGCTGAAAGCTGGACACCCCCGGCAAAGTCCCCGCCGGCGCCCGGATCTCGGCAGGAAAGTCAGGCAGCGTCGACAAGTCATTGCCGAACGCCGCCGTCTGAGAGGTGAAACGGTCACCGGTGAGCTGCATGCCGTCACCGGAGTCGCCGGCGATACGGATGATCACACGGTCGACTTCGACGACCTGCTTGGCCACGTGCTCCTCGAACCCCCTTGGGCTGGATCCTCCTAGTCTAGGCACCGTGCCGGAGAGTGGGGGCAACCCCGACGTTGGTGACGGGAGGTGTCGGGTGACGGTGGACCTCGGGTCGCCCGCCGTCGGTCCCAATCGCGGCACCGTTGCGCTGGACGACGTGCGGCTGCGGGTGTGGACCTACGACGTGGGGCTGGCCTGCTGCGCCGTCGAGGTCATGGCCGCCGTCCTGCCCAGGCTCGGTGCGGCCGAGCCGGGCGCGCCGCTCGCCGCCTCGCCCCGGGAGGCGGATGTGCTGGTGGTGTCCGGGACCCTGACCGACGTGTTCGCCCCTGTCCTGCGCCGGCTGCTCGACCAGCTGCCTGGGCGTCCGTACGTGATCTCGTTCGGGGCGTGCGCCGACTCCGGCGGCCCGTACTGGGACTCCTACAGCGTGACCAAGGGCGTGGACCAGCTGGTCCCCGTCGACCTCTACGTGCCCGGCTGCCCGCCACGACCGGAGGCCCTGAGCGCGGCGTTGCAGGTCGTTGCCGACGGGCTGCCTCGATGACCGGTCACGAGCGGGCCGAGGCGCTCGCGGCTGCGCTGCCGGGCGCGTCGCTCACCACATCGTTCGGGGAGGCGACCGTCGACGTCCCGGCCGACGCGTGGCGGGATGCGTTGCGGCTGGCCCGCGACGACCACCGGCTGGGCTACCTCGACTGGCTGTCCGCCTACGAGGACACCGACGCGGTCCTGGTCGTGGTGTGCCACCTGGTCGCGCTGGAGCCGGTGGAGCACCTGCTGGTCCGGACCCGCGTGGACGCCGTACCGCCCAGCCTGCCCAGCGCCGTCGCCGTGTTCCGCGGGGCCGACTGGCACGAGCGTGAGGCCGCCGAGATGTTCGGCCTGACCTTCACCGGGCACCCGGCGCCCGGCCCGCTGCTGCTGCCGGCCGGCTTCGAGGGCCACCCCCTGCGCAAGGGCTTCGTGCTCGCGGCCCGCGCCGCGCGCCCGTGGCCGGGGGCGAAGGAGCCGGGGGAGTCCGGCCCTGCCGTTCGGCGCCGCCGCACCCTGCCGCCCGGCGTGCCGGCCGCGGGCCGGTGGAGGCCGGCCGACCAGGACGGCGAGCAGCCGTGACCGCGCCCTACCCGCCCCCGGCCGGCAGCCGTGGCGCGATCGCCCTGGTCGCTGACAGATGCACATCCTGCATGCTGTGCGCCCGCGAGTGCCCGGACTGGTGCATCGAGATCGACTCGCACACCGAGGAGGAGCCGGCAGCGGGCCGTCGCCCCCGGACCCGCCACGTCCTGGACCGGTTCGCCATCGACTACGCGCTGTGCATGTACTGCGGGATCTGCATCGAGGTCTGCCCGTTCGACGCGCTGTCCTGGTCGCCCGAGCTGGTGGCCCCGGCCGCGGGCGTCACCGGGCTGATCCTCGAACGTGACCAGCTCGGGGTGTTCGTCACCGGTAGTTGACGAACTGGACGGCGAACTCCAGGTCCTTGCCCTTGATCAGTGCGATCACGGTCTGCAGCTCGTCCCTCGACTTCGAGCTGACCCGCAGCTCGTCGCCCTGGATCTGGGCCTTGACCCCCTTGGGCCCCTCGTCCCGGATGATCTTGGACAGCTTCTTGGCGTCGTCCGAGCTGATGCCCTGCTTCAGGCTGGCCACGAGCCGGTACTCCTTGCCGGACGCGTACGGCTCGCCGAGGTCGAGCGCCTTGAGCGAGACGCCGCGCTTGACCAGCTTGCTCTCGAACACGTCGAGGATCGCCTTGACCCGCTCCTCGCTGTTCGCGCGCATCTCGACGTTCTCGCCCGACCAGGCGATCGAGGCGCCGACGTTCTTGAAGTCGTAGCGCTGGGACACCTCCTTGGCGGCCTGGTTCAGCGCGTTGTCGACCTCCTGATGGTCAACCTTGCTCACGATGTCGAAACTCGAGTCGGCCATGCGTGGCCCCCTTTCCGGCTGGGGTAACATTCTCTCCGCTGTCCACCCGGCAGCACCCGGCAGGTTGCCCGAGCGGCCAATGGGAGCGGACTGTAAATCCGTCGGCTTTGCCTACCAAGGTTCGAATCCTTGACCTGCCACGGGACGAAGGCCCCGGACTGCGCGACGCGCGGGCCGGGGCCTTCGGCGTGTCCGGGGTGGTGACATGCTCGGCAGGTACGCGGGCCCGGTCACTGAGCGAAGGCAGGGGTGGGAATGGACGTCACGAACAAGGTCGCGCTGGTCACCGGGGGCGCGTCCGGCCTGGGGCTGGCGACCGTGCAGCGGCTGGCTGCGGGCGGCGCGAAGGTCGTCATGGTCGACCTGCCGACCTCCCAGGGGAACCAGCTGGCCGCGGACCTCGGCGAGTCGGTGGTCTTCGCGGCCACGGACGTGACCGACGAGGGCCAGGTCCAGGCCGCGGTCGACGCCGCGAGCGCCCTGGGCGACCTCGCTGTCGTGGTGAGCTGCGCCGGGATCGGGACGGCCGCCCGGGTGGTGGCCAAGGACGGCAGTCCCTTCCCGCTGTCGGTCTTCAGCAAGGTCATCCAGGTGAACCTGATCGGCACCTTCAACGTGATCCGGCTCGCCGCCGCCCGCATGATCGCCTCGACACCGACGGACGGCGAGGAGCGGGGCGTCATCGTCAACACCGCCTCCGTCGCGGCGTACGAGGGCCAGATCGGCCAGGCGGCGTACTCGGCGTCCAAGGGTGGTGTCGTGGGGATGACCCTGCCGATCGCCCGTGAGCTGGCCCAGCACAGGATCCGGGTGAACACCATCGCGCCGGGCCTGTTCCTGACCCCGATGTTCCAGACGCTGCCCGAGGAGGCGATCGCGTCCCTCGGCGCGCAGGTTCCCCACCCGTCCCGGCTGGGGAACCCCACGGAGTACGCGGCGCTGGTGGCGCACATCGTCGAGAACCCGATGCTGAACGGCGAGACGATCCGCCTCGACGGCGCCATCCGGATGGCACCGCGCTGACGCCCGTGGAGGCCCCGTGACCAGTCCGCTGGACAGCCAGACCGTCGCCGTGCTGGGCGGGACCGGCCCGCAGGGGCGGGGGCTGGCCCGACGTTTCGCGGCCTCGGGCCTGTCCGTCGTCATCGGCAGCCGGAGCCGGGAGCGCGCCGAGGCGACCGCCCGGGAGCTGGCCGCGGCAACCGGCGGCTCGGTGACGGGCGCCGACAACGCTACAGCGGCGCGCCTCGGCGACGTGGTGGTCGTCGCCGTGCCCTGGGACGGCCACCGAGAGCTGCTCGCCGAGCTGGCGCCCGGCCTGTCCGGGAAGGTCGTCGTCGACTGCGTGAACCCGATGGGCTTCGACGCCCAGGGAGCCTTCCCGCTTCCGGTCGAGGAGGGCTCGGCGGCCCAGCAGGCCGCGGCGCTGCTGCCGGACAGCCATGTCGTCGCCGCCTTCCACCACGTGAGCGCCGTGCTGCTGGACGACCCTGCGGTCGCGTCCCTGGACACCGATGTGCTGGTCCTTGGTGACGACCGCGCGGCGACCGACCTGGTGAGCGAGCTGGCCGGCCGGATCCCGGGCATGCGCGGGGTCTACGCCGGGCGGCTGCGCAACGCGCACCAGGTCGAGGCGCTCACCTGCAACCTGATCAGCGTCAACCGCCGGTACAAGGCGCACGCGGGGCTTCGGGTCACCGACGT
>Ga0208851_1000311_pt1 | contig 22322 bp, 17 predicted proteins | sample NGESurshal092012_FD_184481 | JGI IMG/M metagenome (GOLD analysis project Ga0208851, IMG submission 184481) | Arctic peat soil microbial communities from Barrow, Alaska - NGEE Surface sample 415-2 shallow-092012 (SPAdes) | ecosystem: Environmental > Terrestrial > Soil > Wetlands > Peat ... | reverse complement strand
GGTGAGCAGTTGTTCTGCGATGTCGTGCCAAGCGTCGACCCGGCGGGCCGCGACGGGTCGGTCATCGTCGGTGCCGGTCTTGTCAGCGAGGAGATCGGCGAGCGTGAAGATCGACATGGCGGCATCGGCGGGCGCGTTCGCCCGGACGGAGGCCATCCCGTCGGGCAGGGATCGCATCACCAGTTCCCGGTCGCGTTTTGCCTTGCGTTCCCGGTTCTCGGCAGCGTGCGGGTCTGCCGCGATCACCGCCCGGTCGAGCAGGCTGCGAAGGTTGCCCGCGGACCGGTCTTCGGCGATCGGAAGGATCCGATCCTGGACGGCTTCGCGCAGGGAAGGGCTGAGCGGGGCGGTCCGTTCCGCGATCAGCCAGGCCCGACCGCGGTCGATCCGACCGTCGGCCAGCGCAGTCGCCGTCGCCGTCAATCCCTCGCACAGGTCTTGTGCCTTGCGGACCCGGGAACCGGCAGTGATGGGCGAGATCTGCAGCGCCGCAGCAACTTCCGCCGCCGCCAGCGACGCAGCCCGCTCCTGTACGAGGGTTTCCACGGTGTCCAGGTCGATGTCGCCGTCCGGACCTCGGCCCTGTCCGCCCTTGTCCATCAGTTCGGCGACGAGTTCGGAGACGTCGCCGGCGCGGCCGGGGCGTGCGAACTCGGTGAGCAATCCCATCTGCCTCGCCGTCAGCAGGGACAGCGCCTTCTCCGAAGCGACGATCGCATCGACCAGTTCCGCACCGGTCAACGCACTGGGGTTCACCTGCGCGACCGCGCTCATCGACTCGGCGCAGCCCGAGTTGGCGGCGAGCTCCGACCAGGACCCCGTCCCGAAGGACGGCGAGCCACAGGCGGTCTGCGACGCGTCAGCGCAGCTGGCAGCGTCATCGCATTCAGTCACTGAAACCACCCCCGCATTCACATCACCTGATCAAGTCCCGTCTTGGATATCTGTTCGATTTTAGCCTCTCTGGCTGGGGTGATACAACCCCTTGTGTCGAATCATTGGAAGGTGGGCTAGATCAGTTCGGTGCCTCATGGCATCCGGTCGGGGTGCTCTACCGCGGCCGGCTCCGGCCAAACCTTCAGCCCCGGACGACGGAGCTGACGTAGTGCGCACCGACAGATGGATCAGAAGAAGTGGGCGGTCGTGCGCACCGTGGTCGGCTACATCCAGACGACCCACCGCAGAGTTGTTGATGCTTGAAATCCGGACCCTCGACGACGAACTCTGACCCTGGCCATTGACGGCCACGGCCGTGGCCAGCCCACCCCGGAACCACGGGTCACCGGCACCGACAGCGGACCGGGGTTTCTAGGACGAGGGCGCGGACTCCGGCCAGGCCGAAGGTTCGCCGGATGCACCGGCGGTCACCCGGCGAGTGATCACCCCGATGATCACCAGCGTGACGATCCCCAGCAGCGGGTAGATCACCCCGAGCCCGGATTGCCACCCCGGCCGGGACGCGGGCTGGTCTATGTACTGGAACGAGATCAGGATGCTGACCACGTAACTGCAGGTGGCCACCAACCAGGCCACTGTCAGCACCCGCACCGGGGTCAGTCGTTGCCGCGGACCGAACAGGCACCACAGCAGCAACGGCAGCACCCAGACCCAGTGGTGCGACCAGGAGATCGGCGAGATCAGCAGACCGGTGAACTGCACAGCAAGGAACGCGGCGGCCCGGTCGTCCGCCTTCAGGCAGACCCAGGCCACCCACAGCCCCAGCAGCCCGGCCGCCACAGCCGCGACCAACCACAGCGAGGTGAGGTCCTGCCCGGCGAGCCTGGCGATCGCACCGCGCAGGGATTGGTTGATCGCCGACCACACCGGCCCGGTCCGGCCCGGGTCGAAGATCAGCTTCGTGAAGTAGCGGACGGTCTCGTCGGGCAGCACGACCAGGGCGACCCCGATGGTGGCCACGAAGAACACCACCGACCAGATCACCGCCGACCACCTGCGCTGCAACAGGTAGTACAGCCCGGTGATCGCCGGTGTGAGCTTCACCCCGGCCGCGATGCCCACCGAGAATCCGGCCATCCATTCCTTGCCGACGACCGCGCCGGCCAGCAGCAGCGCCGCCAGGAACAGGTTGATCTGGCCGTAGTTGAAGGTGGTGCGCACCGGCTCGAGCCACAGCCCGAGCGCGGTGATAGTGACGACGATGCCGCGGACGTGCCGCAGCGGGCTCGGCGCCTTCGGTCCCGCCCTGCCGAGCAGTCGCAGGGTCGAGTACGCCATCACGCCGATGGCGCCGAACGAGGCGATCTGCCACAGGATCCGCAACAGCGTCCACGGCAGCCAGGTCAGCGGCAGGAAGATCATCGCCGAGAACGGCGGATAGGTGAACGGCAGGTGCAACGGCTCGGAGAAGAAGTCATACAGCGTGCCGTCGGTGAGATGCCGTGCGCCGTCGACGTAGACGGCGAGGTCGACCATCAGGAAGGGGTCGGAGCCGGCCAGCGTGGCGAGCACGTGCAGCACTCCGGTGACGGCGAGCAACGCCCACGGGGCCCACGACGACGCCACCAGCCGCTGCAGCGCACCGAGCACGACACGCACCCTCCGCTCACGACCGGTCCGTGCGCGGAGCGCAGCAGGGGGACGGGCCGCTCGCTGATCCTAGGACCGGATCACGGAATCAAGCCGCCGACGAGCCCGCCGAGCAGGTAGGTCACCGCCATCGCGAGCATGCCACCGGCGATGTTCCGGACGACGGCCCTGGCCACCGGGGCCTTACCGAGCCGGGCGCTGACCGAACCGGTGACCGCCAGCGCGATGACGACCGCGACGACCGTCACCCACGCCTGCGAGCTGACCATCACGCCGAGCAGCGGGATCAGCGCGCCGACCACGAACGACACGAAGCTGGCCAGTGCGGCGTGCCAGGGGTTGGTCAGCCCGTCGGGGTCGAGGCCGAGTTCGGCCTCGGCGTGCGCGCCGAGGGCGTCCTTCGCGGTCAGCTGCACGGCAACCTTGCGCGCGAGGTCCTCGTCAAGACCCTTGGCCGCGTAGATCTGCGTCAGTTCCTCCAGTTCCTCGTCGGGGGTCTCGGCGAGCTCGCGGCGCTCGATGTCCAGCACCGCCCGTTCGGTGTCCCGCTGGGTCGACACCGACACGTACTCGCCCGCGGCCATCGACATGGCGCCGGCCATCAGGCCTACCAACCCGGCCAGGATGATCGGGCCGCGCTCGTCGGTGGCACCGGCAACACCCAGCACAATCGCGGCCGTCGAGACGATGCCGTCGTTCGCGCCGAGCACCCCGGCCCTGAGCCAGTTCAGTCTGCTGGCCAGTCCGGTGTCGTGGGGCTCATGGTGGTCGGGCCCGTCGGAAGGCTTGGGTGTCGGCGGCTGACCGCGTTCGGAACTGCCGGCCTTGTCCTCGGTGGCGCTCACCGACCCAGCTTGATCCAATTGACTCCGGGATTCCAGCCAGCGAAGCCTTCCCTACCTGCAGCTTTGGCCTCGGACGCGAGCATCGTCGTGCCGCGGATGGTCACCCCTTGGTGGCCCCAGCGGTGATCCCGGCGACGAAATACCGTTGCAGAAAGACGTACGCGATCACCATCGGCGCGCTGGCCACCAGCACGCCGGCGAACAGCACCGGATAGTTCGTCGTGTACTCGCCCTTGAAGTCCAAAAGCGCCTTGGGCAGCGTCGCCTTGGCCGGGTCGGTGATGAACAGCAAGGGGTACAGCAGGTCGTTCCAGTGCATGACGAACAGGAAGATGGCGACCGCGGCAAACGACGGTTTGGCCAGCGGCAGCGCGATCGACCAATAGGTCCGCCACTGGCCGGCACCGTCGATCTCCGCTGCCTCGAACAGTTCGTTGGGCAGCGTCTTGAGAAACCCGGTCAGGATGAAGATCGCGACCGGGCAGGTCACCGCGATATTGATCAGGATGAGGCCAAGCAGCGAGTTCGTCAGACCGATCTGCTTGAAGATCACGTACTGCGGGATCATCGCGACCTGCGCCGGCACCGCCAGGCCGAGCGCGAACACCCCGAACACGACAATCCCGGTCCAACCGAGGATCCGGGCGATTCCGTAGGCCGCCCAGCTGGACACGAGCAGGGTCAGCACCACCGAACTGAGCGTCACCACCACCGAGTTCAGCAGGCTGGTGCCGAGTCGACCGCCCTCGAGCAATTCACCGAAATTGTCCAGGGTTGGCGTCGTCGGCAGCCCGAACGGGCTGGCATACATCTGCGGCGACGTCTTGAGGGTGGTGAACAGCACGACCGTCAGCGGCACCAGGATGATCAGCGAGTACACCGTCAACCCGACCGTCCGGGCCACTCCGCGCACACTGGGCGCAGCCAGCGCCATGCCGCTCACCCACCTCTCGACGACAGCGCGACCGCACGCCGTTGCACGACCGTCACCAGCGCGACCACCAGCACGAAGATGACCGATTGCGCGGCGGCGTAACCGAATTCGAAGGTGCGGAAGGCAGAGTTGTAGATCAGCGTCGACAGGATCTCGGTGGCGTGATTGGGTCCGCCGCCGGTGCTGGCATAGATCAGGTCGAACGCCTTGAACGACTGAATCGTCGTGTAGGCCACCACGATCGCGGTCGCCGGCGCCACCAGCGGCCAGGTCAGATAGCGGAAGCGCTGCCAGCGATTCGCGCCGTCCAGATCCACGGCCTCGAACAACTCCGGCGGAATCGTCTGCAGCCCGGCGATGTAGACCACCATCATCTGCCCGGCGTGGAACCAGATCTGCACGATGGCCAGGTAGTAGATCGCCAACGACTGATCACCCAGCCACGGCTGCTGCCAGCTGCCCAAGCCGACCGCCGACAGCAGGGTGTTCGCCAGGCCGAAAGTCGGGTCGTAGACGAACGACCAGACGAAGGCCACCGACACCGACGACAGCACCGTCGGGAAGAAGTACAGCGCCCGCAACGCGATGTTCGTGCGGGTATTGCGTTGCAGGGCAAGGGCCAGCACCAGCGACAACGTCGTCTGCCCGGTCACCACGGCCAGCATGAACTTGAACGAGTTCCCGACGGCCTGGGTGAAAACGCTGTCGCCGCCGAAGAGCCGTCGGTAGTTCCCCAGCCCCACCTCGTTGAAGGTGGCCGACAGGCCATCCCAATCGGTGAGCGAGAACCGGAACGCCTGCACCGTCGGCCACAGCACCAGCCACAGGTAGATCACCGCCGCGGGTATCAGGAACAGGAAGAGCCGAGGATCGTTGCGGCGACTGGACTGTCGCCTCCGACGTTTGCGGCGCGGCTCCGCCTCAGGCTCGGTGAAGGTGAGCGACCTTGGCGGGGCGGCCGCGCCGGCCGACTCGCCCTGCACCGTGTCGCTGGTCATCCGCCGCCGCGCTTCTCATCGACGATCTGCTGTGCTGCCTCCGCCGCCTGCTCGGGAGTCGAACCGGTGGCGACGGCCACCAGCGAGTTCTCGATCGCGCTGCGCACATCGGCATTGGTGAACTGGAATCGCGGCGCCAGCAGCGTCTTCTTCTCCACCCACGGCGCGAGGGCCTTGAGGTCCGCGTTCTCGTACTCGACCCCGGACACCGTGACGTGCTGGGAGGTGCCATTCGCGTACGCCGCGGCATTCTCCGGCTGCGAGAGGAACTCCACCCAGGCACGGGCGGCGTCGGGGTTCTTCGCCTGGGAATTCACCCCGAGAATGAACGTGGCATTGAAGATGCCCTCGAACGTCGGGGTGGTTCCGGCCGGAGTGGTGATCAGCGGCGCGAGCTCGATCGGGAAGGCGCCGCCGGCCTTGCGCACCTGAGCGATCTGGTACGTACCCGTCGGCAGGATCGCCGCCTTGCCTTGGCTGAACAGGGCCAGCACACCGTCATTGCTGGCACCGGCGAAGTTCTGCTGGAAGTAGTGGGAGAGCTGCTGGAACTGGGTCAGCGACGTGACCCACCAGTCGTCGGTCGCCTTGTACCGACCGTCCTGGATCCCGGCGAACATGTCCGGTGTCGGGCCGTTGTTCATCACCAATGAATTGATGATCTGGAACGCGTTCGCCGGGTCGTTGCCAGGCCACGCGATCGGGTCCACGCCGGCCGCCTTGAACTTCTCCAGCGCGGCGATGTAGGCGTCCCAATCCGTCGGCACGTCGGAAACGCCTGCCTTGTCGGCGATCTCGGTGTTCAGCAGCGGCATGTTGAAGATCAGCTGATACGGGAAGCCCAGTTGTTTGTCGCCCGCGGCACCGGGGGTGATCAGGTTGGCGACATAATTCCCGGTGTAGCTCGCGCCTGTCAGGTCGGCAAAGATGCCCTGATCGCTGAACTGACTGAATTGCGTGCCACGGAACGCTGTCAGCGCATCGCCGATCGAGCCGTCCCTTGCCTTCTGGGCGGCCGTCGACTGGTACTGGTCGGAAGGATCGATGGTCTGGGTGATCGATGCGCCTGGGTATTTCTCGGCGAACCCGGCGGCCAGCGTGTCGATGACTGCCTTGTCCTCGCTGCGCCAGTGATAGAAATTCGCCGTTCCGGTCACGGCGGAGCCCGCGGATCCACTCGCCCCCGCCGTCGTCGGCGACGAGGCGGTCGAGCCGGGACCGCCGCAGGCGGCCAGCAGCACACCTGCGCCCGAGAGACCGAGGCCGGTCAGGAATGACCGACGGGATAGCGCGCTCATCAGATCGCCTTTCTCACGTCAGACCTGGACAGCCTGGGAATACTTGGCCCGCACCAACGGCAGTACGTGCTCGCCGAATCGGAGCGCCTCTTCCAGGTGCGGGTAACCGGACAGGATGAACTCGTCGATGCCGACGCCGGCGTACTCCTCCAGCCGCTCCGCCACCTCGGCATGATCACCGACCAACGCCGTCCCGACGCCCTCGCGGACAAGGCCGATGCCGGCCCACAAGTTGGGCGAAACGGTCAGGTCCGCGGCAGTGCCCTCCCGCGGCGCCCCGTGCAGCCCACCGTGCAGTCCCCCGTGCAGTGCAGCCATTCTCGCCTGGCCGACCGAGTCCATCCGGCTCATCCGCTGCTGCACTCCGGCCACCACTGCCGGGTCGAATCCGGCCTGGATCCGATCAGCCTCCGCCCATGCCTGGCCGGCCGTGTCGCGGCTCAGGACATGAATCCGCAGGCCGAAGCGCAGCCGGCGCCTGTTCTCTCGCCCGTCATGTCGCCCGTTCTGAGCAGCCAACTCGCGCAGCCGCGCTACCCGCTCGGCGATCTGATCGGGCGGCTCACCCCACAGCAGGTAGGTGTCGGCACGCTGCGCGGCGACGGTCTGCGCGGCAGGCGAGGCTCCGCCGAAGTAGATCGGCACGTCGATGCCGGTGGGCCCGACCAGTGCGGCGTCCCGGACATCGACATGATCTCCGCGGACCGTCACCCGCTCCCCGGCCAGCAACGGCGACAACACTTGCAGCGCTTCGCCGGTCACCGTGTACCGGCCGTCGTGATCGGTGTGGTCGCCGTACGCGGCCTGCTCCACCGGATCGCCGCCGGTGACAATGTTCAGGATCAGCCGCCGGCCATGGATCCGGGTGAAGGTGTCGGCCTGCTGGGCCAGCAGCGTCGGTGACGCCAGGCTGGGTCGGACCGCGACGATGAAACCGAGCCGGTCGGTCCTCGCGGCGATCGCCGAGCAGAGCACCCAGGGGTCCGGACAGCCAAGGCCCACCGGGGTGAGCACCGAATGGAAACCGGCGTGCTCGGCCGCCCTGGCAACCTCGGTCAGGTAGTCCAGCGTCGGTAACCGGCGGCCGGAGGGCACCACCGTGTCGCCGAACGCCGGGATCACACCTGGCGTGTCCGAATCACCGCGGGTCGGCAGGAACCAATGGAACACCGGGCCGGATTCGGGAGGCACAGTCATCAAGATGGGTCCTCACGGGTTGCGGAGAAATTGGTCGACGCGCTCGAGAATGTTCGACGGTGCTCGACAGTGCTCAAGAGAGGGGTGGGCCATCAAGCCGGGAGGAGCCGTGGATGGCAACCGATAGCCCGCAGATCACTGCCAGCAATGAGCGCAGGCTCAGGCGTGGCAACAGACGGCGCTGGCGACGCGCCCGAGATCAACATGGCGGCGAGACACCAGGCCGGCGGACATCAGTCGATCTTCGCGACCGGACGGCGGTAAGTCAAACGACCCGCCTCCGTTCAATTTCCTGCGCAATTGTTTCGATGATTTGGCGTCTGATCTGGGTGGTATCGGGTGATTTCCAGCATCGGCTTCGGAGGCGTTCGGCCGTATCGAACTGTGGACCCGGTCACGTCACGTGTCGGCGATTGACCTCACCGCAACCTTCAACTACCGTCTGCGACAGGTCATGAGTTCCAGCATCAGCCCCGGCTTGCTGGACGGCAACCCTCCACCGCGGCGGGGTGCTCCGGGTGAGGACCTGGTGGATCCCGCACACGGATCCGCAAGCGCGGGCTCGAATGGCGAGCCTGGGATGAGGACGAAGGCTCAATCGTGAGGACAGCAGCGACAATGACCGCGACGAGACTGTGGGCTGCCCCTGCGGTCTGCCGCCGGCACGTCGATCTCCTGCGCGTGTCCAGCGCGCTCTGTTGTCGCTGACCTGATCGGCGGCCCCGGGCTGACCCGGGCCGGCTCGCTCACGCACGTCCGTTGCGGCTGTTGCGCGCCGAAATCCGGCTGACCGCCGATTTCACACTGCCGATCTCCACTGTTCCGATCCCACTGGCCGATCCCATTCTTCCCGGGCTGATCCATTCCTGACGGAGACATTGTCATGACGACTACCGCCGACATTTCCACGCATCCCCTTCTTGCCGATCGCGTCGCCGCGCTCTCCCGGGCGGCCCCGTACGCCGTCCCCGTCGAGGGTTTCGACAGCGGCGTGATCCGGTTGGTCAGCGGCGCGCCGGCGGCGGAGGTGCTGCCCCTGGACGACTACGCCCACGTCGCCGCCTCGTTGCTCACGGACCCCGTCGCCGGTCCGTCGGCGCTCGCCTACGGCCCGCACGCCGGGTTGCCGGCGTTGCGGGAATGGATCGCCCGTCGCGAGGGCGTCGAAGCCGACCGGGTGCTGGTCACCAACGGTGGGCTTCATGGTGTTTCGCTCGCCTTCGCTGCTCTACTGGAATCGGGTGATTCGGTCGGAGTGGACGACCCGTTGTTCCCGGACACCATTCGGATCATCGAGCAGCACGCCGCCCGGGTGCTGGCCATCCCGGTAGGACCGCGCGGCCTGGATGTCGACGCGCTCGCCTGGCGGCTGCGGTCGGGTCAACGGATCAAGGCGTTGTACACCGTGCCCGACTTCCACAATCCTTCCGGCGGGGTGCTTCCCGCCGAGCAGCGCGACCGGATCGTCGAACTCGCAGAGCACTACGGGTTCGTGGTGATCTCCGACAATCCTTACCGCGAATACGGATTCGGCTCGGTGTCGGAACGGGATTTCTCTGTCGAATCGGATCACGTGGTCCGGGTCGGCACGTTCACCAAGACCCTCGGACCGGGGCTCCGACTCGGGTGGGTGGTCGCTCCGGCGTGGTTGACCCCGCACCTGGAGAATCTTCGCCGCCGCTCCGATTTTCATTCCTCGGTCCTCGGGCAGCGGCTGATCACCGAACTGCTCACCCGGCCCGGCTGGTTCGACTGGCTGGTGGCGGCAGGGCGGGCGCACTACGCCGAGCGCGCGGGGATCCTTGCCGACGCGCTGCGCGAGCAGCTCTCGGGCGTCCTCGATTTCGCGAACCCCTCGGGCGGGTTCTTCATCTGGGCCGAGATCGCAGACCCCACCATCGATCCCGGTCGCTTGCTGCGAGCGGCCGGACAGAACGGCCTGCAGTTGACGGCAGGCCGGAATTTTGCGGCCACCGGTGGCTCGAGCTGGGACCGCCGGCTGCGGCTGGCCTATTCCTCCCCGCCGATCGAGCACCTCACCCCGGCAGTCGACCGCCTCGTGGTCGCCGTCGCGTCGGTTCGCTGAGATTCCCGACCCCAACCCAGAAGGGCCGATCCCGATGACCAGACGCCCCCGTGCGTGGCGCCTCGCCACCGCCGCTGCGACCGCGCTCGGCCTGTCCGTGATGCTCGCCGCGTGCGGGCAGCAGCAAGGCGCCTCGACCTCGTCCACCCCATCCAGCTCCGCCGCGGAATCGACGGCGCCCGATGCGGCCGCCGACGCCGTCGACACTGCGGGGGTCACCCTGCGCATCGGGGAGACCGGCTGGAAGACGCAGCAGTTGCTGCTGGAAAAGGCCGGCCTGGCCGACACCCCCTACAAGACAGAATTCAGCCTGTTCCAGGGCGGCAACCTGCAGCTGGAGGCGTTGGGCGCGGGCGCGATCGACCTGGCGAGCGCCAGCGAGATCCCGCCGATTTTCGCGGCGCAGTCGGGTGGACCCGGATCTCTGGACGTCATCGCGGTTCGCGAGGGCAGCACGCTGACCCAGGAAGTGGTGGTCCCCCAAGGCAGTGACATCAAGGACACGGCGGGGCTGAAGGGCAAGAAGGTCGCCTACGTGCAGAACACCACCGCGCACTACTTCCTGTACAAGGCGCTGGAGCAGGCCGGGCTGAACTGGACGGACATCGAGGCCGTGCCGCTGTCCACCAGCGACGGCCTGGCCGCCTTGCTGGCCGGCCAGGTCGACGCGCTGGCCTCCTACGGCAACGCGATCATCACCGCGCACGCCAACGGCGCCACCACCCTGGTCGACGCCAAGGACATTCTCTCCGGCAACTTCGTGTACGTCTCGACGCCGAGCACTGTTGCCGACCCGGCCAAGAAGGCGGCCATCGCTGACTTCTTCTCCCGGCTGCAGCGCGGATTCAACTGGGCAAGGGCAAACCCGGACGCATGGGCCGCAGTGACCGCAGAACAGACCAAACAGCCGGTGGACCAGGCACTCAAGACCTTCACCGACGGAGAGGCGCAGCGCCCCAGCAAGTTCGTTCCCACTTCCGCGGATGCCATCGCCTCGGAGCAGGACGTGCTCGACACCTTCGTCAAGGCAGGCATTCTCAAGTCCGGCTTCGACATCGGCGACTACTGGACCGACGAGTTCAACCAGGACCTGACCTCCGTCGAGGCTGAGTACGTTGCCGATTGATGCGCAGGCGGTCCACCGGTCGGTGCCAACCACTCTGATCGCCGCGTACCCGTCCGCCGCTCATCGGCGACGGCTGCCGCGCCTGCCGCGCTCGGTGATCAAGACGATCAGTCCCCTTGCGCTGCTGGCCATCTGGTTCGTGGCGAGCTCGGCGGGCTGGCTGTCGGCGCATACCCTGGCGGGCCCACAGCTGGTCTTGCGCAGGGCCGGCGAGCTGATTGCCAGCGGTGAATTGCAGACCGCGATCCTGGCGTCGGCACAGCGGGTGGGCATCGGGCTGTTCTGCGGCCTCACCGCCGCCCTCGTCGCCGCGCTCGTCGCCGGGCTCTTCCGGGTCGGCGAGGACATCATCGACGCACCGATCCAGATGCTGCGGACGGTTCCGGTGGTCGGCCTGATCCCGCTGCTGATCATCTGGTTCGGGATCGGTGACCAACCCAAGCTGATTCTGATCGCGCTCGGGGTGTTCTTCCCGCTGTACCTGAACCTGTTCGCCGGTATCCGCGGCACCGACACGGCGTTGATCGAAGCGGGCCGCACCCTCGGTCTGAGCCGGTGGGGCATCGTCCGGCACGTGGTACTGCCGGCCGCCGTGCCCAACGGCCTGGTCGGGCTGCGGTACTCGATCGGGGTGTCCTGGCTGATCCTGGTTTTCGCGGAAACGATCAATGCGACCACCGGGATCGGCTACCTGATCAATTCGGCCAGGGAGTTCTTCCAGACCGACACCATCGTGTTGTGCCTGGTGCTGTACGGCCTGCTCGGTTTGCTGGCAGACGTCGTTGTCCGGATCTTGGAAAGGGTGCTGCTCGCATGGCGACCGACGTTCACCGGCACCTGACCGGCGGGATCCCGGAGACGGCCAGCGGCATCGATTCCCCGCCGAAGGCCGTCAGGGTGTGGGATCTGGTCAAGAAGTTCGGCGACCGGGAAGTGATCTCGCACCTGGATCTGGACATCGCACCGGGCGAATTCGTCGTGCTGCTCGGCGCGAGCGGGTGCGGCAAGAGCACCCTGCTGCGGATCCTGGCCGACCTGGATCGCGAGATCACCGGGTTCGTCGAGGTCGCCACCCGGCGGTCGGTGTCGTTCCAGTCGCCGCGGCTCATGCCGTGGAAGAACGTCTGGCGCAACGTCGTTCTCGGGTTGCCGGGTCGCCCGGACCGGGCTCGCGCGGAGGCCGCGCTGGCGGAGGTCGGCATGAGTCACCGGGTCGATGTCTGGCCGAAGGTGCTCTCCGGCGGGGAGGCGCAGCGCGCCTCGCTGGCCAGGGCACTGGTCCGCGATCCGGACCTGCTGCTACTGGACGAACCGTTCTCCGCGCTGGACGCCCTCACCCGGCTGACCGCCCAGGCTCTGGTCGGTGACCTGTGGGCGCTGCACCAGTGCGCCGTCCTGCTGGTCACCCACGACGTGGAGGAGTCGGTCAAGCTCGCCGACCGGGTGCTGGTGATGAAGGACGGGGTGATCGCGCACGAGGCGCGCGTCGATCTGCCGCGCCCGCGGGCCGTCACCGATCCCCGGTTCGTCGCCCTCCGGGCTGAACTGTTGGGCCATCTCGGTGTGGGGGTCGGCTGATGACGCTCGTGGTGGACAGCGTGCTCGATCAACTCACCCAGATCCTGCAGCCGGACGAGATCAGCGTGACCGAAGCCGATCTCGAGACCTACGCCGTCGACTGGTCGGGTCACCGGCTGCCCGGCCGGCCCCGCGCAGTGCTCCGGCCGGCGACCGTGCGATCGGTCCAACTGGCACTGAAGGTCGCGAACGCCGCGGGTGTCACGGTGGTGCCGCGTGGCAGCGGCACCGGCCTTTCGGGCGCCGCCAGCGCCCCGGACGGCGCACTGGTGCTGTCCACCGAGAGGTTGACGGCGATCCTGAGCATCGAACCCGACGACGAGATCGCTGTGGTGCAGCCGGGTGTCATCACCGCGGAGCTGGACGTGGCCGCCGCGGCGCATGGACTGATGTACGCGCCCGATCCGGCCAGCCACCAGCTCTCCAGCATCGGCGGCAACATCGCCACCAACGCCGGCGGACTGCACTGCGTCAAGTACGGGGTGACCCGGGAGTCGGTGCTCGGCCTGACCGTGGTGCTGGCCGACGGGTCGCTGCTGCACACCGGTCACCGGACCATCAAGGGGGTCGTCGGCTACGACCTCACGGCGCTGTTCGTCGGCTCAGAGGGAACGCTGGGGGTGGTGGTCGAGGCGACCCTGCGGCTGCGCCCGCGGCCGGTGCGTACCAGAATGGCGGCCGCGTTCTTCCCGTCCGTGACGGCCGCGGCGTCCGGGGTCACCGCCATCGTCCGATCCCGGGTCCAGCCCAGCGTCCTGGAGTTGCTGGACGGGGCCGTGCTGGCGGGCATCGACCGGGCGCAGGGCACCGACTTGGCGGTCCGCGGCGGCGCGTTGCTGCTGGTACAGACCGATGGGTACGGCGCCGATGAGGAGATCACCCTGATCGGGCAGGCGCTGTCCGCTGTCTGCGAGGCTGCCGGCGGGACCGTCGACTACCCCGACGAGGCGGCGGCCGAGCGCTACCTGTGGTTGCGGCGCAGCGGCCGTGGCCCGTTGTCCGACCTGTGGTTCGTCGGCGAGGACGTCGCCGTCCCCCGGTCCGCGCTGGTCGACATCTTCGCCGCCATCGAGCAGATCGGGCGCCGGCACGGCCTTGACGCCGCGGTAGTGGCACATGCCGGAGACGGCAACCTGCATCCGGCCTTCTCGGTGCCCAAACGACCGACAGACGGCGGAGTCCCACCCGCTGCCCTGGCGACCGCCGCCGACGAGTTGGTCCGCACCGCCATCGACCTGGGTGGCACCGCCAGCGGGGAACACGGCGTCGGCATCACGAAACGGCCATGGCTGGCCGACGAGATCGGCCAGTCCAGCCTGGATCTGCAGCGAAGCCTGAAGGCGGTCTTCGACCCACGGGGAATTCTTAATCCGCACACGTTCCTGGCCAGGGACTCCAGCAAGGACGACTCATGACGACATCACCGTTGCGGCATCGGAGTGCACCCACCGCGCCCACACGACCCTCTGTGGAAGGGCCGCAGGACGACATCTTCGATCTCGACCCGGCCGACCTGACCGTGGTGAGAGCCCGGCACCCCTGGCGCTGGGTGGCCGCGATCGGTGCGCTGATCCTGGTCGCCATGTTCATCAACGGCCTGATCACCAACCCGGGCTGGGACTGGTCGACCTTCGGCCAGTACTTCACCGCACCCGCGGTGATCAAGGCGCTGGGCCTGACCATCCAGCTGACGATCTACGGAACGGTGCTCGGGTTCGCCCTCGGCGTCGGGCTGGCCGCCGCACGACTGTCGAAGAATCCTGTGCTGCAAACCATTTCCTGGACCTATGTGTGGGCGTTCCGGTCGATCCCGCTGATCGTCCAGCTGCTGTTCTGGTTCAACATCGCCTACCTCTATCAGACCCTGTCGGTCGGGGTGCCGTTCGGGCCGTCCTTCGTGACCATCGACGTCAACAACGCGATCAGCGGGATGGCAGCGGCCACCCTGGGTCTGGGTCTGCACCAGGCCGCCTACTCGGCGGAGATCATTCGCGCCGGGATCCTCTCGGTCGACCAGGGTCAGCTGGAAGCCGCTGCCGCGCTGGGCATCCCGAAGCGTCGGCAGTTCTTCAAGATCGTTCTGCCGCAGGCCATGCGGGGCATCCTGCCCAATGCGGCCAACGAGGTGATCAGCCTGTTCAAGGGCACCTCGATCGTCTCGACGATGGCCATCGCCGAACTCTTCTACCAGGTTCAGGTCATCTATGGCCGGAGCGGCCGGGTGGTACCGCTGCTCATGGTGGCGACGGTCTGGTACATCGTGCTGACCACGATTCTCTCGGTCATCCAGTACTACGTGGAACGGCACTACGCCAAGGGAGCCCTGCGGAACCTCCCGCTGACGCCGTGGCAGAAATTGCAGCGCCGGCTCAGCACCATCAACGCGGCCCGTCAGGAAGCCACCTACGGGGGCCTGAAGTGACTGCAATGACCACCCCCTCGCCCGCCGTCCAGGTGCGGGGGGTGCACAAGTCCTTCGGCGCCCTGCATGTGCTGCGTGGTGTCGAACTCACCGTCCGGCGGGGCGAGGTCACCGCGATCCTCGGCCCGTCCGGCTCGGGAAAGTCGACACTGTTGCGGACGCTGAACCATCTGGAGAAGGTCGACGCCGGCCTGATCCTGGTCGACGGCGAGCCGGTCGGCTACCGGTTGAAGGGCAGGAAGCTGCACGAACTGCACGAGCGTGAGGTCCTGCAGCAGCGTTCCAAGGTGGGCTTCGTCTTTCAGGACTTCAACCTGTTCCCGCACCTCACCGTGCTGGACAACGTGGTGGAGGCACCGGTTTCCGCGTTGCGCCGGGACCGCAAGGAGGTTCAAGCGGAAGCCCGCGAGCTCCTGTCCAGCGTGGGGGTCGCCGACAAGATCGACGCCTACCCGCGGCAACTGTCGGGTGGCCAGCAGCAGCGGGTGGCGATCGCCCGGGCACTGGCGTTGCATCCGGCAGTGATCCTTTTCGACGAACCGACCTCCGCCCTCGATCCCGAACTGGTCGGCGAAGTCCTCGAGGTCATCCGGCAATTGGCCCTCCAGGGTCGCACATTGATCATCGTCACCCACGAGATCGGTTTCGCCCGCGAAGTTGCCGACACGGTCGTCTTCATGGACGAGGGCGTGGTCGTCGAGCAGGGCCCTCCGTCGCAGGTGCTGGACAACCCTCAACAGGAACGAACCAAGGCCTTCATCGCCAAAGTGCTGTGACCTCCGCATGACCCAACTGCCCGGACACCCGTCCTGGGCAACACTCTCGAAAGGACCATCATGTTCTCCCGTACTCACCGCGGTCTCGCCCTTGGCTCGGCACTGGTCGCCGTTGCGCTGGCGGTCAGCGCGTGCGGAGGATCCGACGGCACCGCTAGCTCCACGGCCTCCACTGCCTCCACTGACGCAGGATCGACCACCACCGGCACCGCCTCCCCGGCGGCCGCGCAGGCCCCCGGCTTCAACCTCAGCCCGGAACAGAACCGGGTGACCACCGACAAGGTCGATGCCATCGCTGCCGAAGTGCCTCAGGAGATCCGTGACCGGGGCACGTTGTTGGTCACGGGTAGCGCCGGAACTGCTCCGCCGTTGCGCTTCTACGCCACCGACGACACCACGATCATCGGATCCGAGGTCGACTTCGCCTACCTCATCGCGGATGTCCTCGGCCTGAAGGTCGATATCAGCGCCGCCGACTGGGCGCAGAATTTCGTCAGGATCGATTCCGGCGAGGTCGACGCGTTCATCTCCAACGTCACCGTCACCGAGGAGCGAAAGGAAAAGTACGACTTCGCCACCTATCGGCTGGACACCCTGGCGCTGGAGGCGAAAAAGGGATCCGGCTGGACGGTCGACAAGCGGCAGGACGTCGCCGGCAAGGTGATCGCGGTGGGCTCGGGGACGAACCAGGAGAAGATCCTGGTCGACTGGAACAATCAGAATGTCGCGGAAGGCCTTGCGCCGGTCGACATCAAGTACTTCCAGAACTCCACCGACTACTACCTGGCGCTGTCCTCGGGCCGGATCGACGCCTACTTCGGTCCCAATCCGACTGCGCGGTACCACGGAGCGACCACCGGTGAAAGCGAAGTCATCGGTACCTTCTCCGGAGCGGGTGACGCGCTGGCAGGCAAGATCGCGGTGCTGACCAAGAAAGACAACGGTCTGGTCAAGGCCTTCGCCGACGCGATCAACCACGCCATCGAGAACGGCACGTACCAGCAGGTTCTCGATCGCTGGAACCTGGCCAGCGAAGCGGTGCCGACCTCCGCGGTGAACCCGCAGGGCCTGCCGAAGACCGGGTGATCAGATGGCTGCCTATTCACCAGCACATTCACCCGCACATTCACCAGCCTCGGTGGCCGTGATCGGCGGCGGAGCGATGGGCTCCGCCGCGGCGTGGCAACTGGCTCTGCGCGGCCATCGGGTGGTGCTCTTCGAGCAGTTCGGGCCCGGCCACCGGCGTGGCGCCTCGCACGGCAGCAGCCGGATTTTCCGGCACGCCTACGCCCACCGGCGCTACATCAACCTGGCAACCAGGGCCGACCGGCTCTGGCGCCAGTTGGAACGGCTCGACGGCGGCCGGGTCTACACCCGCACCGGCGCCGTCGACCACGGGCATCCGGCCGAGGTCTTCGCGCTGTCAAGGGCGCTCACCGAGGCCGGGGTGGACAACTCGCTGCTGCGCCCGAAGGAGGCCGCGCTGCGCTGGCCCGGTATCAGGTTCGACACCATGGTGCTACACCACCCGGCGGCCGGCCGGATCGATGCCGATGGAGCGGTCGCCGCACTGCAACGCCAGGCCGTTGCCGCTGGAGCGGACGTGTGGCACCACACCACGGCGACCGGGCTGCGTCTCCTGCCGTCGGGCGTCCGGGTGGTCACGGACTCTGGGCACCTGCGCTTCGACCAGGCCGTGGTGGCGGCCGGCGCGTGGACCTCAAAGGTGCTCGAAACGCTCCCGGGGCTCCGCGACGAACTTCCGGCACTGCGCACGACGCAGGAGCAACCGGCGCACTTCGCGCCCGTCGGCGAGCCGGTCGACTGGCCGAGCTTCATCCACCATCCCGGCGCGGATCTGGCCACCGCACCCGGCACCGGCGGGATCTACGGCCTGAGTTCGCCCGACGGCGTGAAGATCGGCGAGCACGGCTCCGGCCCGGAGGTCGACCCGGATACCCGGGATTTCCTGCCGGATCCGGCAGGCATCACCCGGCTGCAGGACTATGCCGCCATCTGGCTACCGGGAGTGGACCCGGTCAGCGCGAAGGCGTCAACCTGCCTGTACACCACCACTCCCGACCACCATTTCATCGTCGACCGGACCGGGCCGGTTACGGTGCTGGCGGGTTTCTCGGGACACGGCTTCAAATTCACTCCCGCCATCGGGGAACTGGCCGCCGGCCTGGTCAGTGGTGCAGCAAGGGCGCCTGCGGAGTTCGCGTTCGGCCGGCGCGCCAGCACGCCACCGGGCACGGCGCTGGCACCAGCCACCCACCAGATCCGCCAGGGGAGTTGAGGGGAGAACCATGGCAACCTTTCTGAGCATTTCGGCCAGCCCCCAAGCGGTGTCCAGCACCCACGCGGTGCTGTCCCACGTCAATCGCCGACTGCTGGCCGCCGGGCACACCGTGCGAACCCTGCCGGTGCGGGAATTGCCGCCCGGCCCGTTGCTCGCCGCTGACAGCTCCGACCCGGAGATCGCCGAGGCCATCGAGGCGGTGGCCGCGGCCGACGCCCTGGTGGTCGCCACCCCGGTGTACCAGGCCGCGTACTCCGGGCTACTCAAGGTCTTCCTGGATGTGCTGCCGGAGTTCGCTTTTCGCGGCAAGTCGGTGCTGCCGATCGTCACCGGCGGATCTCCGGCGCACGTGCTCGCCGTTGATTACGCGTTGCGGCCCATCCTTTCCGCGCTCGGCGCCGCGCACGTCGGGCAGGGCTGGTTCGTTCCCTCCTCGCACATCAGGGTTTTCGCCGATGGCGGGCTGGTGATCGATCCGAGTTCGCTGACCCCGCTGGCTCAGGTCACCGACGAATTCCTCGACCTGGTCGGCGCCAGGCCGGCGCCGACCGCGCCGTTGCCCGGCCGGGTGGACTCCACGGGCGGGCCAAGGATATCTGCCGTTGCCGGTCACCCCGACATCGAGGCCCGTCGGGTGATTCCTGGCGACCCGGCGCTGGCCCCGTTGCTGTCCGACCTGGTGATCGAGTACGGGACCCGCTACGGCCAGCCGTCGCCGAACACCCAACTGACCGAGGTACCGGCCACCGACTTCCTCCCACCCGAGGGTCTTTTCGTCGTGCTGGTGGAGGGCGGCGTCACGGTGGCCGGCGGCGCGATCCGCCGGTACGACGAGAAAACCGCTGAGGTGAAACGGGTCTGGACCTCGCACCGGCACCGCCGGCGCGGATTGGCACGACGGGTGATGGCCGAGCTGGAGGCCGCGGCCGCCGAACTCGGTTACCTGCGCGTGCATCTGACGACCGGGCCGCGACAGGCGGAGGCCCGGGATCTGTATCTGGCCAGCGGCTACGTTCCGCGGTTCGACCAGAGCGCGGACCCGGAGACGATCGGTCCGCTGGCTTTCGCCAAGGAACTCGTTCCCGGGGCAGGCCTGCCGGAGTGGCACCCTGAATGGGCCGTGCCGCTGGACCCTGACACCCGGCGGCAGGTGCACGCGATCACCGTTCGGGGCACCGTCAATGGCGCGCGACGATGACGAGAGCCCCTCGCCTGCAACAGGTCAAGTCCCTGGTGTTCGTCGGGGGCGGCCCGCGCACCGTGGGCATCCTGGAGCGCATCGCGGCCAGCGCACCGGAACTGTTGGGTTTATCAGGCGTGGACATCCACATCGTCGATCCTTTCCCGGCCGGTGGCGGGCGGATCTGGCGGACGACCCAATCGCCGCTGCTGTGGATGAACTCGACCACGGCCGAGGTGACCATCTTCACCGATGAGTCGGTGACCTGCGAGGGCCCGATCGTGCCGGGACCTTCGCTGGCGGAATGGGTGGCCGGCCCCGGCCGCGACATCCTGGACGCGGCCGGACTCGGCGTTCCGGCGGCGCACACCGGCCCTGCGGACTTCGCCAGCAGGCAGATCCAGTCGCACTACCTACGGTGGGCCTACGCCAGGGCGGTGTCCTCGCTCCCCCGGCAGGTGCGGGTGACCGAACATCGCACGCACGCCGTCGATGTCAGCGAGCACGGCACGCAGCAGCGCGTCCGACTGGCCGACGGCACAGAACTGCCTGCCGACGTCGTCGTCCTCGCCCAGGGCTTTCTCGACCGGGAACTGACCGCCGAAGATGCCCGGTTGACCGCGGCGGCGAAGGACCATGGGCTGACGTACCTGCCGCCGGGCTATACCGCCGACATCGACCTGTCCGACCTCAGGGCGGGCGATCCGGTCCTGGTCCGCGGTTTCGGCCTGGCGTTCGTCGACGTGATGGTGCTGTTGGGCGAGGGCCGCGGTGGCAGGTTCACCGAGAACGACGACGGGACGCTGACGTATCGGCCCAGCGGTCGGGAACCGGTCCTGCATGTCGGTTCGCGGCGCGGTGTGCCGTACCACGCGAAGATCAGCTACACCGTGCCCGGCCGGGCGCCCGTCCCGCCGCGGCATTTCACCACAGAGGCCATCACCGCGATCGGTGACGGCCGCCGCCCGTGCGATTTCCGCCGGGAGCTGTGGCCGCTGATGGCCAAGGAACTCACCGCCGCGAACTACCGCCACCTCTTCCAGGTGTACCCGGAGCGCACGCTGATCAGCTGGGAGGAGTTCTCCCCCCTGCTGGATGCCGCAGTCGTCGGCAGCCAAGCCTTTTCGAGGGCCGTCGAGCAGGCCGTGCCCAAACGCGAGGATCGGTTCGACCTGCTGGCGATCGACAAGCCCCTCGCCGGAATGCATTTCGGTTCCCGGGACGACCTGCGAGACACGGTCGCCGAGTACATCCGGGCCGACATCATGCGGCGGGCCGACCCCTACCATTCCGCCGACGCCGCGGTCTTCGACGCCCTGCTCACCGTCTACGGGGTGCTGGCGTGGGCGATCACCGCCGGCCGCATCGCCCCCGCCGATCGGCTGCGCTTCGTCGAGGACGAGTTCCACGGGTTCTTCTCGTTCCTCGCGAGCGGACCGCCACCGCGGCGGCTGGCCGAGATGCTCGCCCTGCACGACGCCGGGCTGCTGCATTTCGCCGGGCCGGATCTGCAGATCAGCGTCCGGAACGGCATTTTCGTCGGATCGTCTCCGGCGGCGGCCGGCGGCATCGTCGCCCGCGCGCTCGTCGATGCCCGGCTCCCCCGTCCCGACGTCCGCGCGGCCACCGACCCGGTGATCAAGGGCCTGCTGGCCGGAGGGCAGTTGGCCGCCGAGGACATCACCGAGCCCGACGGCGGATCGCCCAGCGGCGGTCAACTGCTCGCCGACGAGCGCTGCCGGGCAATCCGGGCGGACGGCTCGATTCACGATCGGCTGTTCCTGCTCGGCCCGTCCGTGTCCGGCTCTGCCGGATCGGCGGGGTTCTCCAGGCCGGGTTTCAACGGCCCCGGATTCCGCCAGAACGACCGGGTCGCCAGGGACATCCTGCGGCTCGTGCAATCCACCCGCGAGATGGAGTCAAACAATGCCGGTTGAATTTCTCGGAATCGCTGGCACCAACCCGGCCAGCGAGGTCACCCCCCGCACCGGCGTAAGCCTGGACCTGGACTACACCAGAAAGCTCGCCAGAGCTCACGAGGACAACGGATGGGACCGCATCCTGTTCGCCTACCATTCCGGCTCCCCCGACCCCGCGCAGGTTGCCGCGTACATCGCCGCGCACACCGAGCGGATCAACCTGGTCCTCGCGCACCGGCCGAACGTCTCGGCACCCACCTACGCCGCCAAGACATTCGCCACTCTCGATCACCTTTCCGGCGGCCGGTTCGAGGTGCATTTCATCACCGGTGGATCCACGGCCGACCAGGCCGCCGAAGGTGACTACCTGGACAAGGACACCCGGTACGAGCGGACCCGCGAGTACATCCAGATCGTCACGCGAGCCTGGACGTCGCACCAACCGTTCAACTACGACGGACAGCATTACCAGATCAAGGATTTCGCCTCGGACATCTTCCCCGTGCAGCAACCCCGCCCGCGGATCTCCTTCGGTGGATCGTCGGCGGCCGCGTACGCCGTCGGTGCCGCGGAGTCGGACATCTACGCGTTGTGGGGCGAGCCACTCGCCGGTACCAGCGAGCAAATCGCTTCGATCGACGCAGCCGCGGCAGCGGCGGGCCGCTCCGAGAGACCGATCCTGCAGGTGGCCTTCCGGCCGATCATCGCGCCGACCGAGGAACTGGCCTGGGCCAAGGCGGAATCGATCCTCGGCCGCATCACGGCAGCACAGAACGGCAACCCCCGCGGCCGGTTGCGCGCCCCGGGAACGACACCGGAGAACGCCGGATCGCAGCGTTTGCTGGCGGCTTCGGCGGACGCGGATCGCCACGATCGCGCGTTGTGGACGGCACCGACCACGGCCACCGGCGGGGGCGGCAATTCCACCGCCCTGGTGGGCACTCCGGAGACGGTGGCCGCCGCACTGCTGGACTACTACGACCTCGGCGTTCGGATCCTGTCCGCACGCGGCTACGACATCTATGACGACGCCATCGATTTCGGGCGATATGTGATCCCGCTGGTCCGCGACGAGGTGGCCAAACGCGACGCCGAACACGTGCGAACGAACCAT
>Ga0208851_1000310_pt1 | contig 22334 bp, 24 predicted proteins | sample NGESurshal092012_FD_184481 | JGI IMG/M metagenome (GOLD analysis project Ga0208851, IMG submission 184481) | Arctic peat soil microbial communities from Barrow, Alaska - NGEE Surface sample 415-2 shallow-092012 (SPAdes) | ecosystem: Environmental > Terrestrial > Soil > Wetlands > Peat ... | reverse complement strand
AAGCACCATGGGCAGGGCCGAAGGTCCACGGATCACCCGGGCCAACGTCCCGCGTAGCGTCGGGCGGGTCCGGGCGTCAGCCGGGGTCGAGGGTGACGTAGCGGTACGCGTCCTTGGTCTCCCGCAGCATGGTGCCCACGTCGAGGGTGTCCACCCCGGGCACGCCGCGCAGGCTCTCAGTCACGAGCTCGGCGATGTGGTCCTCGTCCCGGCAGGCGGCCATGAGCACCAGGTCGTAGGTGCCGGTGGTCACGGCGACGTAGTCCACCTCGGGCAGGTCGCGCACGGCCTGCTCGACGCTGGCCAGGGCCCGTCCGCGTCCCCGGATGCCGATGAGCACCCGGCGCAGCCCGAGCTTGAGCGGGGTGATCACGGCCACGATCTGCAGGGCGCCCCGTCGCTGCAGCCGGGCCACCCGGTTCCGCACCGTGCCCTCGGCCAGCTGCAGCTGGCGGGCGATCTCGGTGTAGGCGATCCGGCCGTCCTGTTGCAGCAGCGCGATGATCGCCCGGTCGGTGTCGTCGATGCCCAGATCGGCGGACATCGTCGCTACCGGCTGGACCCGGCGACCGAGTCCAGCACCCGCTCCGACTCGGCGGGCGGGTTGGCGTCCACCTCGAGGACGGCGTCCTTGATCCGCAGGCAGCTGTCTCCGAACACCTCCGGCGGCATGGTCAGGGCGGGCTGCAGGCGCAGGTGCCACTTGCCGCGCTGGGTGATGCCGAGCACCCCCCGGCGCAGGGCCGCCTGGTGGACGGCGACCCGGAAGTTCGGCGCCGGCCGGATGGTGGCCTTGTCCTGCACGAACTCCAGCGCGGCCAGCGCCCCCACCGCCCGGGCGTCGCCGACCTGCTCCACCGGGCCCACGAGCGGGCGCATCTCCGCCAGGAAGACCTCCTCCAGCTGCCGCACGTTGGCCATGATGTCGCCGTCCTCGAGCATCTCGATGCCCGCGATCTCCCCGGCGCAGGCCGCTGGGATGAAGCCGTAGGTGCTGCCGAGGTGCAGCTCGGAGTCGGCCATCACCTCGTCGGTCCCCAGCAGGCCGGCGATCGGCTGGCCCCCGCGGCGAACGCCTTGCCGAGCAGGATGAGGTCGGGTCGATGCCCTGCCAGCGCTGCATCGCGAACATCTCGCCGCAGCGGCCCATGCAGGTCTGCACCTCGTCCAGGCACAGCAGCCAGCCCCATCGCTTGGCGAGCGCGCCGAGCCGGTCCCAGAAGGCCTGGGACGGCGCGTGGATCCCGCCCTCGCCGAGGACCGGTTCGATGAGCAGCCCCGCGACCTGGCCCGAGTGGATCTGATGGACGAGCACGTAGTTCTCCAGGAAGTCGATCACCTCGGTGTCGTCGAACGGCCCGGGGCCGGTGCGGAACGGCGAGCGGAACCGGTTCGGGTACGGCACCGTGACCACCCCGGCCACGTACTGGGTCCGCATGGACGTGACGTTGGAGAGGTCGCTGGAGACGCCGGCGGTGAGGCAGGTGGACTCGCCGTGGTACTGGCCGCCGAAGGTGAGGATGAGCGGCCGCCCGGTGGCCTCGCGCATGAACTTGACCGCGCCCTCGACCGCGAGGGTGCCGGTCACCGAGTACTCCACTCGGCTGAGCCGGCCCGGGGCGATCGACGCCAGCTTGTCCACGAGCTCCAGCGCCGGCACGTTCTGGATCCACCCGCTGATCTGCATCCCGTGCTGGTCCCAGGCCTCGTCCATCGCGGCGCGCACGCGCTTGGGCGTCGGGCCGAAGGGCGAGGCGCCCCCCGCCGACATGTGGTCGGCGAAGGTGTTGTCGTCGACGTCGACGACCAGGTGTCCGCGCCGTCCGGCCTGGACGAACGGCACGACGGTGTGGTCGGCCAGGGTGCCGGTGCGCTCGAACCACTCACGGCTGCGGGGGCCGGGCAGCTCGGTCCGCACCTGAGGCAGCTCGAGCTCGGGGTCGTGCGAGGGTGGTCGGTGGCCGGCATCGGGCGCTCCTGGTCGGGAGGTCGCCGCAAGCCGGTTGGCTGCGGCGGGCTGGCGCCGACTCTCGATGCTGACAATCGGAAGGAATCCGGTCAGTGGTTGCGAATCACGGCAACGTTGGCCTCTAGCGTGCGGGTGATCCGCCATCGGTCGCCGTCAGGAGGTCGGCGGAGGCAGGTGCAGCAGCGCGGCGACGGACCTGCTGACCGCCGTGGCCACCGCGCCGGTCGACCCGAAGACGTACGTGCGGGTGCCCTGGCCCAGGGTGGCCAGGTAGGCGCTGACGCTCGGCGGCAGGGCGGTCGGGGTGGTGAGCACCAGCGGCGCCACCCCGGCGCCGACGGTGGCCAGGAACGGCGACCCGGCCAGCGCGTCCGGGAAGTCGGTCCCGGTGGCCAGGCCGATCGCTCCGGTGGTCCCGGGGCTGCCCGTGCCGGTGCTCAGCGTCGTCGTGCTGGCGGTCAGGGCCGGGTACTCACCGGCCGCGACCAGAGCGCTGGTCGCGTACCGGTCCTTCCCGGTGTAGGAGACGGGGGCCGAGGGGTAGGCGTTGTGGGCCGGGCCGCCGATCGTGGTGACCGTCCGTCCCTGCAGGTACGTGGCGAGCCCGGCCGGCAGGATCGCGTCGTCGGTCAGCAGCACCGCTCCGCTGTGGCTGGCCGCGGCGTCGCCGGCGACGAGAGCGTCGGGGAAGTTCATGCCGGTGGCGAGGTAGACCGTGCCCGGGTCGCCGAGCGCGTGCGCCACCGCAGTCGCCGTGCCGAACCGGTCCGTCCCGGCCAGCCGGACGGGCTTGAAGCCGAGGCCGGACACCGCCTTGTCCACGGCCAGGGACAGCGCGCCACCGGAGCCGAGCAGGTAGACCGTCTTGCCGGACTGGGCGCCGAGCGCACGGGTCAGCTCGGCGGCCACCCGCGCATCCAGGCCCGACGTGGGGGTGAGCAGCAGAGGCCCCGACTGCGCGCGAGCCAGCGGCGCGCCCACGAGCGCGTCGGGGAACAGGTCGCCGCGGGCCAGCACGGCGGCCTGGGCGGTGCCGTCCGGGTAGGCGGACTGCGACACCGCGATCGCGGTGGCGTAGCGGTCGGTGCCACCGAGGCGGGTCGGGGCCACCCCGGCCGCGAACGGGGAGTTGGCGAGGACCTTCAGGTCGTCCATAGTGCCGGCGAACTGGGAGATATCCACGTTCCCGGAGATCCCCGGGACGGTGCCTTGACTCGTGTACTGCCAGAACGTCCACGCACTCCACCCGGGCAGCGGGGCGGGGGCTGTGCTGCTGTAGGAGGCCAGCCACAGCGGATACCCGCCGAATGCGGTGGAGTCCGCCATGGAGTTGTGCCAGAAGTTCGGGTACGTGTACAGGATCGGCGTGCGTCCGGTGATGCTCCGGACGGCGGTCAGGAACTGCTGGGTCCAAGCGACGAGGTTGACAGGTGTCAGCCCCCCGGTCTGCTCCAGGTCGAGCACCGGCGGCAGGTCGCCGAGGTCGGCGAAGGACCCGACGGTGTTGGCGAAGTACTGCGCCTGGGCGGCCGCCGAGCCGACCGTGCTGCTCGGCCGGGCGTAGTGGTAGGCGCCTCGGATCAGCCCGGCCGCGGCCAGCGCCGACCAGTCCTGGGTGAAGTACGGGTTGGTGTAGGTGGTTCCCTCGGTCGCCTTGACGAAGGCGAAGGAGGAGCCGCTGGCCGCTGCGGCCGTCCAGCCGATCGTGACCCCGCTGGGGTGCTGGTAGGAGGCGACGTCCGGGCCGTTCGGTCCGGTCGCGGCGACCGCCGGGGACGCCAGCGCCGCCATGCCGGCAACGGTCAGTGCGATGGCCAGCCATCGGGTGGGGAGGCGAAGGGACATCGCAGCGTCAGGTCCGTCCAGGTGCGGGGGAAGGGCCGGGCGGTCACAGCCCGACTCGGGGAGGCTACCTCCGACCGCCCGCCGGACCCCTCATCCCCGGTGTGTCGGCGACGTCAGCGCGACCCAGCGTTGCCGACGATCGCGGCGATCGGCGGTAGGACGGCGGCCACGACCAGGGCAGCCACCCGGAGGGGAGTCGGGGCGGGCGCGTAGAAGCCAAAGACCACCAAGACCAGGCAGGGCACCATGATCGACAGGTAGTGACGGCGCCGCCGGGCGATCTCGTCGTCGCGCTGCTCGCTCTCGGTGCGCGTGACGATGTCGAAGCCCTCGGCTCTCCGGCGCCAGCGCATGGGACCAGTCTGCTCCGCGGCGAGGGGCGGCCGCGTGGTTACGCTAGGCCCCAATCCGGGGAGGACGTACGGGTGGGTGACCAGTCGATCCAGCCGCTGTCGGCCAGCTCCCGGCGACCGCCTGCCCTGCGGGTCGTGGGGGTTGCCGTCCTGGTGGCCATCGTCGCCGCGGTGGCGACCAGCGCGTGGGTGCTGAAAGATGAACGCCGGCAGCTGGCCGTCACGCGGCAGCAGGTCGCCGAGCTGCAGCGGGTACAGGCCGGCGACCGGGCCCAGCTGGCCGGACTGTCCGCCCAGCTGCACACGGCCCAGCAGCAGCTGGTCCAACAGCAGACCCGGCTCAAGGCGGACGAGCAGCAGCTCGACCTGACCGCTCAGAAGCTACCCCCGGACCTGGTCACCCTGGCTGCGAAAGTGTCGCCGTCGGTCGTCCTGATCACCTGCGCCTCCGGCACCGACGTGTCGTTCGGCACCGGCTTCGCCCTGGACATCCCCGCCGCCGCCGGCTACCAGACCGCCATCGTGACGGCGGAGCACGTCATTGCCGCCTGCACCGGGCCCACGGCCGGTCCGAGCCTGAGCCTGTCGCAGGGCCAGCAGACGCTGCCGGCCCACCTGCGGGCCTTCGACGCCTCGACGGACGTCGCCATCATCGACACGACGACCAAGGTCCCGACCCTTGAGCCGGGCGGGGCGCCCCTGGTGGGCCAGTTCGTCATGGTGGTGGGCAACCCGCTCGGGCTGGCCAACAACGTGACCTCCGGCAACGTCTCGCAGGTCAACGCGAACGACTTCCTGAACTCCGCCCCCACGAGCAGCGGCAACTCGGGCGGCCCCGTGGTGGACCGCAGCGGCCGGGTCCAGGGCATCGTGGACGCCGCCTACTCGGCGACCGCCGGAAGCCCCGTGGTGGAGAACCTCAACGTCGCCCTGCGGCTGTCCGCGCTGTGCACCAGTCTCCTCACCTCGTCCACCAGCTGCGCCCGACTGCACTGACCCCGCGGCCCGGGCCGGTCAGCGCGCAGCCACCTCGAGGCTCGCGTCCAGCTCTGCGGCCGTGCAGTCGGCCAGCAGCTTGAAGACCCCTGGCTCGATCTCGACGCGTTGCTCGTGCTCGCCCATCGTGTCCCTGCTTTCGCTCACCCGAGGGCGCCGGTCGGCGCCCTCGGGTGAGACGCAGCCGAGTGAAGGTCATGACGGGACCGCCGGCACCGCCTAGGGTGCAGGAACCGCACCCTCAGGAGGAGTCGTGGGACGACGCAGCACCCCGCCGTTTCGGGCCGACCACGTGGGCAGCCTGTTGCGACCGCAGCGGCTGCTGGACGCGCGCCGGCAGCGTGCGGCCGGGCAGATCACGGCCGAGCAGCTGAGCGAGGTCGAGGACCAGAGCATCCGTGACGTCGTCCGGATGCAGCAGGACGTCGGCCTGCAGTCGGCCACCGACGGGGAGTTCCGGCGGACCTCCTGGCACATGGACTTCATCTACCAGCTCGGCGGGATCAGCGCGACCGACGAGAAGCTGAAGGTGCACTTCTACAACGAGCAGGGCGAGCTCGACTTCGAGTCCGCCGCGCTGCGGGTGCACGACAGGGTCACGCTCGACCGGACGATCTTCGGCGACGCCTTCACGTTCCTGCGGGAGACCGTGACCACGGCCACGCCGAAGCTGACCATCCCCTCCCCGAACATGATCCACTACCGCGGCGGCCGGGCCTCGATCGACGAGTCGGTCTACCCCGGTCTGGACGCGTTCTGGGCCGACCTCGCCTCGGCCTACGCCGAGGAGGTGCGCCGGCTCGGCGAGCTCGGCTGCACCTACCTGCAGCTGGACGACACCAGCCTGGCCTACCTCAACGACCCGCGGCAGCGGGAGATGGTCGCGGCGCAGGGCGGGGACGCCGAGCACCAGCACGAGCGGTACATCCGCAACATCAACACGGCGCTCGCTGGACGGCCCGAGGCCATGAGCGTCACCACGCACATGTGCCGGGGCAACTTCCGGTCCTCCTGGGCGGCCTCCGGCGGGTACGACTTCGTGGCTGAGGCGCTGTTCAGCCAGCTCGAGGTGGACGGCTTCTTCCTCGAGTACGACGACGCCCGGTCCGGCGGGTTCGAGCCGCTGCGGTTCGTGCCGCCCGGCAAGTACGTCGTCCTGGGGCTGGTCACGACCAAGCGCGGCGAGCTGGAGGACGCCGACACGCTCAAGCGGCGCATCGAGGAGGCCAGCCGGTTCGTGCCCCTCGACCAGCTGTGCCTGTCACCGCAGTGCGGCTTCTCCTCGACCGTCGAGGGCAACGTGCTGACCCTCGACGAGGAGATCGCCAAGCTCGAGCTGATCGTCAAAGTCGCCGAGGACGTCTGGGGGTAGCCGACTGCGGGGCAAAAGCCTCTGGTCTACCCGGTGCCGCCGGATCGAGCCTGGGAATCGAGCCTGGGATTGGGACTTGGGGGTCAGCCCGGTCCCCGGGTCCTGCTTCCTCATGGGAGGTGGGGACGATGACAACCATCTTCGAGCAGCCGTCGGTGCGCGTCGAACCGTCGCCCCCGCCGGTCGCTCCCGCCCCAGTCAAGGCGGAGCGCAGGTGGGTGAGGCACCTGGCGGTCGGGCTGCTCAGCGAAGCAGTCGGCCTGGCCGCCGGTTTCGGACTGGGGTACGCGTCCCGCAACGACGAGGTCGCGTCGCTGAAGGCGGGGGCCGGGACGACGGCGACCGCCAGCTACGACTACAGCCTGGCCCGCGGGCACCTGGCCCAGGCGCCGGGTGGCTGGGCCGGCAGGCTCGCCGACTACGACTACAGCCTGGCCAGGGAGCACCTCGCCCAGCAACCGTCGTGAGTAGCGTGTGACCACCATGAATGACTCCCCCGACCCCGCAGCGGCGGGGTCGGAGCCGTTCCCCTTGTTGTCCAGCCCGCTGCAGATCGGTCCGGTGACGATCCGCAACCGCGTCGTCTCCTCCGGCCACGACACGGTGATGGCGGACGACGGCAAGGTCACCGACCAGTTGATCGCCTACCAGGAGGCCAGGGCACGCGGCGGTGCCGGACTGATCGTCGTCCAGGTGGCCGGGGTGCACCCGAGTGCCCGTTACACCAGCCACGTGCTGATGGCGGACGACGACGCGTGCATCCCCGGGTTCGCCCGGCTAGCCGAGACCCTGCACGAGCACGGCTGCCCGGGGTTCGTCCAGCTGTTCCACGATGGCCGCGAGCTGATGGAGTCCGAGGACGGCACCCTGCCGGTGGCGCTGGCGCCGTCCGCGGTCCCCAACGAGCGGTTCCACGTGATGCCGCGGGCCATGACCGTCGCGCTCATCGAGGAGATGGTCAGCTGCTACGGCGCGGCCGCCGGTCGGATCCGGCGGGCCGGGCTGGACGGCGTCGAGGTGGTCGCGTCGCACGGCTACCTGCCCGCGCAGTTCCTCAACCCGCGCACCAACCTGCGCACCGACGGCTACGGCGGGTCGCCGGAGAACCGGCTGCGGTTCCTGCGCGAGGTGCTCGAGGCCGTGCGCGCGGCGGCCGGGCCCGAGCTCGCGGTGGGCCTGCGCATCTCGGCCGACGAAGCCTCGGCGGACGGGCTGACGACGCGGGAGGTGCTCGACGCGCTGGCCGGCCTCGACGCCGACCACCTGATCGACTACGTGTCGGTGGTCTTGGGCAGCTCGGCCACCCTGGCCGGGTCCGACCACATCGTGCCGCCGATGACGATGCCGGTCGCCTACACGGCACCGGCCGCGGGGCGGATCCGGTCCGCCGTGTCGGTCCCGGTCATCGTGGCCGGCCGGATCAACCAGCCGCAGGACGCCGAGCGGGTGCTCGCCCAGGGGCTGGCGGACGCCACCGCGATGACCCGAGCCCTGATCTGCGACCCCCTGTTGCCGGCCAAGACCTTCAGCGGTGCGGTGGAGACGGTCCGCGCCTGCATCGGCTGCAACCAGGCCTGCATCGGGCACTTCCACGCGGGCTATCCGATCTCGTGCATCCAGCACCCCGAGACCGGGCGGGAGCGCGCCTACGGGAACCGCACCCCGGCCGCTACGCGCAAGGACGTCGTGGTGGTCGGCGGGGGGCCGGGCGGTCTGAAGGCGGCTGCGGTCGCGGCCGAGCGAGGGCACCGGGTGACCCTGTTCGAGGCCGCCCCCCGGCTCGGCGGTCAGGTGCTGCTGGCCCAGGAGCTGCCCGGCCGAGCCGAGTTCGGCGGGGCGGTGGGCAACCTCGTCGGTGAGGCCGAGCGGGCCGGGGTGCGCATCGTGACCGGCACCAGGGTCGATCTCGACCTCCTGCACCGGCTGGCACCGGACGCGGTGGTGGTGGCCACCGGCGCCGTCCCCCGGCGGCCGGTCCTCGAGCTTGCCGACGACCCGGTGGTCCTGGACGCATGGGAGGTGCTCCGCGGCGCGGTGGTCCCCAGCGGCCGGGTCGTCGTCGCGGACTGGCGCTGCGACTGGATCGGCCTCGGCGTCGCCGTGCTGCTCGCCGAGCGGGAGCGCAAGGTCACCCTGGGGGTGTCCGGCTACCACGCGGGGCAGCGGATCCAGCAGTACGTCCGGGACGAGATGATCGCCCACGCGACCCGGGTCGGCGTCGAGATCGTGCCGCTGGTGCGGCCCTTCGGTGCCGATCCCGACACCGTGTACCTCCAGCACGTGCTGACCGGCGAGCCGGTGGTGGTGGAGCCGGCAGCAGCGCTCGTGCTGGCCCAGGGCCACCTGCCGGTCACCGACCTGATGGACCGGCTCGACGGGTTCCCGGCCGAGGTGCACCTGGTGGGGGACTGCCTGGCCCCCCGGACGGTCGAGGAGGCCGTGCTCGAGGGCCTGGTCGCAGCCAGCGCTCTCTAGCTGGTTCCCCTGGCTCGGCCCGGTCGCCCCGCCGTCAGGATCTGGTGGCAGTCCACGCGGGAACCAGCCTGCAGGTCGATCAACAGCGTCACCGGGATCCCAGCGCCCAGCAGCTACATCACGAGGCTCTCGGTCGAATCCGGTGTCGCGATCGTCATCACAGGGCAATCCATCGGCGCGGGCGACGGCCGCCTGCTAGCCCGAAGGTGTGATCGGACTCGTCAGGTGCGTCACAGCGACGGTCCGGCGTCCGCCTCGAGGTGGGTCACTGGCACGGGGGTGGCCCGGGTCAGCCGGTGCGGCAGGTCCATGACCAGCCAGCGGGACAGGTGTCGGGGCAGCGTGGCCACGACCACGCCGTCGAAGTGCTGCTCACGCAGGAGCACGCGGACCCGTTCGAGCGGTTCGGCGTCCACGACCGCTCCGGTCGCCGTGACCCCAGCCGCGCTCAGCCGGCCGAGCTCGTGCTCCAGCCGGGCCTCGGCCAGCGCTCGGGCGATCCGTTCGGCGTCGGGGACCAGCCGGTCGATCGCCGGATAGTCCCACTGGTGCAGACCCTCCGTCTGCGTAACAGGGACGACGAAGTGCACCGTGCACTCTCCGGCGGCGGCCAGCTCGTCCAGGTGGGCGGTGAGCCGCTCACCTCCGAGCGTCTGGTTGGCGACGATGAGGTAGTGCGCCATCGCGATCGCCTCCTCGCTTCGCAAGCCTCGTCCTCCATGCCACTCGCGTGCCGAGCCTCCGTCAAGTGCAGGTGGACCTTGACCATGCCCGGGAAGAGCGGGAGGTTGGAACCGATGACGACGGAGGGACGGCCATGTCCAAGATCGTCCATTTCGAGATCCCCGTCGACGACCCGCCGCGCGCCCTCGCGTTCTACCGGGACGCGCTGGGCTGGGAGATCTCCGGGTACGGCGACGAGCAGTACTGGCTGGTGCGAGCCGGCGCCCCGGACGAGGCTGGCGCGGACGGCGCTCTGATCGCCCGGGGCGACCTGCACCGCAGCCCGGTGCTGGTCGCGGGGGTCGGGGACATCGGCGCGGTGCTGGATCGGGTTCGAGCCGCCGGCGGCGAGGTCGTGTCCGACCGGGCGGCGGTTCCCGGCTTTGGCTGGGCGGCGTACGTGCGCGACCCGGAGGGCAACGTCGTGGGGCTGTTCCAGCCGGACGCGGATGCCGGCCGCTGACCGGGTGAGGGCGGCACTTTCTGGCCCTGCCCTGCGTCCGCCCATCGCGTAGCCTGAACGTGTGACCGGGTCCGTGCGTCGCGCCACTGTCGTGCTGGCAGCACTGGCCGGGGCGCTCATGGCTCTCGGCCTCGGGGTCGCGACAGCCGGCCCGGCGGCCGGTGTCCAGCCCATGGGCGGGCAGGCGGTTGCGGCCGGCGCCTGGGACAGCGCGGACCTCCCATCGGCGGTCACCGCCGTCCAGAGCGTGGCCGACCGGGAGGTCACTCGCGCGGTCGTCGCGGTGCGCACGGACGTCCAGGGCTTACGCGGCTCGACGGCGGCCACCCTCCAGGTACTTGTCACGGCCCTCCTGCTGCTGTGCATCGCCTCCTGGCGTCGCCCTGCTCCGCGCACCGAGTCCGTACCGCAGCGCGGAGGCGCGCCTCGATCGCCGCCTGGGGCGATCCGGAGCTGACCCCGCCCCGACCGCCGAGCACTCGGCCGTCGGGTTCGTGGCCAAGGGCGCTCAGCGCCTCTGACAGCTCCGACCTCGCGCCCTGACCGCGTTCGCCGTGTCAACCAGGAGCACTTGATGTCGATCCGCACGACCTACCGCCCCACCCACGACCACCCGTCGGCCGAGGCGCACGCGCGAACAGCGCAGCTCAGCAGCGCCCAGCTGGCCGTGCTGCGCCTCCAGCTCGAGTCGCTTCGCTCGGACTGCGAGCGCCAGATGACGGCCGCGAGTGCGGCCCTTGCGCAGCTGCGCAAGGACGGGTCACTCACCGATGCGGCCGCCCAGGCACCGCTGATGGCTGCCCTGCGTTCGCTGGGGGACGCGGAGCGGACGGCCGTTTGATGTGGCTGACGCGCTGGCCAGGATGGACTCCGGGCAGTTCGGCTGCTGCGCGCGGTGCGGCGGTCCGATCCCGCTGGAGCGCCTCGAGGTGCGCCCGTTCGGGCGCTACTGCGTGTCCTGCAGCAGATAGTGGCCAGGTCGTGAGGGGGCTCGTAGAGATCGCCAACTGCGCGGTGCTGCTCGTGATGGTTCCGCTGCTCACGGTCTGACTCGCGGCCGGGCCGGTGCGGTCCGACCGCGCGGCCGGGGAGACAATCGGGGCCCGCGTGCTAGCCGAGGATCCCGGGAGGGCCGAGCCGTGCCCCAGCGTGTCGTCGTCGTCGGCGCCGCGATGGGCGGCCTGCGGACGGTCGAGTCGCTGCGCAGGGCCGGGTTCGCGGGGGAGATCGTCGCCGTCGGCGAGGAGGTCCACCGGCCGTACAACCGGCCCCCTCTGTCCAAGGAGGTCCTCTCCGGCGAGGTGTCCCACGACGCGGTTGCATTCCCGCTCCGGGCCAGCGTGGCCGATGTGCAGTGGCGGTTGGGAGTTCCTGCCGAGTCGGTGGACCTCGAGTCCCGGGTGGTGCGGCTGGCCGATTCCACCGAGCTGGGCTACGACGGGCTGGTCATCGCCACCGGGCTGCGGTCGAGGCGGCTGGCCGCGCCGGGACCGCCCGCGACCGTCGCTGCCGGCCGGCACGTGCTGCGGACGTTGGACGACGCCATCGGCCTGCGGGCGGTGCTGGATGAGGGGGTGCGGGTCGTCGTCGTGGGCGCCGGGTTCATCGGCTGCGAGGTGGCAGCGACGGCCCGTGGGCTCGGCTGCGAGGTGGCGGTCACGGCCGCCGACGCCGACGCGCTGGTACACCCGCTCGGGTCGATGCTGGGCGCGGAGCTGCGCCGCCGCCACGAGCAGCGGGGGGTCACCTTCCACCTGCGCGCCACGGTGACCCGGTTCCTCGGCGCGGACCGGGTGGCCGGCGTCGAGCTCAGCACCGGGGAGCGGCTGCGGGCCGACGTCGTCGTCGAGGCCGTCGGCAGCCACTGCAACACCGAGTGGCTCGCGGCAGCCGGCCTTGACCTCAGCGACGGGGTGTTCTGCGACAACACCCTGCGCGCGGTCCGGGCTGACGGGACGCCGGTCGACGGCGTCCACGCGGTGGGGGACGTCGCTCGGTTCCCCAACCCCCGCTTCGACGAGGTGGCGCGCCGAGTCGAGCACTGGAACATGCCCACCGAGACCGCCCGTCGGGTGGGGCCAACGCTCGCCGCCTTCCTGGCCGGCCACGGCTACCAGGCCGCCGCCGAACGGCTGTTCGCGCCGCTGCCCGCGTTCTGGTCCGACCAGTACGACACCCAGCTGCAGTCGTACGGGGCGCCGGGCCTCGCCGGCGACGCGCCGGACGACGTGCGGGTCCTCGACGGTGACCCGCACGGCGAGGTGGTCGTCGGTTACCACCGGGACGGCGACCTGGTCGGTGTCATCGGCCTGGGGATGGCCTCCAAGGTCAATTCCTACCGACCCCTCATCGGTCGGCAGCCGACCTAGGCTGCGCGGGTGCGCGTGTTCCTGGCCGGGGTCACCGGAGTCATCGGGGTGCGGCTGCTGCCGCTGCTGGTTGCGGCCGGCCATGAGGTGGTCGGCATGACGCGCTCACCGGAGAAGGCCGGGCAGGTGCGGGGGCTCGTGCCGAAGCGGTGGTCTGTGACGTCATCGACCTGGAGCAGCTGACCCGGGCGATGGTCCGGTTCCGGCCCGACCGCGTCCGGCACCAGCTGACCGACCTGCCCGACGACGTCAGCCGGCTGCCCGAGCAGGCCGCTGCCAACAACCGGATCCGTCGCGAGGGGACCCGCAACCTGATCGAGGCGGCAGGAGCGGTCCCGCTGGTCGCGCAGAGCGTCGTCTGGACCCTGCCGGGGGACGGTGGTGCGGCGGTGGCCGAGCACGAGCGGGCGTGCTCGACGCCGGGGGAGTGGTCGTCCGGTACGGCCAGTTCTACGGCCCTGGCACCTACTTCCCGGCGGCCCCACCGGAGGCTCCTCGGATCCACCTCGACGACGCCGCCCGACGTACGCTGCCCCGGCTCACCGCTCCCAGCGGTGTCGTCGTGCTGGTCGACGGTTGAGCCGGGCTGAACGAGGACGGGGTCGCTGATGAGGTATCTGGACGGCGTAATCTCAGGGAAGCCGGTCTCCCGGATCGGTCTAGGCACCTGGCAGTTCGGCTCCCGGGAGTGGGGCTACGGCCGCGCCTACGCGTCGAGCGAGGCCGGGTCGATCGTGGCGCGGGCCGCCGAGCTGGGCATCACGCTGTTCGACACGGCAGAGGCCTACGGGTTCGGGCGCAGCGAGCGGATCCTGGGCGCCGCGCTGGCGTCTCACGGCCTGCGGGACACCGCGTTCGTGGCCACCAAGATCTTCCCGATCCTCCCCGTGGCTCCGGTGGTCCGGCAACGGGCCGCGGCCAGTGCGCGGCGCCTCGGGCTGCCGAAGATCGACCTCTACCAGGTCCACCAGCCCAACCCGGTCGTCCGCGACGGCACCACCATGGCCGGGATGCGCGACCTGCAGCGGGAGGGGCTGGTCGGCGAGGTCGGCGTCAGCAACTACTCGCTGGCCCGCTGGCAGGCCGCCGAGCGTGCCCTGGGCAGCCGGGTGCTGTCCAACCAGGTTCAGCTCAGCCTGGCCCACCCTGGCCCGCTCGACGACCTGGTCCCGTTCGCCCAGGAGCAGGGCCGGATCGTCATCGCCTGGTCCCCCCTCGCCCAGGGGCTGCTCTCCGGCCGCTACGACGCCAGCAACCGTCCCAGCGGCGGCATCCGCGCGATGAACGCCCTGTTCCTCGAGGAGAACCTCGTCCGGGTAGCCCCGCTGCTCGACGTGCTGCGCGCCGTGGCGGGCACGCATCAGGCGACCCCGGCGCAGGTGGCCCTGGCCTGGCTCATCCACCACCCGGCCGTGGTCGTGATCCCCGGCGCCTCCAGCATCGCCCAGGTCGAGGCGAACGCCGCCGCGGCCGACATCACGCTCACCGACGACGAGGCCGCCGAGCTGACCACCCAGGCGCGTCGGTTCCAGCCCGTCTCCGGACTCGCCGCTGCCCGTGGCCTCGCGTCCGGCCTGCTGCACCGCTAGCCGAGAGGGAGTCCAGCGACCGGCGGGTCAGACCAGGCGTTGGGTCCAGACCAGGGCTCCGGCCGCGGCGAGCAGGGCCAGCAGGAGCGCCGCCCCCGCGAACGTCGCGGTGAGCTCTCGGGTGTGTACCACGTAGGCGACGTCCCGACCGATCTGGTCGTAGATCGAGGCCAGCTGGGACGCCGTCGAGGCGGTGAAGGACCGGCCGCCGCTCTCAGCCGCGATGCGCGCCATCGCCTGCGGGTCGTACGGGACCGGGACGTCCTGACCTTGCACGGTCACGCTGCCGCCCGCGGTTCCGAAGGCGATCGTGTCGATGGGCACCGACTGGGCCTTGGCCTCCGCCGCCGCGGCGTCGGCGGCGTCGACCGGCGACAACGAGCCGTCCCCGATGGTCGGTGAGCCGTCGCTCATGAGCACGATCACCGCGGGGGTGGGCTTGCCGGACGTCCCCTTCGGGACCCCGGCCACCGCGGACAGCGCGGTTCGGATCCCGTCGGCGGTGGCCGTCCCTCCGCCGACGGCCAGCGAGCTCAGGGCGCCGAGGACCGACGCGGTGTCCGTCGTGGGTGGCACCAACAGCCGCGCAGTGGTGTCGAAGGTCACGAGCCCCACCTGGATGCCGGTGGGGAGCTTGCGGACGAAGGCCTTCGCCTGCTCCTCGGCCGCAGCGAGGCGGCTGGGCGCGACATCGGTCGACGTCATCGATGCGGAGGTGTCGAGGGTGAGCAGGATCGTGGCCCGGTCCTTGGGGGTTCGCAGGGCCATTGCGGGCTGGGCGAACGCGAGGGTGAGGACCACCAGCGACACCAGCAGGGCGGCCGCCGGCAGGTGCCGCTGCCAGCCCTGCCGCCTGGGCACCACCGAGTTGAGCAGGTCGACGCTGCTGAAGCGAAGGACCTGGGTGTGCCGGCGCCGCTGGACCAGCACGTACATGACGAGGAGTGCAACCGGGGCGATGAGCAGCACCAGCCGCCAGCCGGAAAGGAAGGTCATCGATGAGCTCCCTGGTACGTGGGTGCGAAGCCGGCCCGCGGGCGGTCCGCCGCGGATGTCGGCCGCAGCCCCTTGCGCCGCGTGGCGAACAGCACGGTGTCGGTCAGCCAGTCGCTGGCCGTGGACAGGTGCAGGTACTCGGCCCCGGCCGCGATGATCTGCCCGGCGATCCCAACGTGCCGCGCAGCCGCGGCCACGGCGTAGCGGGCCCGGAGGGTGGCCGAGCGGGTCTGCACATACCGCTGCCGTCCGGTCTCGGGGTCGACGACGGCGAGCATGCCCACGGCAGGCAGCTCGAGCTCGCGAGGGTCGGTGACGTGGACGGCGACCACCTGGTGGCGGAGCGCGAGCGCGCGCAACGGCGGCTGCCAGCGCTGGCTGTCCAGGAAGTCGGAGATGACGACGACCTGGCTGCGCCGTGGCTGGGCGACGAGCAGACGGCGCAGGGCAGCAGCCAGGTCGGCGTCGTCCGAGGGGCCGCGGTCCTGGCGGGGGGTGTCGTGCAGGGTCGCCAGGGCGGTCATGAACCAGGCGCGTCCGGCCCGAGCCGGCTGGTACCCGGGCCGCTCGATGCCGGCCACCAGCACCCCCAGCCGGTTGTGGCCCCGCACGGTGAGCATGCCGAAGGCCGCTGCGGCGCCAAGGACGACGTCGCGCTTCTCCGCCCGGGCGGTCCCGAAGTCGAGGCTCGCCGAGCGGTCAGCAACGATCCAGGTGTCCACCTCCCGCTCGGCCTCGGTCGTTCGCACGTACGCCCCCGCGGAGCGGGCCGACAGGTTCCAGTCGATGAGTCGGGCGTCGTCGCCAGGCTCGTACGAACGGGCTCCGGCTCGCTCGTTACCGGGCCCCAGCGCGGGGGTCAGGTGGTCGCCCGCTGCGCTGCCGTCCAGTCGGCGCAGCACGTCGAGCTCGAGCCTGCGGAGGACGGACGCCCGGGTGGCCACGTCCGCTGGCGAGGCGGCACCAGGACGTTGGCCGTGACTCATCCGGCGACCTGCACGGGGGCCGGTGCGAACCCGACGGGCAGCGTCATCGTCAGCTCGTCCTGCTGCGGCGCGACCCGGGGAGCCGGGACGTGGGAGAGCACCCGGCGGACAACGTCGTCCGCGTGCAGACCTTCGGCCAGTGCCTCGTACGTCAAGGTGACCCGGTGCCTCAGCACCTCGGGCGCGACCTCGAAGACGTCCTGGGGCACGACGAACCGACGACCGTGCAGGACCGCGAGCGCACGGGCCGCCGCGAGCAGCCCGAGCGTCCCGCGTGGACTGGCGCCCAGCGCGATGAACCGAGTGAGGTCCTCCAGCCCCCACCGGGCGGGGTCGCGGGTGGCCATGACGAGGCGTACGGCGTAGTCCTGCACGGCGTGGTGGACGAACACGGCCCGGACGACGTCCTGCACCTCGGCGAGCTGCTCGACCGTGAGCACCTGGCTGGCGGTGGGCGACGGGCCGCTCATCCGCAGGGCGATGGCCGACTCCTCCTCGTACGTCGGGTGCTGCACCACGACGTGCATGAGGAAGCGGTCACGCTGCGCCTCAGGCAGGGCGTACACACCCTCCGACTCGATGGGGTTCTGGGTGGCCAGGACCAGGAACGGGGACGGGACCGGACGGCTGTGGCCGCCGACGGTGACCTGGCGCTCGGCCATCGCCTCGAGCAGCGCGGACTGCACCTTGGCCGGTGCTCGGTTGATCTCATCGGCGAGCACGATGTTCGCGAACACCGGGCCCCACTCGATGTCGAAGTCCTCGCTCGAGGGTCGCCAGATCCTCGTTCCGACCAGGTCGGCGGGGACGAGGTCCGGCGTGAACTGGATGCGCGCGAACTGGCCGCCCACGACCTGCGACAGGGTCGAGACCGTCAGCGTCTTGGCCAGGCCCGGGAAGCCCTCGATCAGGCAGTGACCGTTCGCCAGCAGGGAGAGCAGCACGCGCTCGACCATCCGGTCCTGCCCGACCACGACGCGCTTGATCTGGAACAGGGCGTCTTCGAGCAGCGCGGCGCACTCGGCGGCGGGCATGGCCCCGGCCGCGTGCGTGGGCTGGGCGTGGGTCTCGTCGGGTACCGGCACCGTACGCTCCTCGGGGGTTGGGTCTGCTGCCTTGCCTTGGGCCGACGGTCCGGTGCTCATCCGACCGGCCCGGTGCCGAGCTTGACCGTGGCTGTGTGGCTGGTGTCCGACTGGTCGGTCCAGCGCAGGGTCACCGTGTCGCCGGGGTGGAGGGAGCCGAGCAGTGCGGTGAGCTGCTCAGCTGTGTCGACGGTCTGACCGGCTGCGACGGTGATCACGTCGTCGGCGACCAGCCCAGCGCCTGCGGCGGCGGAACCGGGGACGATCCCGGCGACGAGCACGCCTGGACCGGTGGCGCCCATGGCGCTGCCCTGCACCTGGATCCCCAGGAAGGCGGTGCCGCCGATGTGGACCGTCGCGGACGCCGAGCCAGCGAGGATCTGCTGGGCGATGGCGTGCGCCGTCGCGATCGGGATCGCGTAGCCCTGGGTCGCCGTGCCCTGGCTGGCCCCGGTGAACGACCCTGCCGTGATGATCCCCACCACTGTGCGGTGCGTGTCGATGAGCGCGCCCCCGGAGTCACCAGGCTGGATCGCGGCGTCATCCTGGATGAGGCCGACCAGCTCCTCCGACGTCCCGTTGGACGAGTCCTGCGCGGTGATCGACTGGTTGAGCCCGGTGACGGTCCCGGCCACGGCGCTGGGTGTGCCACCGGCACCTCCGGCGTTGCCCGCGGCGACAACCCAGTCCCCGACGGCGACGTTTGACGAGTCGCCGAGCGGGGCGGTGGCCAGGCCGGACGCGCCGGACAGCCGCAGGACGGCGACATCGTGCGACCGGTCGTACCCCAGCACGGTGGCCCGGTAAGTGCGTCCGTTGCCCACGTCGGTCACTGCGATGGCGGTCGCCCCGGCCACGACGTGGTGGTTGGTCAGCACGATGCCGTCCGAGCTCAGCACCACCCCGGTGCCCGCGCCCTGTCCCTCGTCGTAGCCGACGGTCGTCACGATGTCGACCAGGGCAGGGGAGACCGCGGCGGCTGCGGCGCTCTGTTGTGTGGTCAGGCCCTGGTTCTGTCCCTGGCTCTGGCTCTGACCGCCCAGGTTGGGGTCTGGCAGGGTCAGTCCGGGGGAGGACTGGTTGGGGTCGGCCGTGGGGAGTGGCAGGGGAGTCACCGGCGAGCTGACGCCCGGCTGCGAGCTGGCGGCGGTCACCTCGGAGGAGGCAGGCGCCAGCATTCGGCTCAGCAGGACCCCCCCGAGCAGCGAGACGACGAGCAGAGCCGCTCCCGCTGTGACGAGCGGACCCCGCGACAGGCGCCGAGCCGAGGGCTGCGGCGCCACGGCCGGGGGCGGTGGCAGCTCGGTCGATGTCGGCGACCCAGCCCAGCGCGACGCCAGGGTGTCGGGTCGACCCCACAGCGGTGACGTCCAGTCGTCCGTCGTGGGCGGCGTCTGCCAGGCCTCAGGCCCCACGCCGGTCGGCGGCTCGTCGCTCATGGCTCGTCCTTCCATGGTCCGCCGAAGGTTCGGCGTCAGCGGATTCTGGCGTCTCAACCTGAGACGAGTCCCTAAGGAACCTGAGAGAGAGCCAAAGATCGTGGTTCGAGGCCAGGAGGGAGAGCCGGTGGATCGCCAGACGCGGCACCTGGATGCCAGCGAGAGGACGGTTCGATCGTCCCTCAGGACGCGTCGAAGGCCGCGACGTCGACAGTGGACGACCGCAGCCGTTGCGACAGCGAGCGGGCGATGGCGAGGGTCAGCTGGGCCCAGGCGGTCGGTTCGGCCTCCTGCAGCTCGCCGTAGGCGGCTGGCGTGAGGATGTGGCAGATCGTGGGCTCGAGAGCGACGATCCGGGTCGAGCGCGGCTGGCCGTCGACGAGGGCGAGTTCCCCGAAGGACGCGCCGGCCATGATCGTGTTGAGTCGCCGCCACCCTCTCCCGTGCCGGGTGCGCACCTCCGCGCTGACCTGACCAGCGCTGAGGAAGTACAGGCCGTCGGCCGGTTCGTCCTGGTCGAACACGACGGAACCCGGCGTGAACACCTTGGTCGTGGTCCTGGTCTCGATCGAGTCGACGGCGGCTGGCGAGAGTCCCTGCAGGAGGTCCTGGGCGCCGACGGCGACGAGCCCCTCTGGCAGCTCGTCGGCACATCCGTGGGTCTCCAGCAGCTGCGTCTCGCACGATTCGAGCGCGCCGTCGAGCTCGCCGAAGCGGACGACCTGGTCGGGGAGCTCACGCAGGTGTGATCGGGCTGCCGGCGAGCGCGGCTCCACCAGCACCGTGACAACGGCGTCTCGGCAGCGGGTCAAGCCGGTCAGCAGGGTCAGCGCGGCGGTGTCGACGCGGGTCACTCGGCGCAGGTCGAGGATCTGCCACCGGGCTGGTGCCTGGTCCTCCAGCACCAGTCGCACCAGCCGTTCGGTGGTCGCGAAGCCCTCCTCACCGACCAGCTCGTGGACGGCGATGGCCGAGCCTTCGGCGTCGAGCAGGGCGCGGTGCGCCCGGGGGCGCCCCCGGCGGGACCGGACGGCCTCCGCGCGGCAGGAGCGGCGCAGCCCGGACCGGGTCTGTTCGCCCGGCAGCAACAGGTGCATGCCGAGGCGTCGGGACAACGACTCGCAGGCGGCGACACCGCGCACGCTGTTCCCACGTCGGTCGAGCAGCGGGCTGTGCACGCCTAGCCCGAGCTGCCCGGGCAGCGCGGCCGCCGCTGACCCCGCTCTTCGCCGGCAGTCCGACCCGGAACAGCCACTCGCCGGCGTAGTCGTACATGCCGCACGTGGTCATGACTGTGAGCACGCTGGCCACGACGTGGCGCGGCACGACCTGCTCGCCGGTGACCGGGTTGAGTCCGCCGTTGGCCAGCGTCGCCGCCATCACGGCGAGGTCGCGGGCGGTGACCAGTACCGAGCACTGGCGGAAGTACAGCTCGACCTTTTCGTCGACGTCGTCCTCCAGTAGGCCGGCCGAGCGCATGAGGTAGGCGATGGCGCGGTTGCGGTCGCCGGTGTCCCGTTCAGAGGCGAAGACCTCCTCGTCGACATCGAGGGGGCGCCCGGCGAAGCTGGACAGGCCTGCGAGGAGCCGCTCGAACTGGGCGTCGCGAGTTGTGCCACCAACCAGTGTGGGGTGACGATCGCCCCCGCGTTGACCATGGGGTTGTGCGCACGACCGGTGGCCACGTCGATGCTGATGCTGTTGAACGGGTCACCGGTCGGCTCGGTGCCCACCTTCGCCAGGACGGCGTGCTCACCGCGGTCCGCCAGGGCGAGGGCGTAGGCGAACGGCTTGGACACCGGCTGGATCGAGCGGCGTTAGGTCACCGGCGACGTAGATCTGACCGTCCAGGGTGGCCAGACTGATCCCACACGTCGCCGGATCGGCCTTCGCCAGCTCGGGGATGTGGGCAGCGATCTCGCCGTCGTGAAGGCCCGAGACCTCCCGCCACACGTCCTGGAGCAAGCCTTCGACCGGTCCGAGCCGCACCTCTGCCACCCCGCACCCCCAACTGGTAGGGCAGGCAGCCTTGCGCGGCATCATTGCGTGGACGTTACGGCGGCTGGGTGCGCTCGCGGTCAGCTCTCGCCGGCCAGCGGGGGCCGCCATGAGGAGGAGCCATAGCAGGGGATGGTGTGACCGCGACCCCAGTCGCCGTCCACCGGGTCCGACGAACCCTGCTACGGCTGCTGCGGTGGCTGGCCGTCGCGGTGGCGCTTCTCACGGTGGCGAGCCTGACGTACGACGCGCTGACGAGCGCTCGGGCGAGCCGCCCCACGGGACTGACGTTCGTGCAGACCGGTGACCTGCAGACGCGTTACCGCGAGTGGGGCACCACCGGGAGCCCCGTGGTGCTGGTGCCGGGGGCATTCGAAACGGCGGACACCTTCGCGGCGCTGGCTGCGGTGCTCGCCACCGATCACCGGGTCTACGCACTGGACCTGACCGGCACCGGCTACAGCCAGCCGAAGGCGCCGTTCACGGTGGCGCACTTCGCCGCGCAGGTGCTCGCCTTCGTCCAGGCGATACGGCTGACCGGCGTTGCCGCGCCGGTGCTGGTGGGTCACTCCAGCGGTGCGGCCGTCGTGGGGCTGGCGGCCGTCGAGGGCGGGTCGCGGGTCGCCGGGGTGATGTTCCTCGACGGGGACGCCGAGCCGCTGCCCGGCCCGCCGTTCCTGCGCCGGCTGGTGATCGACCCGTACCGGACGACGATGTTCCGGTTGGGGCTGCGCTCCGACTGGGTCGTCCGCGCCCTCTACGACACCCAGTGCGGGCCGACCTGCCCGCGGCTCACCGCCGCCGGCGTCCAGGTCTGGCGGCGTCCGCTGCAGCAGCCCGGCGCCGAGGGGGCGCTGTGGAGCATCCTGCGCACCGGGATCCCCAGCATGTCCGGCGTCCAGCTGGACGTGCTGCGCGCCAGCGCCATCCCCAAGAGCGTCGTGTTCGGCGCCGGCGACCCGCAGTACGCGACGTCAACCCCGGCCAAGGTCGCCGCCCGGATCGGGAGCCCACCACCGACCCTCGTGCCTGGCCGACACCTGACGATGATCTCCGCGCTGGAGCAGGTCGCCGCCGCGGTTCGCGCCCTGTGCGCCAGGGCCGCAGACCGAGTGGCCGCCCCCGCCTGATGCCCGGCTCAGCGTTCGCTGTCGAGGTGCGCCAGCTGCGCGGGAGGGTAGCGTCCACCTGCCGCTGACCCGGCCGGGAGCGCCTCCTCGATCTCGGCGAGGCCGGCTGTGCCGAGCCGGACGCCGGCTGCTCGAACAGCCTCGTCCAGCCGGTCGCGGCGCTTCATGCCGATGACCGGCACCAGGTCCTCGCCCTGCGCGGTGAGCCAGGCGATGGCCAGCTGTGGCACCGACAGACCCTTTCGGGCAGCGATCGGGCGCAACCGGTCCACCAGCCGTCGGTTCCGGATCAAGTTCTCGCCCTGGAACCGTGGGCCGTGCGCCCGGAAGTCACCTGGCCCGAACTCGGTGTCCGTCGAGTCGCTGATCAGCCCTCGGGACAGGACCCCGTAGGCGGTGATCGCGGCGCCCAGGTCGCGGGCTGCGGGCAGTATCGACGCCTCGATGCCCCGGGACAGCAGTGAGTACTCGACCTGCAGGTCGCAGATCGGGTGTACCGCGGCGGCCCGACGCAAGGTGTCCGCGCCGACCTCGGACAGCCCGAGG
>Ga0208851_1000309_pt1 | contig 22350 bp, 19 predicted proteins | sample NGESurshal092012_FD_184481 | JGI IMG/M metagenome (GOLD analysis project Ga0208851, IMG submission 184481) | Arctic peat soil microbial communities from Barrow, Alaska - NGEE Surface sample 415-2 shallow-092012 (SPAdes) | ecosystem: Environmental > Terrestrial > Soil > Wetlands > Peat ... | reverse complement strand
CGCCCGGACTTCCGGCCGACGGTGGTCAGGTGCAACGCACCCCAGCCGCGCTTGCTCGCCGGGGTCCACAGGAAGCGCCCGCCGCTGAGCCGGTACGCGGCGCGGTGCGCGCGCCAGAACGCGTGCATGAACCAAGGCGGAGGCGCCTTGGGTGCTCGAGTTTCGGTGGTGGTCATCTGGGACTCCTTTCCACCGACCGCCCAGCGGCTGCTCGGTCTAGGCGGAGGGCTCCGGCGCGCGGCGGGCCGGGGTGTGCCAGGTCCACGCGTACCAAACGATGAACGCGGTGGCGGCGATCTCGATCACGCCGAAGAACGCGTAGTACACGGTCAGGCCGGCCATGAACAGCGTCGCGACCATGACCACGGTCATGATCGTCCCGGCGACGATGTTCGCCCACCGGCTGGGGCGGGCCGGCAGGACGCTGGACAGCAGGACCATCGCGATCGGGATCTCCATCAGGACACCGGCACCGAGCAGGAACCCTTGGGTGACCGCGATGCCGTTGACCTCACCGGCGAGGTACCCGCGCAGCGAGTCGGCGTCCATGAGTCCCAGGACGTCGCAGTACAGGTAGTTGAGGATCGCGAAGACCCAGATCAGCGACAGGCGGGCACCGCGGTCGACGGTCCCGATCGCGGTGAAGGGCGACCTGGTCGCCGTGGGGGTCTCGGTGTCGGTGCGCATGGCTCCTCCATCCGGTCGTGCGTTCCTGCGTGCCACCCCGGCATCTCGCCCGGGCGGGCGCGCAGCTGTCAGAGCGGTGTCAGGTCGGTGCCCGGTCTGTGGGCCGTGGGCGCGAAGGCCACCACGAGGCGTGCCCGCGCGCTGTCACTGGTGGAGATCCGGAGTCCCAGCGCAGGAGGCGCGGCGTCACCTGCGCGCGCACGCGTACGAGACTCAACAGCCTCGACTCGTCTCATGTCATCTCCACCCGACGGCCTGGCCCCTCCACCGTAGCGCCCGGACCACACCGCAAGCCCGACAAGGGGAACCGGGCGCATACGAGCACCTGATCTGGCCGGAATGCGGTGCTCGGTGGCTCCCTCACACCCCTGGGGGCGGAGCGGACGGGGTCCCATGGGCTGCAGCCGCCGTGCCCAGCTACCGCCGGTCAAGCCGAAGTCCGGAGACCTCGGGCTCTACACGCCTCCGAAAGACACCTGACAGCCGGTGCTCCGGCGCGATCCATAGAATGGTGTGCACCGACTCGGTAGAGGGGTCCTCGTCGCCCGACACGGCAACGGAGCCGACCGCTTCGCCGTCGGAGAACGCGACCCATGCGGTTTGCTTATGGAACTGGTCGTGCCATCTCTCTTCGTTTAGGGCCAGGCTCGCATCGGTGGCGCTGCCAAACGCCGTGTCGTCGTCAGCCAACATCGCAAGACGGATGGCGCGAACTAGCGGCCAATCCTCCAAGCGGACTCTGCGCACGAGGAAGTCGGTCACATCAACGCGGTTGCTGTCGAATGTTGCCCCTGCATGCGAGTCAGAATGCGGATATTGGGCGGCCTCGTCAGCAACCTGGCCGGCCAGCGAGCCGACACCCAAATGGCCCAGTGAAGATCCGGTGTCGGCTCGGACAGCGAGAGCAATATCCGGCATTAGCGCTCACTCGCGACGGGACTCCGGCGCTGAACTGCGGGAGAATGTCGACAGGATCCGAAGGCGGTTGCTCACTCGCCTACCGGGGACGCATCCGCCTCGAATGGGGTGATGGAGATGCGTCGATTCGTTCTCGTAGCCGGCCTAGCCACCTTCGTGCTGACGCTCGCCAGTTGTGGTCGCTCCGACGGCTCGACCTCGGGTAGTTCGAGTCCAGTCAAGTCGAACGCCCCGACACCAACCTCCAGCCAGTCCTGGCCCAAGCCGACGAACGCTGCCCTGCCCAAGGCCACGGTCGACAAGTTGCAGGCCCAGCTCGCGAGCTACATCACCGAGAAGAAGCTCGTTGGCGTGACTGCCGCCGTCGTCACCCGCGACGGCACGTGGGCTGGAGCTGCTGGAGTCGACGGCGCAGGGAAGACCCTCCGCCCAGACTCCGCGATGGCCATCGCGAGCACCACGAAGACGTTCACCGCGGCCGAGATCCTTCTCCTTTCCGCGCAGGGGAAGATCAACCTCGACGCCCCAGTCACCGACTACGTGTCGCTGCCGTTCGACGCCAAGGGCGCCACCGTCCGCCAACTGGCCACGATGACCAGCGGCTTCCCAGACGTCCCGGAAGCGACCATTCGCCCGAAAGTGAGTGCTGATCTCACAAAGGAGTGGAAGTGCACCGATGTCGTCGCGCTCGTGGACCCCAAGGCGGCACGCAAGGGCACGCTGGGCGGGGCGGCCGCATACAACGGTCTGAACTACTACATCCTCGGCATGGTGATCGAGAAGGTCACCAGTAAGCCGCTCGCCGACGCCTTCCGCACGGACCTGCTCATGCCGGCCGACGTGACTCGGGTCTGGACCATGACCGGCGACAAGCCCGAGAAGCCGTTGGTACCGCTGGCGATGCCGGTCGATGACACGACCAATCCCGTCATCGATGCCACCAGCGGGTACCTGCCGTCCGCTGCCGCGGCGACCAGCAGCTGCGCGGGAGCCGGGATGGCCGCGGACGCACCGAGCCTGGCGCGTTGGGGATACCTGCTCTACGGCGGGCACGTTATCGACAACAGCCTCGTGAAGACCATGACCACTCCGGACCCCATGGGCGGAGACTACAATTACGGCTTCGGAACGATGATCGACAACGACAACGGCGACCCGCTCTGGGGCCACGCCGGCGACTACATCCAGTACACCTCGATCGTGCTGGTCTGGCCCAAGACCTCGACAGCAGTCTCGGTGCTCGTCCCCATGACGGGCGGACCGGACAACGACGTCAGGGGAGACCTCGCCTTCCAGCTCAAGCAAACGGCACAGGCATCCAGCTGACGCGATAGTGGGCACAGCCCCGGCCTTGCCCTACACGTGTCAGCGAAGGGGCGGTTCAACTTCCCCACGGTGCGGGCTGCGTGGGAACGAGTGGCCGCAGCCACTACTGCACGCCCATGTCCTAGCGAGCACGCTCACGGTGCACGCGATGCGCCGAGAGCGTGCCGCTACGGCGCACGCAGAGGCTTCGCAGCCTGCGCCGCGCGGGCTGCACGCGATGTGCCTCGCTCGGCCAGGCAGGCTAGGAACTCGGTGCTGCCGCGACAGGACTCTGACGTGACTGGTGTGTCGCGGTGGACGGGCGCGTCGCCGCATCGGTCGAACTGTACGTGTCGGTCGCCGATGCAGTGCGTCGGTTCGCGGAGTCCACCGAGTCGGGGGTGGTCAGGGTCGAGGTGGCCGCCAGGCGTCGGTTCGCGGAGTCCACCGAGTGGGCGACACCTAGCACCGCGGCCGAGACGGCGACGACGACGACGAGGATCCATCCGGCGGTCTGCGTGGTCAGCCGCGGTGAGTCGATCGCCACGGTCGGGACGCCGTGGCGGAGGGGGTGATCGGACGACGACATGGCGGTCGATGTGCGGGTGGTGGTCGTGGTTGGTCATCGAGTGCTCCTCGGTGCGACGGATAGGGGGCCACCGGTCGGCGGCTCGAGGTAGAGGCTGCGCCCCTGCCCTGGCAACGCCCTGTCGTGGAATCGGTGGTCCTCCCCAGGCGGCTGCAAGTCCGCAGCAAGCCACTTCCGCAGAAGAACGTCCTGGATCGGGCAGGGGTCCACCGTGACCTCGCCAAGCTGGCGAAGGCCGTTCACGAGGATGACGCAGCCCGTCCTCAGCCTGACCTGCCACCCGTCCGCGTGGTGCCTACGCTGGAGTCGTGGAAGGCGCTGGTGTCGGCCACGACGGGCGTGGCCATCTTGACCTCGACGACACGGGCTACGACGAGGCAACCCTGGTCTCGCTCGAGGTCGGCGACGAGGCCCGGCCCGAGGTCCTCGAGGGCCCGCAGGGTGTGACGTGGGGCGAGCGACTCGAAGCGGCGGGTGTCACTCCCTACCTGCGTCGACATCGTTCGGTCGCTCGCTCCGCACTCGTCGTGCTCGCCGTGGTCGGGCTGGTCGCGGGTGGAGTCACGACCTACCTCAGCGGCCTGCCACCGGCGGATGACGGCGCGATCTCCGTCACGGTGTGGGAGACGACGTCCACGTCGTGGGAGACCCCCAACCTGACCAAGCAGGGCACCCTGGAGCTCTCCTACTTCCTCGCCCCGAAGCGTCCCGGCGACTCTCTTCGGCTGCTCGGCCTTCTCGGTCCCGGGGTCCGGGCCAGTGCCGGATCTGAGCCGGACACGCCGGTTGCCGGCAAGCCGGGGGACCACGACCTGGCCGTCATCCCGGACTGCGACGACCCCACGGTCCTGGCGGCGCAGGACGCCGACTATCACCTTCAGGTGCAGCGCACCGATGCGTTGGGGCGCACCGTGACCGGGCTCGTCGCCGTCCCGGTAGGTTCGAGCGTGCACTGGCCAGTCCTGATCGGCCGGGCGTGCGCCCCGCAGTGGTTCGACGAGTCGATCACGACCGAGGCCGTCGACGTCTCCACCACTGAGCCGACGACAGGGGTCCCCGCTCTCGAGCTCGTCCTGCACCTGCGCAACAAGTTCGGCACTGGCATCGTCGCTACCTACGTCGGCGGGTTCAACTACTACGGGGGCGTCGGGTACGACGGGGGGGTGCCGCCCACGGGGACACCGAACTCGGCGCTGCTCGTGGCCGGCACCACGACGAGCCTGCTCTCGGTTTCGGTGCCGGTGACCGACTGCCGTTCCCCGGCGGCGGCGCTGGCGGGTGAAGCAACGAGTGGCCTCGACCTGAACGGGGTCGTCGTGACTCCCGTCAGCCGGGTCGACGTCGGGGACGTGATCGCCGGCGTGCTCACCGTGCGGTGGACCGCGCCGGTCGCCCACCGGGTCGACACGGCGCTGCGGTCGCTGTGCGCGGGGGTGCCGCAGGTCACGGTCGACGTCGTCTCGGTCAGCCCAGCCACCGATGCCGCACTGACAGCTCCCCTCCAGATTCTCGGACCGGTCGGGGCGGTGCTCCGCGCCCGGCTCCTCGTCACGTCGGCCGCGACTCGGGTGACGGTCTCGGACACCGCGACCCCGGCCGACATCGACCAGGGCAGCCCCGTCTACTTCACCACGCGGACCGCTGACCTGCGCCGGGGCGCGGCGGAGGTCACCGTCGACTGGGCGACGACGTGCGACCCGCAGCAGGGCCCGCCGGCCGTCCAGCTGATGCTGACCTCGGGCCAGCGCAGGTACCCCGAACCGGTCACACTCGCCGATGCCACCCTGACGGCCGGGTTCCTGCACGCGTGCGGACTGATCTACACCGCGGACCTGGCCGAAGCTGGGTGGCCGATCCCCGGATGACCCGTCGGGCCCGAGGGCACCGGCCAGATCACGCTGCGCCGACCCGTGGCGAGGATTTGCGGAGGCGTCCGCACCGGCCCGTGGTCGGCGAGGTCTGACAGACGGAGGCCACTCGACCGGCTCGTCGTGCTCAACTCCGGGATGCCGGGGATGACCAGCGTCCACGCCAACGGGGTGCACGAGGGCGACTCGGCCCGCGCGCAGGCGCCGCGAGCGGCGCAAGCGGAGTCCGGCCACTTCACGTCGCGGGTCGTGTAAGGGCACGTGCCAACTCCGACTCAAGGACGGGCGGCAGTTGAAGGCCTGCTACGCCCTGTTACCCCTTCACGTCGGATCAGTGGCCCGAACCGACACCGCAGGTTGGTTCGATCGCGCCGGCAGCCGCGCGGGCACGGCTGACACTGCGAACAAGATCCGGCATTCGGTCGCTTCCGTTGGTGGCCGCTTCGTGGTCGTGCCACGGATTCCTGCCTCCCTACGCTTGAGGTGGCCGCCCAGGGCGGCGTAGCCCTGGTTGTTGATTCGGCGGCCGGGAGGTGAGTCCTGTGACTGAGTTGCAGACGACCATTCATCGCTCGCTCGGGTTTGTGATTGCCGTCCTGTTTGCAACGGTCCCTGCCCTGAGCGCCTGCGGTGGCACACCCGGTGGGGGTGCGAGCAGTCCGCCTTCCGCGACCCATTCCTTGGTGTCGTCGGCGCCGCTGTGGGCGGCCCCCGGTGCTGGCGCGTTACCGACGAAGACGACTGCGGCCCTTCAGCAGGCTCTCGACAGTCGGGTGGCCGCCGGTAACCTGGCCGGCGTCTCAGCGGCCGTGGTGTCTGCTGCTGGCACCTGGTCGGGCGCCGCCGGCGTGGACGGCGCCGGGACCCGGCTAACGCCGGACTCGGCGTTGTGGATCGCCAGCGTCACCAAGACGTTCACCGCAGCGGAGGTGTTGCTCCTGTCGTCGCGCGGCCTTGTCGATCTCGATAGGCCGCTGAGCGACTACGTCGACGTGCCGTTCGACACCAAGGGCGCCACCGTCCGGCAGGTGCTCGCGATGCGCAGTGGCTTCCCGAACACCACAATCCAATCGGACTACAAGAGCCTCGGGGCGGACCTGACACGGGAATGGACGGTTGCTGAGACCATTCCCCAGGGCGTGTCCGGGACTAGCCCCGGGGGAACGCCGGAGTACAACAACGTCAACTACAAACTGCTGGGCGAGCTGATCGCCAAGGTCACGAAGCAGTCGCTGGCACAGGCCATCCGGGCTGACCTGCTCGACCCGGCGGGCCTGCACCGCACCTGGGTGCAGACCGCCGAGACTCCCACGCCGCCGCTGAGCGTGGGTACCAACCCGCCGGGCGCGAAGCTCGTCGACCCGGCCGGGCCCTACCTGCCGTCCCGCTCCGTCGCCTCGGCCACGAGCAGCGCCGGTGGCATGGCTGGCGACGCCGCCGATGTGGCCCGCTGGGGCTACCTGCTCTACGGCGGTCACGTCATCGACACCGCCCTGGTAAAGCAGATGGAGGCCGACCCGCAGGAGGAGCCGACGAGGGGGCTCTATGCGCTCGGCACCATGCTGACCACCGATGACCACGGCACCACCATGGTCGGCCACCCCGGCGGCGGACCAGAGTGGCCCTGCAGCGCCATCATGATGGTGTGGACCGGCAAACCGGCTGTCGCCGTCGCCGTGCTGACCCCCCAGCCAGCGGACTGACACGCAACTCTACGGCCTCTTCATGCAACTTCAGCAGACCGTGACCGGCTGACCCCAGCCGCCCGACGGCGAGTGAGTACCTGCCCGGAAGCGCCACGCTGGCGTACGCCGCCGAGGGCGCACGCGAAGTGCCTCGCCCGTGTGCGCTCCGGGATTCATGTGCCCGAGGCCAAGTCCTTGCCAGCGGGGAGCGCCGCTGGGACGCTCGCCCTTGCCAGGTCACTCCACACCCAGTGGGAGTTCCGATGTCGATCAAGGAACCCGCGCGTCGCTTCTTCGAGCAACTGTTCAACGACGCGGACCCCTCCTGCGCCGAAGAGATCGCGGCACCGATCTACATCGAGCATGCGGTAGCCCCTTTCGGCCGCGACGCACCAGGGGCCGTAGCAGGGCCAACACACCTGCGCGAGACCGCTGCTTGGCTGCGCGCGCAGTTCCCTGACATCCGCATGACCATCGAATCGATCGTGGAGGAAGGCGACCTTGTCGCCGTCCGCGTCCTCTCCGAGGGCACCAACACGGGGCCGCTCAACGGCGTCATTCCGCCCACGGGACGGCGGTTCTCGGCGGCCCAGAGTCACTGGTTCCGAGTGGAGGACGGACGCCTTGCGGAGCACTGGGCCACCCGCGAGGACCTGTCAACCATGATTCAACTCGGTGTCATCTCTCCCCCCGGGCCGCCAGGGCCGCCGCCCGGGACCTGACCCATTCGTGGCCGTTGGGCCGCGAACCTACGTGCCTGACTCGGTTCCGGCCCTCGCTACCGCCTGCCCTGGCTCATTCGCCGTCGCGGGTCGCCAACCCGGAATCGGTTTGGGACTGGCGGGCTATGTAAGTCCTGCGGGCGAGGAGTAGCCAGCACAGGATCGCGGAGGCCGACAACAGCGCCGGGGCCCAATGCCCGAGCAGGAGAGATGCTCCGACCGCACTGGCGAAGGCAATGAGGTTCAGGACAACGTCATAGACCGGGGCGATGAATGGTCGGTTGATCACGTGCGCGACCGCGATCACAAGCCCGCACGAGAACGTCACCGACAGGAGGAAGCTCACCACACGAACCAGTATCGCCGTCAGTCGCGCTGGCGAGCAGATGTGCTATCGCTCGCCCCGTAACTGTCGGGCGGGCAGGATCGCCTCGTCCAAGTCGAGTGGATCGGTACTCGAACCGCCGGGGTCGCTGGGGACGAGGAGTTGGGTGGTCATGTTCGATGTCGAGGTTCGCAACGTCCAGGGCGCGGTGACGGCGATCGGTGCGGCGGGGCCGTTCACGGTCGTGATTGATCGCCCGCAGGCTGTCGGAGGGGGCGGGCTCGGATTCAACGGTGGAGAACTCCTCCACCTTGCGGTGGCCGGTTGCATCTCGAATGACCTGTTTCGTGAGGCCGACGGTCGAGGCATCGCGCTGACCCGTGTCGTGGTCACGGCCGATGGGCAGTTTGGTGGCGAACCTGCGGCATCGATGGGGATTGCGTACATGGTCGAGGTCAGCGGCGACGCGTCCGTCGAGGTCCTGCGCGACCTAGTCCGTCATGTCGATGAGATCGCCGAGATCCCGAACTCGTTGCGCCGGGGCACAGACGTTCGCCTGGCCGGAGTCACTGTTGACACCAGCGATCACTGATTCCGGCAGACGCGTGGTCGAGACACTCCCGTGACTCCAGCACGGCCCGCTGAGGGTGCACACTATCTGCGTTAGAGCTCGCATGTGATGGTCTGCACTCCGGCTCTGCGAACGACGTGTTGCCTTGTGTCGTTTGGTTCGCCAACCTGAGCCGGTGAGCGAGCGAGTGATCATCGAGGCCGCCTGGAGCGCTGTCATTTCGACAGTGGCCAAGGGGGACGCGTCGGGCGCTGCCACGGCGGTGGCCGGTGCGGTTGCAGTGGGTCTGTTGCAGACTGCTGGTGCGGCGGCTCTCCTCGCCGTCCACCACGGTGTCGCCGGGTCCGACGCCTCCGCCGCGTCGTTGTTCGAGGCCTTGCGGGAGCGAGACTGGATCGGCGACCCCGAGCTCATCGAGCTGCTGACTGCGGCGGCGACTGGGACCGGCACAGGCCGCGGCCGGCTCGAGGTCGACCTGGACGGACTCGGCGACGTCCTGGGCGACCAGCGTGGCGGCTACCTCGACCTGACGACGGGCACCGCCTGGCCGCTCGAGCTGATCGAGATCGGCCAGGTCGACGCCCTCGACGCCGACGATGACCCCGACGACGACCCCGACCGGTGGCTGGACATCCCCGGGGAATGCAGCCGGGAGGCCTGGCGCGACATGGCCGACTTCACCCGCGAACTCACGGACCCCCGAACCCGTGCAGACCTCGAGGCAGCGTTGGACGGCAAGGGTGCCTTCCGCCGCTTCCAGGCGGCGCTGGACCGGCACGAGAACTACCGCGTCCACTGGCGGGTGTTCTCCACCGAACGCCTCACGGGACGCGCGAGAGCTTGGCTCGCCGACCAGGGCTACGACGCCTTCCCTTGACCCCGGCCCTCGACGTCTGAGTCCAAGGCGTCACTCGTCTTGCACTGGTGACTCCGCCGTCCCCTGATCCGGTCCGTTACAGGACGCGATTTCAAGATCATCAGATGCATGACTCTTCTGGCTCATCCGGATCCGGTGGTCCGTCAGCCGGGCTCCGGAACGGGTCCGAACCTGTCCGATTCGCTCCCCGGCCGAGCCAGGTGGTTGCCGATAGCCGCGAGCAGTCGTGCAGCTCTGTCACTCGCGGCTGCCGGATCGAAGGACAAGTCGAGGCAGACATGTGCATCAGTTCGGCAGGGAGGTGTCGCCAGGCCTGTTGCTACGCAACAGAATCCGGCTGGTGTCGTTTGGAGTTGATGTGTCCTGAGTTACGGCTGGGCACCCGGCGAATTCGTCGCGTCGCAGTCATCCGGGGCCCTGGCGCCATTCCGGCCGCGGCCCCGGTGCCCGGTCCCGCCGCGGTGGCCGAGACCGCGCGCCAGGGTCGACGCCGAGGTCGCCGACCTCCCCCTGCTGTCAGTGGCACTCCTGGGTGGCCTCGGCCGCGGACGTCGGATTCCGACGGGCTCAATGCAAAGGTCTCGACGACCTGGGGCCGGGGTTGAGCCGGACCTGGCCATCGAGGCCGGCCCCCTTGACGCCGACCTGGCCATCGAGGGCGCACCCTTGACGCCGACCTCGTCATGGCTCGCCACGGCAGCCGGCCGAGCCCGTCCCGGGCTTCGAGCTCGGCGACGGCATCGATCGGCGAGCATGCACGACCGCCGCCAGGCGAAGGAGCGGTCAGCGGACGCCGAGCTCGAGGAGCGGCCCCGTGATGGAGTCCGTCATCTTGTCCGTCGCGGCGAGAGGCGTGCACGAGGCGAGTCGAACGGAGGCCGACGAGGTGGCTTCCAGCGCCCGGCAGGACAGGAGGCAAATCACAGGGGTGGAAGCCGCCGGGATCCCAAAGTGGCACGAAATGTGGCACGAAATCCAGTCGATCGCTGAAAACCCTTGGTATCATTGAAGAATTGAAGTGCCCCCGGCAGGATTCGAACCTGCGCGCATGCCTCCGGAGGGCACCGCTCTATCCCCTGAGCTACGGGGGCCAGGAGTGCACCAACCTTATCAGCGGCGCGGGCGACCTCAGAAATCACCGCGATGCCCGCACCCGTCGCCCGATACGCCCGCGAGCCGCTGCGACCTGCGCCGATAGGCTCGCCCCATGACGCCCGACCAGCTCGCCGCCGCGATCCGCCATGCCGTCGTGCAGGCGGTCGAGGACGGCGTCCTCGACCTCGAGCCGCACCAGGTTCCGGACGAGGTCACGGTCGAGCGTCCGCGCAACCCCGAGCACGGCGACTACGCCACCAACATCGCCATGCAGGTCGCTAAGCCGGCCGGCGTCAGCCCCCGCGCGGTCGCGGAGCTGGTCGCGGTGCGGTTGCGGGACGTCGGCGGCATCGCCGAGGTCGACATCGCCGGCCCCGGGTTCCTCAACATCACCCTCGACGCTGCGACCCTCGGCGAGCTCGCCCGGTCGGTGGTCACCGCGGGGGAGACCTACGGTCGGATCGACCGCTACGCCGGCGTCAAGGTCAACGTCGAGTTCATCTCCGCCAACCCGACCGGTCCGCTCCACCTCGGTCACACCCGGTGGGCCGCGGTCGGCGACGCCATCGCCCGGGTGCTCGAGGCGGCCGGCGCGGAGGTCGCCCGGGAGTTCTACGTCAACGACCGCGGCGTGCAGATGGACAAGTTCGGGATGTCCATCGAGGCCCGGGCGATCGGGACCGAGCCGCCCGAGGGCGGCTACCAGGGCGCCTACGTCGACGAGCTCGCCCAGCAGATCGTGGCGGCCGACCCTTCGATCCTCGACCTCGACGACCCCGCCCGGTGGGAGGCGTTCCGCGAGGCGGGCTACGCCCTGCAGCTCCAGCAGCAGAAGGACGTCCTCGACCACTTCAACACACACTTCGACGTGTGGTACTCCGAGCGCACGCTCCACTCGAGCGGCGCGGTGGAGCGTGGCTTCGACAAGCTGCGCCAGAAGGGCCACATGTTCGATGCGGACGGCGCGGTCTGGCTGCGCACGAGCGATTTCGACGACGACAAGGACCGCGTGCTGGTCAAGGCCGACGGCGAGCTCACCTACTTCGCCAGCGACACGGCCTACTACCTCGACAAGCGCGACCGCGGCTTCGACGTCAACATCTACCTGCTCGGCGCCGACCACCACGGCTACGTGAACCGGCTGCGTGCCGTCGCGGCCTGCGCCGGCGACGACCCGGACGTCAACATCGAGGTGCTCATCGGGCAGCTCGTGAAGATGGTCAAGGGGGGCGAGGAGGTCCGCCTCTCCAAGCGCGCCGGCAACATGATCACGCTGGAGGACCTCGTCGACGAGGTGGGCGTCGACGCCGCCCGCTACTCGCTGATCCGCTACCCCGTCGACAGCCCGCTCGTGCTCGACCTCGACCTGCTGATCTCGCGGAGCAACGACAACCCGGTCTTCTACGTCCAGTACGCGCACGCTCGGATCTCGTCGGTGCTGCGGGGTGCCGAGGACCTCGGCATCGACTGGCGCGGGGCCGACGTCGACCTCTCGCTGCTGACCCATGAGCGGGAGACGGCGCTGCTCGGCCTGATCGGCGAGCTGCCCCGCGTCGTCGGCACCGCCTCCGAGCTGCGGGAGCCGCACCGGGTGGCCCGCTACCTCGAGGAGCTGGCGAACGGCTATCACAAGTTCTACGACGTGTGCCGGGTGCTGCCGATGGCCGACGCCGAGCTCGAGCCGATCAACGTCGCCCGGCTGTGGCTGTGCGCCGCGGCACGGCAGACGCTCGCCAACGGCCTGGGCATGCTCGGCGTCTCCGCGCCCGAGCGGATGTAGCGCCGTGCGCGCACACCCCGCCGGGCCGAGGCACGGCGAGATCCTGGCACCGGCGGGAGCTCCGCCGCCGCCGGTCGACGCGGAGGCTCTGCATGCGCTCGCGCCGGCCGTCTGGCCCGCGGGCGCCCGGCGGTCCGACGACGGCGGCCTGTTCGCACGGGCGGTGTCGATCGCCGGCGTCGACGTCCGCGACCTCGCCGCCGAGTTCGGCACCCCACTGTTCGTCCTCGACGAGGCGGACTTCCGCACCCGGGCCGCCGCCTTCCGGTCGGCGTACGACGACCCGGACGTCCCCGCCGACGTGTTCTACGCCGGCAAGGCGTTCCTCTCCTCGACGGTCGCCCGCTGGGTGGAGCAGGAAGGCCTCAACCTCGACGTGTGCACGGGTGGCGAGCTGCTCACGGCCGTTCGCGCAGGATTCCCCACAGACCGGATCGCCTTCCACGGCAACAACAAGAGCGTGCCGGAGCTCGAGCTGGCGATCGAGCACGGCGTGGGCCGCTACGTCGTCGACTCGTTCGAGGAGATCGCCCGGCTTGCCGCGGCCGCGGACCACGCCGGCGTCGTGGTCGACGTCCTGGTGCGCGTCACGGTCGGCGTCGAGGCGCACACGCACGAGTTCATCGCGACGGCGCACGAGGACCAGAAGTTCGGCCTGTCGCTCGCGGGCGGCGACGCGCAGGAGGCGGTGCGTCGCATCGTCATGCTGCCGTCGCTGCGTCTCGTCGGCCTGCACTCGCACATCGGCTCGCAGATCTTCGACACCGCCGGCTTCGAGGTCTCGGCCCACCGGCTCGTTGGGCTGGCGGCCGCGATCCGGGACGAGCACGGCCTCGAGGTCGACGAGCTCGACCTCGGCGGAGGCATGGGCATCGCCTACCTCGACGGCGAGGACCCGATGACGCCGTCGGCCATGGCCGACCTCCTGCGCGGGATCGTCGCGCGCGAGTGTGCGGCGTACGGACTCCGGGTGCCGCGGCTCGCCGTCGAGCCGGGTCGCGCGATCGTCGGTCCCTCGATGGTGACGCTCTACGAGGTCGGCACGGTGAAGCAGGTCGACCTCGGTGCGGGTCACTCGCGGCACTACGTGAGCGTCGACGGCGGCATGAGCGACAACATCCGCACCGCTCTCTACGACGCCGAGTACACGGTGCGGCTCGTGTCACGCGTCTCGGAGGAGGCACCGGTCCTCAGCCGGGTGGTCGGCCGCCACTGCGAGAGCGGCGACATCGTCGTCCGCGACTGCTGGCTGCCGGGGGACCTCGCGCCCGGCGACCTGCTCGCCGTCGCCGCCACCGGCGCGTACTGCAGGGCGATGGCGTCGAACTACAACGCAGTGCCCCGCCCGGCCGTCGTCTCCGTCCGCGACGGCGTGTCCACGGTCGTCCTGCGTCGCGAGACGCCCGACGACCTGCTGGCCCTCGACGCCGGGCTGACCGGCTGAGGACCTCCGCCGGCACACCGACCTGCCGCTCCGCAGCCCTGCGACGGGTGGCACGCTAGGGTCCGCGCCCGCTTCCCTGGGAGGGAACCCCATGACCACGCCGGACACGGCGACCCGCGAGCTGACCGTCGCCCTGCTGGGCGGCGGCACCGTGGGAAGCCAGGTGGCCCGACTCCTGCGCGAGTCGGCCGACGATCTCGCGGCACGTGCCGGGGCGCCGCTGCGTCTCGTGGGCGTCGGGGTCCGCGACACCGCGAAGGTCCGCGAGGGCATCGACCCGGCGCTCATCACCGACGACCTCGAGTCGCTCGCGGGCAGCGGTGCCGACGTCGTGGTCGAGCTCATGGGCGGCATCGAGCCGGCCCGGACGCTCATCCTCGCCGCGATGGCGGCCGGCTCGTCGGTCGTCTCCGCGAACAAGGCGCTGCTGGCCGAGGACGGCGCCACCCTGCACGCCGCGGCCGAGAAGCACGGCGTCGACCTCTACTACGAGGCCTCGGTCGCCGGTGCGATCCCGCTGCTGCGACCGCTGCGCGAGAGCCTCGCGGGCGACAAGGTGCGGCGCGTCCTGGGCATCGTCAACGGCACCACGAACTTCATCCTCTCGGCGATGGACGAGCACGGTGCCGACTACGCCGACTCCCTCGCCGAGGCGCAGGCGCTGGGCTACGCCGAGGCCGATCCCACGGCCGACGTCGAGGGCTACGACGCCGCCGCGAAGGCCGCGATCCTGGCCGGCCTCGCGTTCCACACCCGGGTCCGGCTCGAGGACGTGCACCGCGAGGGCATCACCTCGGTGTCGGCGCAGGACGTCGCGGCCGCGCGCGAGATGGGTTTCGTCATCAAGCTGCTCGCCGTCGCGGAGCTCTCCGACGACGAGAACGGCCTCGTTGTGCGGGTCCACCCCACGATGGTGCCCCGCACGCACCCGCTGGCCGGGGTGCGCGGCGCGTTCAACGCCGTGTTCGTCGAGGCGGAGGCCGCCGGCCAGGTGATGTTCTACGGACGAGGCGCCGGTGGAGCGCCGACCGCGTCCGCCGTCCTCGGCGACATCGTCGCGGTCGGGCGGCACCGGCTCGCCGGAGCGCGCGGACCGGGGGAGTCGACGTATGCGCACCTCGACGTGCGACCCGTCGGCGACGCCGTCACCCGCTACTACGTGAACCTCGAGGTGGCCGACCGTCCAGGCGTCCTCGCGGCCGTGGCTCAGGCGTTCGCCGACCACAACGTGAGCATCCAGAACGTGCGGCAGGACGGGCACGGCGACGACGCCGGCCTCGTCGTCCGCACCCACACCGCGCGCGACGCCGACCTCGCCGCCACGATCGACCGGCTCAGGTCGAGCGACGCGGTGCGACGGGTCGTCGGCGTCATGCGCGTCGAGGGGGAGGACGGCCGATGAGCGGGCACGTGACCGCGGGCACCCACCAGTGGCACGGCGTCATCGAGGAGTACCGCGACCGGCTGCCGGTCTCCGACTCGACGCCGGTCATCACGCTGCGCGAGGGCGGCACGCCGCTCGTCGCCGCCGGCCACCTCTCCGAGCTCACCGGCTGCGAGGTCCATCTCAAGGTCGAGGGCCAGAACCCCACGGGCTCGTTCAAGGACCGTGGCATGACGATGGCGATCTCGAAGGCGGCGGAGGCCGGCGCCAAGGCCGTCATCTGCGCGTCGACCGGCAACACCTCGGCGTCGGCTGCGGCCTACGCCGTCAAGGCCGGGATGCTCTGTGCCGTCCTCGTGCCGCAGGGCAAGATCGCGCTCGGCAAGCTGGCCCAGGCCCTCGTCCACGGCGCCACTCTGCTCCAGGTCGACGGCAACTTCGACGACTGCCTCACCCTGGCGCGCAAGCTGTCCGAGCACTACCCGGTCGCCCTGGTGAACTCGGTGAACCCGGCGCGCATCGAGGGACAGAAGACCGCTGCGTTCGAGGTCGTCGACTTCCTCGGCGACGCCCCGGACATCCACTGCCTGCCGGTCGGCAACGCTGGGAACATCACGGCGTACTGGAAGGGCTTCAGCGAGTACGCCGCGGACGGCGTCTCCACGAAGCGCCCGCGCGAGTGGGGGTTCCAGGCCGCCGGGTCGGCACCGATCGTCAACGGCGCGCCGGTGAGCCACCCGTCGACCATCGCGACGGCGATCCGCATCGGCAACCCCGCGTCCTGGGACCAGGCCCTCGCCGCGCGCGACGAGTCCGGCGGCCGGATCGACGCCGTCACCGACCGCGAGATCCTCGCGGCCTACCGCCTGCTCGCCAGGACCGAAGGTGTCTTCGTCGAGCCCGCGTCGGCCGCCTCGGTCGCCGGTCTACTCAAGGTGCACGCCGCCGGGGGCCTCGACTCGGGGCAGCGCGTCGTCTGCACCGTCACCGGCCACGGGCTCAAGGACCCCGAGTGGGCGATCGCCGGCGCCCCCAAGCCGGTGAGCGTCCCGGTCGACGCGCACATCGCTGCCGTCGAGCTGGGCCTGGCATGACGCCGACCCCGGGCGGGCGGCCGATGTTCCGCGCCGCGCCGACCCGCGTGCGCGTGCCCGCGACGTCGGCGAACCTCGGCCCGGGCTTCGACGCGTTCGGGCTCGCGCTCACGCTCTACGACGACGTCGTGGCGCAGGTGTCCGACGACGCCGGCATCCGGGTCGACGTCCACGGCGAGGGTGCCGACACCGTTCCGCGCGACCACCGCCACCTCGTGGCGAAGGCGATGCTGCGCGGCTTCGACGCGCTGGGCGGTCGTCCCCGCGGCGTGGATCTGGTGTGCGCCAACAGGATCCCGCACGGTCGCGGGCTGGGGTCCTCGTCGGCGGCCATCATCGCCGGGCTGCTGCTGGCCCGGGCGCTCGTGGTGGGCGGCGACGAGCGGCTGCCCGACGCTGCGCTGCTCGAGCTCGCCGTGACGCTCGAAGGCCACCCCGACAACGTCGCCTCGTGTCTCTACGGCGGAGTCGTGGTCGCGTTCACCCGGTCGTCCGGCGAGACCGACGTCCTGCGGCTGTCCGCGGCGCCGGGGATCGTGCCCGTGGTCTGCGTGCCCTCGACCGCCGTGCCGACCAAGAAGTCCCGCGCACTGCTTCCCGAGACGGTTCCCCACGCCGACGCCGCGTTCAACGCAGCGCGCGCAGCGCTGCTCGTCCCCGCGCTGACCGGCCGGCCCGATCTGCTGCTCGAGGCCACCGACGACCGACTGCACCAGACCTACCGGCGTGCGGCCTACCCCCGGACCGTGGATCTGGTGGCGAAGCTTCGGGCCGTCGGCATCCCCGCTGCGGTGAGCGGCGCCGGGCCGACCGTGCTGGCCCTGGCCGACGCGACGTCGGCCCCGACCGTGGCCGGCCTCGCCGGTGCGCGGTTCGCCACCAGCGTGCTGGAGGTCGACGGCGAGGGCGGGCGGGTCGTTCCGCTCGACGGCTGACCGGCCGCCACGCCACGTACGGACGAGCGGGTGGCGCCGCGAGCTGCGGGAGGGTGTTACGCTCGACCTGCACCTGGGCCCGCACCCCTCGAACTCGAGGACGGTCGGCGGGGACTCCACTACTTTCCGGAGCACCCTCTCCTGCGCCGCCCCAGGGCGCACCAGACCCTGGTCCGTCCGCCCCGCACCGCGGAGCGTCGGGCCAGGTCGTCAGCCGCGCACCCTCGTCCCGAGCGGGGCGCGAGTCCTCCCTTCGTCTCGAAGAAGGTTCACTCGGTGACCGAGACCACCCAGACCGACAGCCCGACCAGCGCGCGCAAGTCCGGCGGCCTGTCCTCGATGCTGCTCCCCGAGCTCAAGTCGCTCGCAGGTCAGCTCGGCATCCCCGGTGCCTCGGGGATGCGCAAGGCCGACCTCATCGCGGCCATCAGCACCCGTCAGGTGCCGCCGTCCCGATCGGAGCGTGCCGAGCGGCCCGCGGACACCCCGGCCCGCGAGGAGCGGCCCCGTCGCGAGCGCAACGGCGAGCGCGCCGAGCGCCCGGCAGACGACGACCGGGCCCCGCAGCCCGACGGCCGGCCCGTCGACGGCGGCGAGCGAACTGCGGCCGACGGCCAGCAGGGCGAGCGCCCGCGCCGCGAGCGCGGCGACCGGCAGCAGACCGACCGTCAGCAGACCGATCGTGGCGACCGTCCTGCGAACGACCGTGCCGACCGTCAGCAGGGCGACCGTCAGCAGAACGACCGGGCCGACCGTCCTCAGGGCGACCGTCAGCAGGGCGACCGTCAGCAGAACGACCGGGCCGACCGTCCTCAGGGCGACCGTCAGCAGGGCGACCGTCAGCAGGGCGACCGCCCGCAGGGCGACCGTCAGCAGGGCGACCGCCCGCAGGGCGGCCAGGACTCCTTCGACGACGACCGCGGCGGTCGGTCGCGCCGACGTCGTCGGGGTCGCGACCGCGACCGGCCCGACCGCTTCGACGGCCCGGGCAACCGGACGAACCGAGACCGCGGACCGCGCGCCCCGCGCGGCTTCGAGGGCGAGGTCGAGGTGAGCGAGGACGACGTCCTGCTCCCCGTCGCCGGCATCCTCGACATCATGGACAGCTACGCGTTCGTGCGCACGAGCGGCTACCTCCCGGGCCACAACGACGTCTACGTCTCGCTGGCCATGGTCAAGCGGTTCGGCCTGCGCAAGGGCGACGCCGTCACCGGCACCGTGCGCCAGGCGCGCGACGGCGAGAAGGCGCAGAAGTTCAACCCGCTGGTCAAGGTCGAGACCGTCAACGGCGCCGACCCCGAGGAGTCCCGCAACCGCGTGGACTTCAGCAAGCTCACGCCGCTCTACCCGCAGGAACGGCTGCGCCTCGAGACCACGCCGAACAACCTCGTGACGCGCGTGATCGACCTCGTCGCCCCGATAGGCAAGGGCCAACGCGGCCTCATCGTCTCCCCGCCCAAGGCGGGCAAGACCATGGTGCTGCAGGCCATCGCCAACGCCATCGCGGTGAACAACCCTGAGGTCCACCTCATGGTCGTGCTCGTCGACGAGCGTCCTGAAGAGGTCACCGACATGCAGCGCTCGGTGAAGGGGGAGGTCATCGCCTCCACCTTCGACCGTCCGGCCGACGACCACACCACGGTCGCGGAGCTGGCCATCGAGCGGGCCAAGCGCCTCGTGGAGCTCGGTCACGACGTCGTCGTGCTCCTCGACTCCATGACGCGGCTCGGTCGCGCGTACAACCTCTCGGCGCCCGCGAGCGGCCGCATCCTCTCCGGTGGTGTCGACTCAGCGGCGCTCTACCCGCCGAAGCGCTTCTTCGGCGCGGCGCGCAACATCGAGAACGGCGGGTCGCTCACGATCCTCGCCACGGCCCTCGTCGAGACCGGGTCCCGCATGGACGAGGTCATCTTCGAGGAGTTCAAGGGCACCGGGAACATGGAGCTCAAGCTCGACCGCAAGCTTGCGGACAAGCGCATCTTCCCCGCGGTCGACGTCGACGCCTCCGGCACGCGCAAGGAGGAGATCCTCATGGCACCCGACGAGCTCAAGACCGTCTGGAAGCTGCGTCGCGTGCTCCACGCCCTCGACCAGCAGCAGGCCATCGAACTGCTCCTCGGCAAGCTGCGCGAGACCAAGAGCAATTTCGAGTTCCTGCTCCAGGTGCAGAAGACCACGCCGTTGTCCGGCGGCGCCGCGACGCCCGACGAGGACTGACCCTCCCGCACGCCTGACTACCGAGCGAGGCCCGATCCGGAGCAACCGGAGCGGGCCTCGTCGGCGTCCACCGGTCGCCCCGCACCGACATCCGGACGTGGGAGCGCGTCAAGTTGAGTCTCTCCGCACGCTCAAGCCGTCACTCGGATGGCCGATGACTGTTCCTGAACGGGGAAACGTCATCACCATCATCTGGAGGATCCATGTCCCGCACGAGTCGACGCCGGGCCGTCCGCGCCGTCGCTCCGGTGGCCGGTCTGCTGGCCGCCGGTCTCCTGGTCTGGCAAGGCAGCTACGCCGCGTTCAGCGCCACGACGGTCAACAAGACCGACGCCTGGAGCACCGGCAGCCTGGCCCTGACCAACAACGGCGGAGTGGGCACGTCCTACACCGGCCTCACCACGGCGCTGTTCTCCGCGACCAAGCTCGTCCCCGGCTCCACCGACACCCGGTGCATCACCGTGGACAGCACGGGCACGCTCGGCGGCAAGCTGGAGCTCTACAGCGCCGCACTCGCCGACACGCCCAACGCGCTGTTCCCGGCGTCGAAGCTGTCCTCGAAGCTCGACCTCGTCGTCACGGCAGCTCCGATCACCGCAGGCGCCTCGGTCGACTCGAGCTGTGCCCTCAACGCCGTCGCCGGCACCATCGCGTTCCCCGCGGCGGGCAACGTCACCGTCTACACCGGCACTCTCGGCGGCCTGCCGACGGCGTTCAACCCGGCGGCAGCCGCAGGGACGTACATGAACGTCGCCGCGGGCAACCAGGTGCGCGTCGCGTACAAGATCCAGTGGACCGTCAACGCCGGCACCGACAACACCTACCAGGGCTCGTCGGCCTCGGCGGACCTCCAGTGGGAGATCCAGTAGCCGTCATCGCCACCTCGGTGGCGTGACAACCGCTGGTGTGTCCCTCGTCGGGGGGCGAGGGACACACCAGCACCTCCCCGGTCAGCTCCGCGAGGCCTGACGCCGCAGCCCGACCCTCGTCGGCCGCGCCGCGACGCCCTCGAACGATCCGGGGATCCAGAACGGGGGCGAGAGGAGGCGAGACCGTGAGCACCGCCGCTGCGCAGCCGACCGGCCTGCCGGCGCCGACGTCCGACACCGATCCCTACCCGCTCGCGCTGTTCGTCGCCGGTCTCGTGAGTCGCACGTGGCTGTGGTTCGTCGGCGGGTGCATCCTCATCACGCTGGTCCCGATCCTGTTCGGCTGGCGGCCCTTCGTCGTCCAGTCGGGGTCGATGGAGCCGCGGATCAGGGTGGGCGACGTCGTCCTGGCCGCCCCCGTGGCCTCTGCCGACGAGCTCCTCGGCCGGGTCGCGGTGTTCACCGACCCCGAACGACCGGACACGGCCAAGACCCACCGGGTCGTTGCCCAGAACGCCGACGGGTCGCTCACGACCAAGGGCGACGCCAACCCCACCGCCGACTCGATGACCGTCCCGTTCTCCGCCGTCCGCGGCCTCGGTCGCCTCCTCGTGAGCCATGCCGGCCTCCCGCTCGTGTGGGTCGGGTCGGGCCAGTGGCCCTTCCTGCTGCTGTTCCTGCTCTCGCTCGTGGGTGCGGCGGTCGTCGCGAGTCGCGACCACGAGGAACCGGACGACGACGTCGACTCGAAGGGTCCCGACGGCGGGAAGGTGCTCCCGTTCCCGACCTCGGCGGGTCCCTCCGGCGCGACGGCGGTCGCAGCCGCGACGCCGCTTGATCCGGGCCTGCGCCGCACCGCCCTGCTCCGCCCGCTGCTCGGTCACCGGGCGGTGCTGAAGTTCGCCTACGTCGCCGTCCTCGCCGTCGCGCTCGTCGTGCCGACGACGACGAGCGCCACGTACACGGCGTCGACGAAGAACCGCACCGACTCGTGGGCGGCGGACAACCCCAGCTACGGCACGGCCGTGACGGGACTGAACCCGTTGCTGTACTGGAAGCTCGACGAGACCGCGGGCACGACCGCGGTCGACTCGAGCGGCAACGGACACGCGGGCACGTACACGAACGCCGGCGTCGCGAGCACGACCGGCTTCACCCGCGGGATCACGGGCGCGCTCGTGACCGAGACGCCGAACCTCGGGATCACCCTGAGCGGCGCGTCGACCTGCGTGAACGGCGCCGATGCGACTGCGCTCACCGCGCCGGTGCAGACGACCGAGATCGTCTGGTTCAAGACCACCACCACGCAGGGCGGCAAGCTGCTCGGCTTCGAGAACCCGAGGACGGGCGTCGGCATCCCCGGTTCCGGTGGCACCTACGACCGGCACATCTACCTCGACGGCAGCGGCAAGGTGTGGTTCGGCGTCTACAACGGCGGCTACGTCACCCTGACGTCGCCGACCGCTCTCAACGACGGTGCGTGGCACATGGCCGCTGCGACCCTCGGCTCGACCGGCATGTCGCTGTGGATCGACGGCACCCAGGTGGCGACGAACACCAACACCGCGGGCGAGGCCACGGTCGGCTGGTTCCGTGCCGGGTGCGGAAACCTCGGTGGCTGGGGCGGCTCGTGGACCGGTCCCAACAACCCCACCACGAGCACGAACCCGACCCAGAACCGCCCCTTCGCGGGATCCCTCGACGAGGTGTCGATCTGGCAGTCGGTGCTCACGACGGCGCAGATCCGCGCCCTCTGGTTCGCCCACTAGGCCCGGCCCGGTCCGCCCACGGGTCCGGACGCCGGAATAGCCGCGGCCCGTCCTCGGTTTGGAGGGCATCCCCTCCGGATGGCAGAATCGGTCCTTGCCCTGGCCCTCCGGTCGGAGCCACCGGTCCGGTTCACGTGCCTCGCGGCACGACCCGGCGCCACGACATGAGGAGCACCATGAAGCCCGACATCCACCCCGCGTACGGCGAGACCACGG
>Ga0208851_1000308_pt1 | contig 22419 bp, 21 predicted proteins | sample NGESurshal092012_FD_184481 | JGI IMG/M metagenome (GOLD analysis project Ga0208851, IMG submission 184481) | Arctic peat soil microbial communities from Barrow, Alaska - NGEE Surface sample 415-2 shallow-092012 (SPAdes) | ecosystem: Environmental > Terrestrial > Soil > Wetlands > Peat ... | reverse complement strand
CGGTGTCGTGCGTGTGCCTCAGGATGGCGCGCAACCGTCGTGCGGGACCCCGGGTGTAACCCGTCCGGCCGATAGGGGTATCGGCCGAACGGCCTAGTGACCAGCGTCGATGCGGCTCAGCGGACCGCGATGTCCCCGGTGCCGACCACGACGGCGTGCAGCCGCAGCAGCCCGGCCGCGCCGGCCGATCCCGCCGCCGGCGCGAGGATCACCTGCCCGTAGCGGTCGCGGTCGTGCGCACCGCCCGTCGTGTCCTGCACGGCCAGGGTGAACCGGACCGGCGTCGAGGAGTCCCAGCGACCCGTGCCGGAGAGTGTCGCGGTGAACGGCGCCCGTGCCGCGTGCACAGCCAGGGCCGTCATGGTGCGGCTCGTCAGCACGTGCTGCGTCGCGACGCCGGAGACCGGGTCCGTGACCGAGAGCACCGAGACCACGCGACCCACGACCGAGCGACCGCCGCGGCCGGCCCGCGAGGCCTGGAAGGCGAAGGCCACCGAGCTGCGCGCCGGCAGGCCTGCACCGGTCAGGACGCCGGCGCCGCGGGTCCCGACCGTGGTGGGCCCCGCCACGAGAAGCACGTCGGCCGTGGCGCCCGTCCAGTACGCGTTGGCCCCGACGGTCATGAGGACCTCGTAGACGCCGAGGCGCAGCCCCGCGGCGACGCGGCACGCCACGGCCCAGTCGCCGGCGGCGGTACGCGTCATCCGGCTGGTCGAGGACCCTGGTGCCGCGGTGCAGGTCCGGACGGCGCCCCCGGCGATCGGGACGAGCCTGACCTGGACCGACGGCACCGACCCGAGGTCGCCCGTGGCTGCGTCGAGCGGGCGGCGCACGGTGGCGCGCACCGTGAACGCGGCGGCCGTGCCGCGCACCGCGGTGAGCTGGCGCAGGTAGCCCGGACCGGTCGAGACCACGGCGACGCGGGTCGTCACAGCGAAGCCGGACCCGACGGTGGCCGCGGACGCGTCGTACGTCGGGTCGCCGTCGAAGCCGGCCGCCAGACCGATCGTCCCGCGCGGCTGGGTCAGCGTCACGGACCCGGAGGCCGCACCCGTGGGTCCTGCGGTGGCGGCGTCGACCTGCTGGCTGCCGAGCACCAGGTGCACCGTGCGCGACCCGACCGGGGCGCCCGTCTCGGTGTCGAGGAGGGTCGCCGCGAGCGTCACGGAGGACGCGTACCGACCGGTGGTCTGCCCGTCGTAGCGCAGCGACGTCGCGCGCCGCGACACGACGACCGTGAGGCTCTCGGCCACCGACGACCCCACGCCGTTGCCCGCCGTGACGACCACCGTGTGGATGCCGGCGGAACCGGGCAGCGGCACTCCGGAGAGCGTCGCGCTGCCGTCGCCGTGATCGAGCAGCGCCAGGCCGGACGGGAGGACGCTGCTCGTCGACAGAGTCGGGACCGGGAGCCCGCTCGCGTGCACGGTGATCGTCACCGGATCACCGATCGTCGCTGGGACGGTCGTGGTCTGGCTGCTGATGGCCGGCGGGGTGGTCACGACCACCGCCGGGTCGACGTGGAGGATGAACGGCTGCACGGCGTCGGCGCCGATGCCGTTGTGCGCGGTGAACGTCACGGGGAACGACCCGGTCTGACCGGCCGCCGGCGTGCCGGACAGCGTCCCGGTCCCGTTGCCGTTGTCGGCGAAGGTGACTCCGGTCGGCAGCGCGCCGGACTCGGCGATGGAGGCCCTCGGCACGCCCGCCGTCGTGACGGTGAACGTGCCCGCCGAGCCGACCACGAACGTCGTCGACGCCGCACTCGTGACGGCGGCCTGTCGGGTGACCGTCAGCGTGAACGACTGCGTCGCGGCGACGCCGACACCGTTGGTCGCCTTGAGGGTCACGGCGTAGACGCCCTCGGACCCACCGCCGGGCGTGCCCGAGAGCGTCGCGCTGCCGTTGCCGTTGTCGACCAGAGCAACTCCCGACGGGAGCGCGCCGGTCTCGCTGAGCGCCGGGACCGGAGAGCCGGTCGAGGTGACCGCGAACGTGCCGCTGGATCCCACGCCGAACGTCGCGGACGCTCCGCTGGTGATCGCCGCCGCCTGCTTGACCACGAGGGTGAACGACTCGGTCGCGTCGCCCCCGATGCCGTTGTGCGCCTTGAGGGTGAGGGGGTAGCTGGCACCGGTCCCGGCTGCAGGGGTGCCGGAGAGGGTCGCCGTGCCGTTGCCGTTGTCGACGAACGAGACCCCGCTGGGCAACGCACCCGTCTCCGACAGCGAGGGGGCCGGAGCCCCGGTGGTGGTGACCGTGAAGGTCCCCGCCGTCCCCGTGGCAAAGGTGGCTGACGATGCGCTCGTCAGCTTCGGCGGGGCCCCGACCGTGCATGCGTTCTGCGCGTTGCTCCACTGCGTCTGCACGAAGTACGTGAGTCCGTCCGAGCCCTTGGTGCTGCCGGGCATGGCGTTGCAGATGTCGCCGATCTCCCCGTTGACGGGGTCGTACCACGCCAGCGGCGGCCCGACGGACGGCGCGATCCCGACCTCGGGATCGGTCATCGTCTCGACGAGCTCGTGCGAGGCGACCGCGGTGACGTCGCCGAAGACCGACCCGGTCTGGCCCTGGTTCTGACAGCCGCTGCCGGCCTGCATGTCCGGGTGGACGCCGTAGTAGATCTCGTGGTTGCCCACGTTCGCGATCGTGCCGTGGTAGGCGACGAACCCGCCCGAGACGCACGACGACGACGTGCCCACGGTGATCTGCTTGCCGTGCGGGAAGAAGATCGCGTAGTAGGTGTTGTTGTTGCCCGCGGCGTCCTGGTGCGGAGCCGGAAGGTGACCCCCGAGGATCTGCGCCGACAGCTCGCTCTGGATCGTCGTGTCGTCGACGGTGCTCGCCGAGGTGCTCGGCGTGATCGTGTACTGCGCGGCGAAGCTGCCCCGCCCGATCGTCTGCGTCGCTGTCGTGTACTCGCTCAGCCAGTCGACGTAGCTGGAGTTCAGCACACCCTGGTAGAACGTCGCGACGCTCGGGGAGGGCGTGTTCAGCACCTGGCTCAGGTACTGCCCGTTGGCGGCCCCCGCGATGCCGGCACCCCAGAGGACCTGGACCACCTCGGTGTGCGACACGACGCGACCGCCGTAGTAGGTCAGGTGCGAGCCGGCGGGTGCAGCGGCAGCCACGACCGCGGACCGCGCCGGCGCCGCAGATCCCGCAGATCCCGCAGATCCCGCAGATCCCGTAGATCCCGTGGTGAGGCGCATCGGCATCAGGTGGGGTCCGCCGGCAACGGCCGCCGTCGGTGCGGTCGGTGCCGTCGACGCGGGTGTCGTCGTGGTTGCCGTCGTCGCGGTCGCCGGCGCGATCCCGAGCAGCAGCGTGGCAGCCGCTAGGACGGCCACGCTGGCGACGGACCGCACCTTGCGCACGAGAACTCCCGCCCTTGGCGCCCCGAGCAGGCGCCCCCACTGTCGTTTGTACCAGCCGCCGGAGAACATCTGGCCACGCGCGGTCGCGGCCCTGCGCCGGACGAGTGTCCAGGATCAGCCGAAGCAGCTGTCAAGCATCAGCCGAAGACGCGCGGAGCATCGGCCGGAGACCCACTGTCACACATCAACCGAGGCACGACACCGGATCGGTGCCCTCGGCGCGATTCGAACGCGCGACACACGGTTTAGGAAACCGATGCTCTATCCCCTGAGCTACGAGGGCGGGACGTGCGGGGTTGCGTGCAGGAAACCCCGTGGCGTCTCGCTCGGCCCTTGCGGGCCTGGGCAGGGGTGAGTCTACGGGGTGGGTCCGGGCGTCTCCGAGAGCCCGGAGGGCCTGTCGAGCCTCGCCGATCGGCCCCTGGACGAGGCGCGGCGAACGTTAGTGCGCGCGGCGCCGGTCCGCCCCCTGGGAGGCGGACCGGACCGGCGACGTGTCAGGGGCAGGTGACGCGCGGGTTCCAGTCCGCGAACATGCCTGCGGGGTTGTGCTTCCACACCCACGCGTGCAGCTCGTAGAAGTCCGGCAGACCGTAGCGGTTGCCCGCAGGGACGAGCTCGAAGGTCTGACCGAACAGACGCGGTGCGTGCTGGTGGTGAGCGTTCCAGTCGGCAGCGATCACGACGTACTCCACCGCGACGAGCCGCATGGATCCGCCGGCACCCGGCTGGTAGATGACAGCCTCCGGCGTCCTCACGTCGATCGCCCCGTCGCCGACCAGCGACCCGTTCACGAAGTGCACGCCCATGCCCCCGGCCGGGTTGTCGATGCAGTCGATGCCGTTCACGTCGTGCAGGTCGATGCTCCACCCGGCCGCGATGGCGACGGAGATGTCGTGGAAGGGGGCGGTGGCGGCGCGCACCTGGCTGATTCCGCCCTCGTGCTCGGAGGCGCCTGCTCCGCCCTCGTGCTCGAAGGTGCCCGCTCCGCTGTCGTGTGCAGAGGCGCTCTGCGCTCCGGTCAGCAGGGCGCTCGCCGCCAGAGCTGCAGCGATGATGACTCGCGTTGTCCTCATGGGTCGTCCTCCGTGGTCCGAGGTGGCTCCGTGCTCCGGGCCGACGGTCGGCCCGACGTGTGCAGTCAGCCAGAGACGAGCGCAGAGGGGATCGGGTCGCTGACCCATGTTGGGTGCCGCGGCTCCCTACGTTGTCGGCAAGTCGGGTCGAACGAGGGCCGGGTGCCGCGGGTCGTCGACCCGGACGACCAGGTCCGCCGCGGACTCGGGGTCCCGCTCGGCGGCGTAGCGCTCCAGTGCCGGCACGGTCCACACCCGGTCGGCCGGGGTACGCCGCAGCAGCGCGGCCGACGAGAGCCGCAGGTGCACGGCGACGTCGAACGGGAGCCGCCGCCCGAGCAGCACGCTGCCGGAGACGACGACCACGCCGTCGGCCGGCAGCTCGACGACGTCGGCGCGCAGCGAGCGGTCGGTGAGCGGGTCGCGCAGCTCGGGCAGGACGCGACCCGTCGCCGGGAACGGGTCGAGCACCTCGCGGCGCAGGGCGTCGTCGTCGAGCCAGCCGTCGAGCCAGGAGTCCGCGTCCTCGCGGCCGTGCTCCAGCCGCAGCGAGGCCGGCCGCCAGAAGCGGTCGGCTCGGACGTGCAGCGCGCGTCGGGGAGACAGCGCATCGACGACGCGGACGGCGAGGTCGTGCGGGTCGGCGGCCGGCGCGCCGTCGACGACCAGCCGCACCCGGCCGGGATGGCGTGCGACCAGCGCGACCACCGCGTCGACCACGCCCTCGGGGGTCGACGGGAGGACCGGGCTCACCGGCCGAGGGCCTGCACGACTCGCGACACGGGCGCGCGCCCGAGCCGCTCCCCCATCCACACCGACGTCGCGACGAGCGCACCGAGATCCACACCGGTCTCGACGCCGAGACCGTCGAGCATCCACACGAGGTCCTCCGTGGCGAGGTTCCCCGTCGCCGACTCCGCGAACGGGCAGCCGCCGAGGCCGCCGGCCGACGAGTCGACCGTCGTCACGCCCGACTCGAGCGCCGCGAGCGTGTTCGACAGCGCCTGGCCGTACGTGTCGTGGAAGTGCACCCCGATCGAGTCCAGCGCGACGCCGGAGCGCACCAGTCCGTCGACGAGGCTGCGCACCTGCCCGGGTGTGGCCACGCCGATCGTGTCTCCGAGGCTTAACCACGTGCAGCCGCTCGCCAGCAGCTCGGTGCAGACGCCGATCACCTGGGCCGGGTCGACAGCGCCCTCCCACGGGTCGCCGAAGCACATCGACACGTAGCCCCGCACCGGCAGTCCGTGCTCGCGAGCCCGCGCAACGACGGGCGTGAACATCGCCATCTGCTCGGTCATCGGCCGGCCGAGGTTGCGCTGCGCGAACGAGTCGGTGGCGCTCGCGAACACGGCGATCTCCGTGACACCTGCCGCGAGGGCGGCGTCGAGACCGCGGTCGTTCGGCACGAGCACGGGGTAGCGCACGCCCGGCACCCGCGTGATCCCCGCCATCACCTCGGGGGCGTCGGCGAGCTGCGGCACCCGGTCGGGACGCACGAAGCTCGTCGCCTCCACCACCGGGAGACCGGCTGCGGCCAGGCGGTCGACGAGCTCGACCTTCGTCGCGGTGTCCACGACCGAGGACTCGTTCTGCAGGCCGTCGCGCGCGCCGACCTCCCAGATCGTCACGCGGTCCGGCAGGTCGTCGCGGCTGACCCGGACCGGGGCGCGCAGCGTGCTCATCGTCGCTCCTTCATCGGTTCCGGTGCTCGTTAACATACTGCGAGGGCGGACGACATCCGGCAGCCGCGAACGGCCCGGTACGCCCCGACGAGGAGCGCCATGAGCCGAGCTCGCCTGCCCGAGGAGTACGAGGCGCTGCGCTCCACCGTCGAGCAGTTCGCGCACGACGTCGTCGCACCCGTGATCGGCGAGCACTACGAGGCGCACACGTTCCCCTACGAGATCGTCCGCGAGATGGGACGGCTCGGGCTCTTCGGCCTCCCCTTCCCCGAGGAGTACGGAGGCCAGGGCGGCGACTACTTCGCGCTCTGCCTCGCCATCGAGGAGCTCGCCCGCGTCGACTCGTCGGTGGCCATCACCCTCGAGGCCGCCGTCTCCCTCGGCGCGATGCCGATCTACCGCTTCGGCACCGACGAGCAGCGCCGGGAGTGGCTGCCGCGTCTCGTCAGCGGCGAGATGCTCGGCGCGTTCGGCCTCACCGAGCCGGGCGGCGGCTCGGACGCCGGCGCCACCCGCACCACCGCGGTCCTCGACGGCGACGAGTGGGTCATCAACGGCACCAAGGCGTTCATCACGAACTCGGGGACCGACATCACCGGCCTCGTGACCGTCACCGCGGTGACAGGGACGCGTGAGGACGGCGGCAAGGAGATCTCCTCGATCATCGTGCCGTCGGGCACGCCGGGGTTCACCGTCGCGCCCGGCTACTCCAAGGTCGGCTGGAACGCCTCCGACACCCACGAGCTGTCCTTCGTCGGCGTACGCGTGCCCGCGGCGAACCTCGTCGGCGAGCGCGGACGCGGCTACGCCCAGTTCCTCCGCATCCTCGACGAGGGCCGCATCGCGATCTCGGCCCTGGCCGTCGGCCTCGCGCAGGGGTGCGTCGACGAGTGCGTCCGCTACGCCGGCGAGCGCGAGGCCTTCGGCCATCGCATCGGGGAGTACCAGGCGGTCGCGTTCAAGATCGCCGACATGGAGCTGCGTGCCCACACCGCGCGGCTCGCCTACCACGACGCCGGCGCGCGGATGCTCGCCGGCGAGCCGTTCAAGCACGAGGCCGCGATCGCCAAGCTCTACTCCTCCGAGATCGCCGTCACCAACGCGCGCGAGGCGACCCAGGTCTTCGGCGGCTACGGATTCATGAACGAGTTCCCCGTCGCGCGGTTCTGGCGCGACGCGAAGATCCTCGAGATCGGCGAGGGCACCAGCGAGGTCCAGCGCATGCTCATCGCCCGCCACCTCGGCGTCGGGACGTCCGGGTGACCCGTCGCGGGTCACGTCGCACGGCGACCCGCGCGAATCGCGCGGAATCGCGGGCTGCGCAGCCGGCGCAGGGCACGATGTGCCGGTGACGACCTCCGACCGGGCCGCCCCCGATGCCCCGACCCGGTCGTGGACGCTGCTCACCAACCACGGCCGGCTGCTCCTGCTCATCGCCGCCAATCCCGACGCGCGGCTGCGCGAGCTCGCCGAGCGCGCCGGCATCACCGAGCGCGCGGCGAGCTCGATCGTGTCCGACCTCGAGGGCGCGGGCTACGTGACACGCAGGAAGACCGGACGGCGCAACGTCTACGAGGTCCACGCCCACCGGCCGTTCCGCCACCCGGCCGAGGCCGACCACTCCGTCGCCGAGCTCCTGGACATCTTCGGGTCGGAGTCGAGGGACGGGACGCCGCCCGCGAGCTGATCCTCCGGTCGGTAGCGCCGGTGGCTCAGGCGATCCGGACGTAGCGGCGGCCCCGGAGCCGGCCCCGCTCCAGCTCGTCGGTGCCGCCCCAGATGCCCACGATCGACGGGTCGCGCAGCGCGACCTCCAGGCACTGCTCGCGGATGTCGCAGCCGCCGCAGAAGGACAGCGCCTGGCGCCTCGACGCGAGGTCGTGGCTCGTGAGCGGGAAGAACACGTCCGGGGCGGCGCCTCGGCACGCTGCGAGCGACCACTCCGGTGCCTGCAGCGAGACGGCGTCGGCGGCGAAGAGGTAGTCGTGCTCCTCGTCGATGACTTCCTCGCGCGGACGCACCACGGGGACCGGCACGATGACCTCCTCCTGCGCTATTTGCACTCAGTGCAGGGACATTAACACCAAGTGCACATTTCTGTCACGTCCTCGGCTACCGTGAACGCTATGAGCCCGACCCCGCCGATGCAGGCCGAGCCGAGCACCCGTCGGGGCGACTCGCGCCGACGCATCACCCATGCGGCGATGGACCTCTTCGAGCGCCAGGGCTACGCCGCCACGACCGTCGACGCGATCGCCGAGGCCGCCGGGGTCAGCCGCCGGACGTTCTTCCACCACTTCGCCTCGAAGGACGCGGTGGTCTTCCCCGACCACGAGCACCTCGTCGAGCGGGTCGGGGCCCACCTGCGGGCGCAGCCGACGGCCGATCCGATCGACGCGATCGGCAGCGCGCTGCGCCTCGTGCTCGCCAGCTACCTCGCCGACCCCGACGTCGCCCTGCGCCGCTACCAGCTCACCCGCACCACCCCGGAGCTGCGCGAGCGTGAGATCGCCTGGGTGCAGCGCTACCAGCTGCTCTTCTCCCGCTACCTCGACGAGCGCTGGTCGGACGCTCCGCAGGGCGACCTCGCCGCGGACGTCGTCGCCGCCGGCGCCAGCGCGCTGCACAACCACGTGCTGCGGCACTGGCTCAAGGGTGGTGGCCGGGGCGACGCGATGGCCGACCTCGAGGCCGCGCTCGCGTGGTGGCGGCGCTCGGCCGTCGCGGAGCCCCGCGGGGACGTGCCACGACGCGTGGTCGTCGCGGTGTTCGACGAGGACGTCGATCCCGCGCAGCTCGCCGCGCACGTGCGCGAGGCGCGGTCAGCGCTCGAGCGCTGAGCCGTCGGTCGGCGTAGGCCATCGGGCTCGCGGCGAGGCGCGGCTAGGGTCGCCGCATGTCCTCGGTCTGGTCTGAGCTGCTGCCGCTGGCGCTCGCGAGCATGCTCGTGCCCGTCCAGTGGACGCTGTCGGTGCTGCTGGTCCGCACCTGACGGCTGCGCGCCCTCGCGTTCGTCCTGGGCAACATCGCGTTCCGGCTGCTGCAGGGCTGGCTGTTCTTCGCGCTCGTCCCCGAGCCCGGTCCCGGCGAGCCGGAGCCGTCCGGCGTCGTCCCGTGGCTCCTGCTCGTGGCCGGCGTCCTGCTCCTGGTGAAGGCCGCGCGCTCGCTGGTCGCCGACGCGCCCGACGAGGACGCACCCCCGCCGCGCTGGGTCGAGTCTGCGACGACGATGTCGGCTCCGCGATCCTTCCTGGTCGGTGCCGGGCTGCTGGCGATCGGCGCGAAGTTCTGGGTGTTCACGATGAGTGCCGCAGCCGTCCTCGACTACGCCGACCTCCCGGCCACGACGACCGCCGTCGCGTTCCTCGTGTTCGCCGTGCTGGCCGTGCTGCCCTCGCTCACGGTGATCGCTGTGACGGCTCTGGCACCGTCGCGCTCCGCTCCGCTGCTCGACACGGTGTCGGCCTGGCTCACCCGCAACACCTCGAGGATCGTGACCGGCATCTGCCTCGTCGTCGGCCTGTGGTTCCTCGTGACGGCGCTGGGCCAGCTCGGCGTGATCTAGCGCGGCCTCCCTGCTGTGCCCAGCGGTCAGGCGGACTCGACGTGCTTGGTGAGGCCCTTGACCCGGTTGCTGGCGAGGTCGCCGATCACCTTGCGGCGCAGGAACCCCGGCAGCGGCAGGTTGTGGCTGATCCGCAGGTCGAAGGTGACCTCGGTGTGGTCGTCGTCGACCGCGCGCAGCGTGTACGACGCGTCCTGGCCGGTCTGCAGCTTCCCCTTGACCAGGGACCAGTCCAGCCCGTCGGGCCGGTGGGTGTAGGCGAGCGTGTACTCGTCGGTGCCGACGGGCGCGGACGCCGTCAGGTGCGCCTCGAGCGGCAGTCCGTCGGCGTCGGACGACAGCACCTCGACGGTGCGGATCTCCTCGACCCAGTCCGGCTCGTGTCCGACGTCACGGATCGTCGCGAGCACGGTCTCGATCGGCGCGGCGACGGTGACGGTCCTGCTTGCCTCGTCGGTGGGCACGGTGGCCTCCCCTGGGTTGTGGTGCGCAGTGCGCTAGAACGCCTTCGCCATCCGAGCGAGCTCGTCGAGCTCCTCGTCGAACGTGGCCACCAGCCGTTCGGGGTCCGGCACGATCGCGGTGTCGGTCTTGAAGCCCACGCGGACGGTCCGGTTGTAGCTGAAGATGCAGACCCCGAGCGTCTGCTTGCCGGAGCCGGGCACCCAGCCGAGCACGCCGGCCAGGTGGGCGCCGGCGACCCAGCGGTCGCTGGTCGGTCCCATCACGTTCGTGGTCACGCCGATCGCCTTGCCGGAGAAGAAGGTGACGAGCGGCTCCTCGATGCGCGGATGCGTGAGGCCGATCGCGCTGATCAGGCCGAACGTGATGACCGCCTCGGGAGACCGCTTGATGCTGTCCATCCGGCGCTTGGTCTCGGCCAGCCGCTCGAGCGGCGCCCGCGTGGCGCTCGGCAGCGGCAGCATCACGAGCGCGAACTTGTTGCCCAGCTCGCGGGGCAGCGGCTTGCCCGGCGGGCGCAGGTTGATCGGGACCATCGTGGTGACGTCGCGGGGTTCGGCGCCGTAGTGCAGGACGTACTCCGTCACGGCACCGGTGACGGCACCGACGAGGACGTCGTTGACGGTGGCGCCCGAGAGCCGGGCGATCCGCTTGACCTCGTCCACGGGCCGGGGGTTCGACCACACGGCACGCTTCTCGATGCCCGGCGTGCCGGTGAGCGGCGAGTCCGGCACCGATCCGAGCAGGAGCTTGTCGGCGATGTACGTCGTCTGCTGGGCCAGGAGGAAGGCATCGGTCACGAACGAGGGATGGGTGGCGCGGCGCACCAGCCCGGACACGAGGCCCGCGGTGGCGCCGAGGCCCCGGATCGGGAAGCTCGGCACCACGAGGCCGCCCGGCAACGAGATCCCGTTGCGGACCGACGGCTCCCGGTCGACAGCGTCGAGATGGGCGGAGTCGTCCAGGTCGCCGTCCGGAGTGGCGTCGGTGAGGCGAAGCAGCACCTCGGCGAGGGCCATGCCGTCGGCGAGCGCGTGGTGGAAGCGGCCGACCACGGCGCTGCGCCCCTCGTAGCCGTCGACGAGGAGGAACTCCCAGAGCGCGTGCGACCGGTCGAAGGGGACCGACATCCGCTGCTCGACGAGCGCCGCCAGCTCGCCCTCACCGCCGGGTGCGGGGAGCGTGATCCGGTGCAGGTGGTCCGTGAGGTCGAACTCGGGGTCGTCCTCCCAGTGCTGGCCGCTCAGGCCGAGCCCCGGGGCGGCCAGGCGCTGCCGGAACACGGGGAAGTGATCGACGATCCGGCGCAGGAGCAGCGCCTCGAAGCGGTCCCAGTCGACCGAGCCGTCGAACCACATCACGGAGTCGATCGCCATGAGGTTGTTCGGCCGGTCCATGTTGAGCCAGATGTTGTCGACCGCGCCCACGGGCCTACGACCGCTCATAGCGACCAACTCGCTCCCGCCCCCGGCCGATCCGTTCCTGATGCTCGGAGGTTACGACTCCCACGCCCCGGACGCCCGCCGGGATGCCCACTCGTGACATGAGATCCGACGCATCAGAAGTCACCGGCGTCGCGCCGGAACCGGCGCAGCACGGCGACGAGCGACGAGACCGACGCCGGGGTCAGCCCCGGAGCCGCGAAGACCTGCTCGTTGAGCACGGCCGTGGCGCTCTCGGCCAGGTCGGCACCCGATCGCGTCAGCTCCACCAGGGTGGCCCGCCGGTCGGTGGGGTGGGGCCGGCGCACGACGAGCGACGCCGCCTCCAGCCGGTCGACGGCGTTGGTCACGCTCGTCTGGTGGACCTGGAGCCGCGACCCGATCGTGCGCATCGGCAGCGACCGGCGTCGGCTCAGGAAGAGCAGCATCAGCACCTCGTAGCGGGCGAAGGTGACCTCGAAGGGCCGCAGCACCGCCTCCACGCGCGAGAGCGCGATCTGGTGGGCCCGCATCAGGCTCGTGATGGCCGCCATGCCGCCGGCCGCGTCCTCCCAGCCGTGCTCGACCCAGAGGCGGTGCGCCTCGGCGATCGGGTCGGCGGCCAGGCGAGGCGTCGGTTCGGACATGCGCCGAGGGTAGCGTCCCAGCGCTCGTCTATGGACCTCCATTAGTCGGATGTCCTAGTATTTTGCTCCTCGCACCTCGCGACGGACCGACGACGGGAGCACCCGTGACCACGCACGACCTGCACGTGCCGGTGAACCCGGTGCGCTTCGTGACCGCGGCCAGCCTGTTCGACGGGCACGACGCGGCCATCAACATCATGCGGCGGCTGCTGCAGGCCCAGGGCGTCGAGGTGATCCACCTCGGCCACGACCGCAGCGTCGAGGACGTCGTGACGGCGGCGGTGCAGGAGGACGTGCAGGGTGTCGCGGTGTCGTCGTACCAGGGCGGCCACGTCGAGTACTTCGCTTACCTCGTCGAGCGCCTCGTCGAGCGCGGCGCAGGGCACGTGCAGGTGTTCGGCGGCGGCGGCGGCGTGATCGTCGCCGCCGAGATCGCACATCTCGCCGGGCTCGGCGTACGCATCTTCTCCCCGGCCGACGGCCAGCGGCTGGGGCTCCCCGGCATGATCAACGAGCTCGTCGCGAGCTGCGACGTCGACCTCGCCCACGGCCCGGTGGACCTCGCCGCGCTGCGCTCGGGCTCGCAGCCCGCCCTGGCCCGCGCGATCACTGTCCTCGAGACCGGTGCCGACCCCGCGCTCGCCGCCGCGATCCGCGAGGCGGCCGCCGGGCGCACGGTGCCCGTCCTGGGCATCACCGGCACCGGCGGGTCGGGCAAGTCCTCGCTCACCGACGAGCTGGTTCGACGGCTGCGTCGCGACAGCCAGGACAAGATCCGGGTGGCCGTGCTCGCCATCGACCCGACGCGCCGTCGCGGCGGCGGCGCCCTGCTCGGCGACCGGATCCGGATGAACAGCATCGACCCGGACGTCGTCTACTTCCGCTCGCTGGCCACCCGGGTCGCGGGTGCCGTGGTCCCCACGGCCCTCGACGACATCACGGCCGCCTGCGTCGCCGCGGGCTTCGACCTCGTCGTGATCGAGACGCCCGGCATCGGCCAGGGCGACGCCGCCATCACGACGCACGCCGACGTCTCGCTCTACGTCATGACGCCGGAGTTCGGCTCCGCGTCGCAGCTCGAGAAGATCGACATGCTCGACTTCGCCGACGTCGTCGCGATCAACAAGTACGAGCGACGGGGCGCCGAGGACGCGCGCCGCGACGTCGCCCGACAGCTCGTGCGCAACCGCGGTGCCTTCGGGACGCCGTGGGAGGACATGCCGGTGTTCGGCACGAGCGCCGCGCGCTTCGACGACGACGGCGTCACCGCGCTCTACCAGCAGCTGCGCGATGCGCTCCACGAGAAGGGGCTCGTCGGGTTCGACGGCGTCCTGCCCACGGTGTCGGTGCGCGCCTCGACCAGGCTGACGTCGGTGCTGCCCCGCGGCCGAGAGCGCTACCTCGCCGAGGTCGCCGAGACGGTGCGCCGCTACCACGCCACCACCGAGTCGCTGGTAGCGACGGCGCGGCGGCGTCAGCAGCTGCGCGCCACCCGCGAGCTGCTGGTCGGCGAGGGGGAGCACGACGCCGCCGACGCCGTGGCCAGGCTCGCCCGGGCCGCGGACGACGGCCTCGAGCCGTCCGCCCGGGAGAGCCTCGACTCCTGGCCGCAGGTGCGGGCGACCTACCAGGGCGACGAGCAGGTCTACGTCGTACGCGACAAGGAGGTCCACACCCCGCTCACCCGGGTGACGCTCTCCGGCACGCACGTGCCGCGCGTGGCGCTCCCCCGCGACGACGACGACGCGACCCTTCTGCGCTTCCTGCGCGCGGAGAACCTGCCCGGCCGCTTCCCCTTCACTGCCGGGGTGTTCCCGTTCAAGCGCGAGGGCGAGGCGCCCGCGCGGATGTTCGCCGGCGAGGGCGACCCCGCGCGGACCAACCGGCGGTTTCACCTGCTGTCCGCGGGCCAGCCGGCCACCCGGCTGTCGACGGCGTTCGACTCGGTCACCCTCTACGGGCGCGACCCGGCACCGGCGCCCGACGTCTACGGCAAGGTCGGCACGTCGGGGGTCTCCGTTGCGACCCTCGACGACGTTCGCGACCTTTACGCAGGGTTCGACCTCTGCTCCCCCACGACCTCGGTGTCGATGACGATCAACGGTCCCGCCCCGACCGTGCTCGCCATGTTCTTCAATGCCGCGATCGACCAGCAGGTCGAGCTGTTCCGCGCGGAGCAGGGCCGCGAGCCCGATGCCGGCGAGCGCGAGGAGATCGCGGCGCGCACGGTGTCCACCGTGCGCGGAACCGTCCAGGCCGACATCCTCAAGGAGGACCAGGGCCAGAACACGTGCATCTTCTCGACCGAGTTCTCCCTGCGCGCGATGGCCGACATCCAGCAGTGGTTCATCGAGCACGACGTCCGGAACTTCTACTCCGTCTCGATCAGCGGCTACCACATCGCCGAGGCCGGAGCGAACCCCATCAGCCAGCTCGCGTTCACGCTCGCGAACGGCTTCACCTACGTCGAGGCCTATCTGGCCCGCGGCATGGACGTCGACGACTTCGCGCCGAACATGTCGTTCTTCTTCTCCAACGGCATGGATGCCGAGTACACCGTGATCGGTCGGGTCGCGCGGCGGATCTGGGCGGTCGCGATGAAGGAGCGCTACGGCGCGGACGAGCGCGCGCAGAAGCTGAAGTACCACGTGCAGACCAGCGGTCGATCCCTGCACGCGCAGGAGATGGACTTCAACGACATCCGCACGACCCTCCAGGCGCTGTGCGCGCTCTACGACAACGCCAACTCCCTGCACACCAACGCCTACGACGAGGCCGTGACGACCCCGTCCGCGGAGTCCGTCCGCCGCGCGCTCGCCATCCAGCTCATCATCGACAAGGAGTGGGGCCTGTCGGCCAACGAGAACCCGCTCCAAGGGTCCTTCGTCGTCGATGCGCTGACCGACCTCGTCGAGGAGGCGGTGCTCGCGGAGTTCGACCGCATCGCCGACCGCGGCGGCGTCCTCGGAGCGATGGAGACCGGCTATCAGCGCGGTCGCATCCAGGACGAGTCGATGACCTACGAGCACCGCAAGCACGACGGGTCCCTGCCCATCGTCGGCGTGAACACGTTCCTCGCCGACCGTGCCGGCGGGCCCGCACCTACGCTCGACCTCGCGCGCGGCACCGAGGAGGAGAAGCAGTCGCAGCTGCGCCGCCTCGCCGAGTTCCACGAGCGGCACCGGGCAGACGCGCCCGAGGCGCTCGAGCGGCTGCGGCGTACCGCCACCGAGGGCGGCAACCTGTTCGAGGCGCTCATGGGCGCGGTACGACACTGCTCGCTCGGCCAGGTCACCGACGCGTTCTTCGAGGTCGGCGGGCAGTACCGGCGCAACGTGTGACCCATGCCCCTGACCGCTGCCTCCTGTGCGGACGGACCTCAAGAGACCCACTCCACTCCGTGCAAGGACCGGAGTCGCCCCCCTACCGTGAAGAGCTGACCACCACGGACGCGCGCGTCCCCGGCCGGGCCCCGCTCCACGGCGGGTCCGCCCTGCCGTCGACGACGCCGCGCTCCACCGGTCTCTTCTCGTTCACGTGGGACACGGTCGCGGGGGCCATCAGCGCCGATCCGCTCGGGCAGCGCCCACCCGGGCCGCCCGGGTCTCCGACCCGCCGGGCCGAGCGGGAGTTCCTCGCCGAGATCCCGCCCGCGCAGCTCGACTCGGTGCTGCTGCGGGCCCGCGCCGCGCAGCGCACCGGGCAGCCGCTGGACATCCGGCTGTGGGTGCCCGACCCGGAGGTGCCCCGCGGCTCATCTGGCTCTACGGCATCCGTGAGGCGGCGGCGGACCGCAACGCTCCCCTGGTGGGCGCGATCGTCGACATCACCCGTATCGCGCACAGCCTGAAGTTCGCCGCCTCGCACGGAGCCGCGGCGACGGCCGACCCGACCCGCATCGGTCGCTTCTCGTGGGACCAGTCGACCGGCGTCATCCAGGTCTCGCCCGACGCCGCCGACATCGTCGGCCTCGACGGCGGCGGGACGGTGAGCATCGGTGTGGCCACCGGCTCGCGCGACGCCGATCCCGAGGACCTGCTGCGCGTCGCGGGCCTGGCCATGCACAAGGCCAAGGCGAACGGGCGCAACCGCGTCGAGTTCGTCGACCCCCGGCTCTCCAGCGAGGCCACCCGTCGGCTGCTCGTCGACGGTGCGGTGCGCGACGCCCTGCGCGACGGCGAGCTGGCGCCGTGGTTCCAGCCCATCGTGCGTCTCGCCGACTCGGGCGTCGTGGGTTACGAGGCGCTGGTCCGCTGGGTCCGACCCGACGGCAGCATCGTCGAGCCCGCCGCCTTCCTTCCTGTCGCGGAGCGCACGTCGCTCATCACCGAGATCGACCGCACCATCCTCGAGCTGTCCGTCGCCACGCTGAGCCGCCTGCGTGACCCCTTGTTCGTCGCCGTCAACGTCTCCGCGGCCGCGCTGGCCCAGCCCGACTATGCCGACCGGGTGCTCGAGCTCCTGGAGGGCGCGCACGGCCGGCCGTCGAGGCGCACCTCGAGATCACCGAGACGGCGGTGCTGCGGATCACCGCTGCCGTTCGCGCGTCCATGGACCGCCTCGCCGAGGTGGGGATCCGTTGGTACATGGACGACTTCGGCACGGGCTACTCGTCCATCACCCACCTGCGCGACCTGCCGATCAGCGGCATGAAGCTCGACCGCTCGTTCACCCGGGACGTCGGCGATCCCGACGGCACGGCTGTCCAGCTCGCGCGGGCGCTCGGCGGGCTGGCCCGCGGCCTGGCTCTGGACACCGTCGCCGAAGGGGTCGAGACCGAGGATGAGGCTGTCGCGCTCGCCTCGCACGGCTGGGCGCACGGGCAGGGCTGGCTCTACGGCAAGGCCGAGCCGCTCGGCTGAGCGCGACGGGTCGCGCGGACTCCGCGGCACGGCCGCGGACCGCCTCTGTCGGCACGATCCACCGGCACCTTGAGCCCGGCACCCGCAGGTGTGGCGTGCTCCACACCACCGGCGCCCCGCGCGGGGCCGGCGGTAACCCGTTCGGCTCAGCCAGGCACCGCGGCCTCATGTCCGACGCCGAACGCGCCGAGCACTGATGTGTGACATCGAACCGGCGCCTGCACCGCATCGCAGCCTTCACGGCGGTGAGCGTCCTGTTCGCGGTCACCTCGTCCGTCTCGGCGCTGGCGTCGGGCCACGAGCAGCAGGGCGCCGTCGTCGCCGCACCGGTCTCGCCGGTCGTGGTCTCCGTCGCCGTCGACGTCGAGCCGACGCCCTCGGCGAGCACCGTCACCAAGGTCGTCCGAGCCGCCGACACGCGGCCGGTCGCACCGGCCGCGACGCCCACCATCCGGGTCGCCGTCAAGCCCGCCGCCGTCAACCCTGCCGCCGTCAAGCCCACGGCCGCCCCCGCGGTGCACGCGGTCGTGGCGACGAGCCAGGACAAGCCGGCCGCGGCCCCCGCCGTGAAGCCGGTCGCCGAGGCGACCGCGAAGCCCGCGCCGAAGCCCGCCCCCGCGCAGCCCGTGGCCGCGGCGGTGTCGGCGAAGCCGATCACGATCTCGAGCTACGTCGACGCGCCCGGTTCGCAGGCCGCCATCGACAAGTGCCACCTCGTCCTGTGGGCACACCACCCGCTGTGGCTCGCCGGTCACAACTGGTGCGGGTTCCAGTGGATGGCCTACGTGGCGACCGGCACGACGGTGCGCGTCACGGCAGGTGCCGCCGCGGGCACCTACGTCGTCATCGGCCACGTGCACCTCGACCGGCAGGGGGGCGCCATGCCGCCGACGACCGGCGCCGACCTCGTCCTGCAGACGTGCACCGGGTCGGGCACCGGGCTGACCCTCCTGCACCGCACCACCCCGCCATCCGGGTGACACAGCGCGCGCCCACCACAGGATGACCGCGCCGGCGGGGTTAGCCTCGGCCTACACGATCACCGTCCTGGAGGTGACCATGACGAGCGCCGACCTTGCGCCTTCCGTGCACGACGCCGGCCCTCGCCGGTCCTGGTCCTATCCGCTCACTCCGGCGCCGAACGACCCGGAGCTGGTCGGGCACGACGTCACGATCAGCTGGCCGATGATCATGGTGACGCTGATCCTGATCCCACCGCTCGGCGCGCTGCAGCTCACCCACCGCAAGGACCTGCCGATCCGGCTGCGCGTCGCCATCGCCGCGCTGGCACTCACCATCGTCGTGCTGACCTGGGTCGACGGGCTGCGCGTGCTCGCCTGAGCAAACCCGCGAACCGAGGACGCGGCGAGACCGTCCGACTAGCGTCGGCACGTGACCGCACTCGCGCCCACATCGACCCGCCTCGACTACGCGGCTGCCGTCGACGACCTCAGGGCGGCTTACGCCGCGCTTCCAGCGGGCGCGCCGGTGCGGCTCGCCAAGCGCACGTCGAACCTGTTCCGCGGGCGCACCCCGGCGACGACTCCGGGACTCGACGTCTCGGCCCTCAGCGGCGTGCTCGACGTCGATCCCGTCGCGCGGACCGCCGACGTCCTGGGCATGACGACCTACGAGGACCTCGTCGCCGCGACCCTGCCCCACGGCCTGGTCCCCCTCTGCGTGCCGCAGCTGCGCACGATCACCCTCGGCGGTGCCGTCACCGGGCTCGGCATCGAGAGCCCGAGCTGGCGCAACGGCTGCCCGCACGAGTCCGTCCTCGACCTCGACGTCCTCACCGGCGACGGCAGGGTCGTCACTGCCTCGCCCGACAACGAGCACGCCGACCTCTTCCGCGGGTTCCCGAACTCCTATGGGTCGCTCGGCTACGCGCTGCGGCTGCGGATCGAGCTCGAGCCGGTGACGCCCTACGTCCGGCTCCGGCACGTGCCGTGCGGGGACGCCGCGGGCCTCGCCGCGACGATCGAGGAGGTCACGACCTCCGGGAGCCATGACGGCGAGCGGGTGGACTACGTCGACGGCACGGTGTTCTCGCGCGACGAGTCCTACCTCACCCTCGGGACGTACGCCGCGACGACGGACCAGCAGCCCAGCGACTACACCGGCTCGCAGATCTACTACCGTTCGATCCGGGAGCGGCGTACGGACGTGCTCACGACGCACGACTACCTGTGGCGCTGGGACACCGACTGGTTCTGGTGCTCCCGCGCGTTCGGCGCCCAGAAGCCGCTCGTGCGCGTCCTGTGGCCCCGGGACCGGCTGCGCTCGGACGTCTACTGGAAGCTCGCGGCGCTCGACCGGCGGACCTCCTTCAGCGCCCGCCTCACTGCCGCACGCCGCCTGCCCCCGCGCGAGCAGGTCGTGCAGGACGTCGAGGTGCCCGTCGCCGCGCTGCCGGAGTTCCTCGACTTCTTCCACCGCGAGGTCGGCATCGAGCCCGTGTGGGTGTGCCCGCTGCGCCAGCGCGACCCCGGCGCGCGGTGGCCGCTCTACGAGCTGGACCCGGAGACGACGTACGTCAACGTCGGCTTCTGGTCGACGGTGGCGATCCCTCGCGGGATCGACCCGGGCGAGGGGCGGGTCAACCGCCGCATCGAGGCGGTGGTGACCGATCTGGGCGGACGCAAGTCGCTGTACTCCACGGCGTTCTACGATCGGGACGAGTTCGCGCGGCTCTACGGCGGCCCGACGTTCGAGCGTCTGCGGGCGACGTACGACCCGGGGGCCCGGCTCGCGGACATGTGGACCAAGACGGTGGGGCGCGGATGACGTCGCCCCGTTTCGAGAGGTGGTCGCGTCGATGATGAAGCTCGCGGAGGTCGTGTCCCTGTTCGTCGGCCCCGACGCCGACATCGCGTTCACGGCCTACGACGGGAGTCGCTACGGGCGCGCGGACAGCGACGTGCGCATCGACGTGAGGTCGCCGCGCGCCGTCTCGATGCTCATGTCCGCGCCGGGACAGCTCGGCCTCGCCCGCGCGTATGTCTCCGGCGAGCTCGAGGTCTACGGCGACCTCTACACGGCGTTCGACCGCCTCGCCCGGCTCGGCATCCACCGGCCGACTGTCGCCGACCAGGCGCGCCTCTACCGCGCGCTCGCACCGTTCGCACTGCGGCGCGAACCGCCTCCGCCCGAGGAGGTCCGCCTCGGCGGCCTGCGCCACTCGAAGAGGCGCGACCACGACGCGATCTCGCACCACTACGACGTGAGCAACACGTTCTACCGCTGGGTGCTCGGCCCCTCGATGGCCTACACCTGCGCGGTGTTCCCGAAGGTCGACGCGACGCTCGAGGAGGCGCAGGAGGAGAAGTTCGACCTCGTGTGCCGCAAGCTCGGTCTGCAGCGCGGCCAGCGGCTGCTCGACGTCGGGTGCGGCTGGGGCGGCCTGACCTTGCACGCCGCGAAGCACTACGGCGTCCAGGCGATCGGCGTGACGCTGTCCGAGCAGCAGGCCCGCTGGGGCGCCGAGACCCTCGAGCGCGAAGGTCTGCGGCACCTCGCGGAGATCCGGCACCAGGACTACCGCGACGTCCGCGAGCGCGGCTTCGACGCGATCTCCTCGATCGGGCTCACCGAGCACATCGGCAAGCGGAACTACGGCGACTACTTCGCGTTCCTGCGCTCGCGGCTGAACCCCACCGGTCGACTCCTCAACCACTGCATCACGCGTACCGACACCGCACAGCGCACGACGTACAAGAACGGCTTCATCAACCGCTACGTCTTCCCCGACGGGGAGCTCGTCCCCGTGGGCCGCCTGGTGTCCACGGCCGAGGACCAGGGTTTCGAGGTGCGGCACGAGGAGAACCTCCGCGAGCACTACGCCCTCACCCTCATGCACTGGTCGCGCAACCTCGACGACCACTGGGACGAGGCGGTCGCCGAGGTGGGCACGGGCAAGGCGCGGGTGTGGCGCCTCTACCTCGCGGCATCGCGGATGGGCTTCGCGCGCAACATGATCCAGCTGCACCAGGTGCTGCTCGTGTCGCCCGACGACTCCGGCGACGCCGCCGTCCCGCTGCGCCTCGGCCTCGACCGCGCCTGAGGGAGAGCCCCCGAGTCAGACGGTGCCGAAGGCCGAGCCGGGTCCGGAGACGTCGAGGCCGCCGTCGACGACGATCGTGGTGCCGGTGACGTAGTCGCCCGCCGCCGAGGCGAGGAAGGCGAGCATCGCGGCGACCTCGTCCGCCGACTCGAGCCGCCCTGCTGGGATCACGCCGGACACCTGGGCCGGGTCGAGGCCGTAGCGGTCCCACGCCTCGGTGTGCACGATCCCGGGGGCGACGGCGACGACGCGCACCCCGTGCCGACCCCACTCGACGGCGAGGGTGCGCGTGAGCGACTCGACGGCGGCGCGGGCGGCCGAGGAGTGCGCCATGCCGGGCATGCCGCGACGCGGCGACATCGTGACGCTCAGCACCTTGCCGTAGCCGGCGGGGATCATCGAGCGCACCGCGACCTGCGTGGTGACGTACCAGGTGGCATCCAGGTTCAGCCGGGTGACCGCCCGGAATCCCTTGTACGACAATGTCTCCGCAGGTGCGACGAACTGGCCGCCGGCGTTGTTCACGAGCACGTCGACCCGGCCGAGAGCCGCGAGGACCGCGTCGAGCATGGCGTCGACCTGCTCCGGCTCGCGGACGTCGCACGCAACGACGACCACGGGCTCGGCCGCGCCGGCGGCCTCCGCGAGCGACGCCGTCTCCGCGAGCGCGTCCTCCCGGCGACCGATGACCGCCACCCGCGCCCCCAGCGAGGCCAGCAGCAGCGCGGTCGCGCGACCGATGCCCGACCCGCCGCCGGTGACGAGCGCGGTGCGCCCGTCGAGGCAGTGCGGAGCGAGGACGGCCAGGACGTCGGGGCGCGAGGGTGCGGTCACGCCCGAAGGCTACGCGCGGGCGACCCCTCGCCCGTCGCAGGTGCGCCATGGGCGCCTCGGCACCCGTCCGCGCTCAGCGCAGCAGCTCGACCGGTCCGGGAGCGAACGTGCGGCCCAGGACGCCCGAGGCGGCCTCGAGGCCCGCACGGGTGCCGCCGTCCATCGTCACGGCGCCCACGAGCGCCTGGACCTCGTCGGCGACGGAGCGACGGTCCGTCGCGTCCCCGCCGAGCACGAGGCCGAGGTCGTGCGCCCGCCCGGCCAGGACCGCGTTCGAGGTCGCCGCACGCCGCTCCTCGCTCATCTCGGCCTCGGTGGCCCACGGCGAGTCGACGTACTGCGCGGTGGACAGAGCCGCCTCCAGGACGGCGTTGCCGACCACGGCGAGCCGACGACGCGGTGCACCGCCGGCCGCGGCCGCGCCGTA
>Ga0208851_1000307_pt1 | contig 22432 bp, 19 predicted proteins | sample NGESurshal092012_FD_184481 | JGI IMG/M metagenome (GOLD analysis project Ga0208851, IMG submission 184481) | Arctic peat soil microbial communities from Barrow, Alaska - NGEE Surface sample 415-2 shallow-092012 (SPAdes) | ecosystem: Environmental > Terrestrial > Soil > Wetlands > Peat ... | reverse complement strand
CCGACCGCTCCTCGGCTGACGAGCGCCGCGACCTGATAGGAAGGACCCTGCGTGGCCTACGAGCCCTCTGAGCGCCGCGACGCCGCCTCGACGAAGATTGTCGTCGCGGGCGGGTTCGGCGCGGGCAAGACCACGTTCGTCGGCGCGGTGTCGGAGATCATGCCGTTGCGCACCGAGGCGATGGTGACCGACGCGTCGAGCGCGGTCGATGTGCTGGAAGCTACCCCGGGGAAGTCCACGACCACGGTGGCGATGGACTTCGGCCGCATCACCCTGGACAGCGATCTGGTGCTCTACCTGTTCGGCACACCGGGGCAGCGCCGGTTCTGGTTCATGTGGGACGACCTGGTGCGCGGGGCGATCGGCGCGATCATCCTGGTCGACGTGCGCCGCCTGCAGGACAGCTTCGCCGCGGTGGACTTCTTCGAACACCGCAACCTGCCCTTCCTGATCGCGATCAACGAATTCGACGGTGCGCCAAGGTTTCCCACCCAGGAGGTACGTAAGGCGCTGACGCTGCCGGATACCACGCCGGTGATCAGCATTGACGCCCGCGACCGCAAGTCGGCCACCGATGCGCTGATCGCGATCAGCGAGTACGCGCTGGCGAGCCTGGCGCCCAGTCACTCGTGACACAGTGGGCCGACCGCGAGTTCGACGGCCACGACTTCCGCGACGAGGACCTGTCCGGCCTGCAGACCGAACGGGTGGTGTTCACCGAATGCGACTTCGGCGGCGCCAATCTGACCGAGTCGGTGCACCTCGGGTCGGCATTCCGCAACTGTCGATTCCTGCGGACGACGCTGTGGCACAGCACCTTCCGTAACTGCAGCATGCTGGGGTCCACGTTCGAGGACTGCCGGCTGCGACCCGCCGTCTTCGACGAGGTGGATTTCACCCTCGCTGTGCTCGGCGGTGCCGACCTGCGCGGGGTCGACCTGTCCGGGTGCCGGCTGCGCGAGGCCGGTCTGGTGCAGGTCGACCTTCGCAAGGCCGTGCTGCGTGGGGCCGACCTCACCGGCGCCCGCACCAACGGTCTTCGGCTGGAGCAGGCCGACTTGCGCGGTGCCGGGATCGATCCGACGCTGTGGACCACGGCGGCGTGCCGCGGGGCGAAGATCGACGTCGCCCAGGCGCTGGCGTTCGCCGTGGCCCACGGTCTGGACGTCAGCGGGCAGTGACGGTTATTTCCAGACCAGCAGGTCGGTTGCAGCGTCGGTGTAGACCACCTGCGTCGGGGCCGGGCCGGTCACGTCGAAGTACAGCTTCCCGGTCGACTTGGTGCCCTGCGAAATGGTGGCCCCGCTGATACCGGCCGGAGTGGCCGCCTGCCACAGCACGGGATAGCTCACGCCGTTGGCGGCACGCGCGTTGAAGTCCGGGATGATCGGTGTGACAGCGCCCTTGGCGGCCCGCACCGCCGCGGTCGCTTCCCACAGCTTGCCGGCCAGTGGGTAGCCCGGGATGGTGTCGGTGCTCGGCTTGAGGTCGCCGACCTTCCAGATCGTGATCACCGCGCCGCCGTCGTCGATCAGCCGGTTCCAGCCGCCGAACGTGTCCACCGTCGGGTCCGCCGCGGCGCTCGGTGCCAAGGCTCCACTCGCCGCGATTGCCAGGCCGGTCGCGGCGGCAACCAGGGCGCTTCTGATCGTCATGGCCGTCACGCTACGGCGAGTCGGTGAACACCAGCTGACCGATATGCCAACGGCTAATCGAGAGACTTCTCCAACTCGGCCAACGCCGGTTCGATCGCGTCGGCCATGTCGTCGATATCCACTGCGATCTCCGGTGTTGTGGTGAACCCGAAATCGATCCAGTCGCGATAGCTGAAGCAGGTGACGTTCAACCCGACGTCCATCACGAGCGGGCCGATCGGGGTGAACTGCTCCACCACCGCGCCGGCGGCGTACAGCGGAAAGTCGGGCCCCGGGACATTGGAGATCACGACATTGATCGGGGCCACGTTGGAACCGAGTCGGCTCGCGGTGTAAGCGCGTGCGGCGAGCCGGAACAGCCCGGGCGGTGTGGTCTCGGTCAGTCCCATGATCTGGTGTGCGGTCAGCGCCTTGGCCATCTCCTTGGCCGCCTGCGACATGTCGTAGATGGTCCGGATTCGATCCGCGGGATCGGCGATGTCGGTGGCCAGGCTGACCGTCATGGAGCTGATCTTGTTGCCCACCTCGCTGCTGTCCGCTCGCGTCGACACCGGCACCTGCGCCACCAGCGGGCGGTCGGGGAGCTCGCCGTGAGCGATGAGGTAGCTGCGCAGGGCGCCTGCGACCAGAGCCAGCACCACGTCGTTGACCTTGACGCCGAACGCGTCTTTGACCGCCTTGACCCGATCCAGCTGCACCCGGGTGGTGCTGATGCGTCGATGCGGCGAGATCGCGGCGTTGAAACGGGTCGTCGGCGCCTCGAAGTAGCCCGGCGGTTTCTGGCTGATCCCGCGCACCGCGAACTGCTGGCGTACGGTCTGGTCCACCAGTCGCGCGATGCGGTACGGCGTCATGACGGCGACGTTGATCATCGTGCCGAGAAGCCGCAATTCCAGCCGCGGCAGGTGCGGCTGGATGCGGGCGGGTGCGTCGGTGGCCGGTTTGCGAGGTTCGGGCGTGACGTCGAACAGGATCTCGCTCAGCCCGGCACCGGACACCCCGTCGACCAGGGCGTGGTGGATCTTGGTCAGGATGGCAACCCGGCCGTCCTCGAGGCCTTCGATGAACCACATCTCCCACAGGTGCTTGGACCGGTCCAGCTTGTACGACCACACCCGGCCGACGAGTTTCTCGAGCTCGGCCCGGCCGCCGGGAGAGGGCACCGCGATATGGCGCAGATGGAACTCCAGATCGGGATCGATGTCGTCGACCAGCCACGGCCGATCGAGCCCGAAGGGATCTCCCGCGACGCGATAGCGCAACTGCGGTAGCTCCCCGATCCGCTCGGCAAGCAGGTTTCGGACGGTCTCGAAGGAGAAGTTCGGTGCGTCGTGCGGGTCGCAAACGGCCAACGCACCGATGTGCATGTGCCAGCCATCGGTTTCGGCGAACCAGAACGCGGCATCCACACTCGACATCCGGGGCATACCGAGAGCCTAGAGACTCATCGGGACTGGATGGCGTCAGGCGGACTTGAGCCGGATCTTGAACCGCACGAAGCTCAGGTAGCCGATGCAGAGCGCCGCCAGCATGCCCATGTTGAACCACCACGCGCCCGCGGTGTGTTTCCAGTGGGAGTCCTTGGGCGTCAGCGGCCCGGGCACCAGCTTGATGAGGTCGACGGTGGATGCCGAGGCGGCGAAACCCCACCGGGCCGGGGTGAACCAGGACAGCTGGTCCAGCACCAGGCGGCCGGTCACCGGGATCATGCCGCCGGAGAACACCAGCTGGCTCATGACGGCGACGACCAGCAGCGGCATGATCTGCTCGTTGGACTTCGCCAACGCGGAGAGCGCCAGGCCGACCATCGCCGCGGTGACGGTGGTCGCGGCCATCACGACGAACAGCTCGAGCGTCGGACTCAGGAATGTCAGCGAGCCCTGCGTGGGCGCGCCCTTGCCCGCGATGGTGATCGCCGTGACGATCGAGGACTGCAGGATGGCGAAAGCGGCGTAGATACACACCTTGGCCAGCAGGTAGGCCGTCGTGGACAAGCCGACCGCCTGCTCGCGGCGGAAGATTGCGCGTTCGCCGATCAGATCGCGGACCGTCAGTGCGGTGCCCATGAAGATGGCGCCGACATTGAGCAGCACCAGAATCTGCCCGGGCTCATTGGGGGCGTTGCCCATGGGATCGGGAACCCCGAAGCCGACGGTGCCGGGCACCGAAAGCGACAGCACACCCATGATGAACGGCAGCACGGCCAGGAACACGAAGTAGCCGCGGTCGGACACGATCAGCCGCATCTGGCGCCGGGCGATCGTCGAGAACTGGCGAAGCAGGCTGGTATGAGTCGGCTCGCCGATATCGGAGGGTGTCTCCATCGGCGGTGGCGGCGGTGTCGGCCCGGTCAGCGCCAGATAACGCTCGTAGGCCGCCTCGGGTTCGTTGGCCACACTGCTGAAGATGTCGGCCCAGTTCATCGTGCCCATCGTGGGCCCGATCTGGTCGGGCGGGCCGCAGAACGCGGTCTTGCCGCCGGGCGCCAGCAGGATCACCTGGTCGCACACATCGAGGTAGGTCAGCGAGTGGGTGACCACCAGCACCACGCGGCCGGCATCGGCGAGCTGGCGCAGCATCGTCATCACCTGGCGGTCCAGGGCGGGGTCCAGGCCCGAGGTCGGCTCGTCGAGGATCAGCAGCGACGGGCCGGTCAGCAGCTCCAGGGCCACCGAGGCGCGCTTGCGCTGACCGCCGGAGAGCTTGTCCACCCGGGTGTCGGCGTGCTGGGTCATCTCCAACTCGGAGAGCACCTGGGCGACCACCTGCTGGCGGTCCTCCCTGGTGGTGTCCGGCGGCAGCCGCAACTCCGCGGCGTACATCAGCGCCTGGTTCACGGTCAGCTGCCCGTGTACCACGTCGTCCTGGGGCACCATCCCGATCCGGCTGCGCAGCGAGGCGTACTCGGCGTGGATGTTGTGACCCTCGAACGCCACCGTCCCGCTGGTGGGGTGGGTGTATCCGGCGATCAGCCGCGCCAGCGTGGACTTGCCTGCGCCCGACGGGCCGATCACCGCGGTCAGCGTGCCGGGGCGCGCGGAGAACGAGATGTTCTCCAGCAGAGTCTTGTTGTGCTCGATGGTCCAGGTGACGCCGCGCACTTCGAGCCCGCCGGTGGCGGTGGCAGCCTCGGTCTCGGTGCGACGCACCAGCGTGCCGCCGGCGAAGACGAGGTCGACGTTGCCGATGGTGACGACGTCGCCCTCGCCCAGCAGCGCGGTTTCCACCCGGGTGCCGTTGACGAAGGTGCCGTTGATGCTGCGGTTGTCCGCGATCTCCATCCCGCCCGGGGTGGGGATCAGGGTGGCGTGGTGGCGCGACGCCAGGACATCGGGGATGACGATGTCGTTGTCGGTGGCGCGGCCGATCTTGACCGAACCGGGTGGAGTCTCGGTCGGTGCGCTGGGCCGCAGGATCTTGAGCATCGAGGTCGCGATGTTCGACGTCGGTGCGGACTTGTTGGCGACCGGACGCATCTGGGTCGGCGCGGCCGCGGGTGGGGGAGCCGCTGGCGCCGGGGCGCTCGGCGGGCGTGCCGGGTAGGCCGGCTGCGGCGGCGGATAGGTCGGGCGCGGACGCGACGGGGGTGGCTGCCAGGAGCCCGCGGTCGACGCCCCCTGCGACGGCGACGAGGGCCACGAGGGTGTCGACGGCGGCGGGGTCACCCGGACCGACGACGTCTGCGGCGGGCGGCCCGCCGAACCCTGGTGCCGGCCGACCAGGAAGTTGATGGCGGGCCCGTCCGGGTTGCCGACGTTGACCGTCATCCCGTCGGTGATGTCGACCGACGGGATCCGGCGGCCGTTGACGAACATGCCGTTGAGCGAACCGTTGTCGATCGCCATCCACCGGCCGTAGTCGAAGCGCAGCACCAGGTGCGCGCGTGAGATCAGGGGGTGCGCGACGCGCACGTCGGCACGAAGGTCGCGGCCAACCACGACGTCGTGCCCTGCGGCGAAAGTGCGCTCTGAGCCGTCGTTCCGAACGGTCAGCGCAGGCGCGGCTGGTCGACTCATCGCCACCAACTGTATCGGTAGCGAAGCGGCTCGCCCGTCAGGCCGGAGCGCCGGTCTCCACGCAGAGCGTGCGCGAGTAGATCGTCGGCATGCATTTGTTGCAGTGCGTGCACAGTGACTTCACGGAGTGCGCGTCGCCGTCGGCCTTGATGCGGTTGATCAGGTCCGGCTCGGCCAGCAGTGCGCGGCCCATCGCCACGAACTCGAACCCCTCGGCCATCGCCGTGTCCATGGCCTCGCGGTTGGTGACCCCGCCGAGCAGGATGAGCGGCAGCGTGAGCTCCTTGCGGAACTGCTGGGCGTCGCGCAGCAGGTAGGTGTCCCGGTAGGGGTACTCACGCAGGAACTTCTTGCCGGTCATCAGCATGCCCAAGCGCAGCGGCGGGGAGAAGGTGGCGGCGAACTCCTTCAGCGGGGCGTCGCCGCGGAACAGGTACATCGGGTTGAGCAGCGAGCTGCCCGCGGTGAGTTCAAGGGCGTCCAGGCCGCCGTCGTCCTGCAGCCACTTCGCGGTCTGCAGGGATTCCTCGATGTTGATGCCGCCGCGCACACCGTCGGCCATGTTGAGCTTGGCGGTCACCGCGATCGGCGCCGGGCCCAGCCGCTCGACCTCGCGGCGGACGGCCTGCACGATGCCGCGGGCCACCTTGGCGCGGTTCTCCAGCGACCCGCCGAACTCGTCGGTGCGGCGGTTGACCAGCGGGGAGAGGAACGAACTGGCCAGGTAGTTGTGGCCGAGGTGGATCTCGACGGCGTCGAAGCCGGAGTCGATGGCGAACCGCGCGGCCGACGCGTGCGCGGCGATGACGTCGTTGATGTCGTCCCGGTCGGCGTGCTTGGCGAATCGCATCGCGATCGGGTTGAAGAACCGCACCGGCGCCAGCGCGGTGGCCTTGTTGGACCGCGCGTCGGCGACCGGCCCGGCGTGGCCGATCTGAGCGCTGACCGCCGCGCCCTCGGCGTGGACGGCCTCGGTGAGGCGCTGCAGACCCGGGACGGCCTCCGGCCGCATCCAGACCTGCTTGCCGTCGGTGCGTCCACCCGGGCTGACCGCGCAGTAGGCGACGGTGGTCATCCCGACACCGCCGGCGGCCATGGCTCGGTGGAAGGCGATCAGGTCGTCGGTCACGAGGGCGTTGGGGGTGCGTCCCTCGAAGGTCGCGGCCTTGATGGTGCGGTTACGCAGTGTGATGGGGCCGAGCTCGACCGGACTGAACACATCTGGCGCACCGTTCATGGCCGCAGCCCACCACGCGGCGCTCGGTGCTGTCAACGAGCGGGGTGGAACAATACAGCCCGTGGTCGCTATCACCCTGGACGGCAAGCTCACCCGCGACGAGATCTTCGTCGACCTCAAGGATCGCGTCGCGGCGCTGACCGCGGCGGGCCGCACCCCGGGGCTGGGCACCGTCCTGGTCGGAGACGACCCCGGCTCGCACGCCTACGTGCGCGGCAAGCACTCTGACTGCGCCAAGGTCGGCATCACCTCGATCCGCCGCGACCTGCCCGCCGACGTCAGCCAGGCCCAGCTCGACGAGACGCTCGACGAGCTCAACGCCAACCCGGACTGCACCGGCTACATCGTGCAGCTACCGCTGCCGCGTCACCTCGACGAGAACGCCGCCCTCGAGCGGGTCGACCCCGACAAGGACGCCGACGGCCTGCACCCGACCAACCTGGGCCGGCTGGTGCTGGGCTCCGGAAATGGCCCAGCGGCCCCGCTGCCGTGCACGCCGCGCGGCATCGTGCACCTGCTGCGCCGCTATGACGTGCCGATCGCCGGTGCCCACGTGGTGGTGATCGGCCGTGGCGTCACGGTGGGCCGCCCGCTTGGCCTGCTGCTGACCCGGCGCACCGAGAACGCGACAGTCACGTTGTGCCACACCGGAACTCGCGATCTTCCCTCGCTGACCCGGCAGGCTGACGTCATCGTCGCCGCGGTCGGTGTGCCGCACATGCTGACCGCCGACATGGTTCGGCCCGGCGCGGCGGTCGTCGACGTCGGAGTGAGCCGGGTGGACGGCAAGCTCACCGGTGACGTGCACCCCGACGTGTGGGAGGTCGCCGGGCACATCTCACCCAACCCGGGCGGGGTCGGTCCGCTGACCCGGGCCTTCCTGCTGACCAACGTCGTCGAACTGGCCGAAGGGGCGCTGTGACCGCTCGGGCGCGGTGCCGGCTGCCGAACCGCGAGGTGGCGGTGGCCTTCGTCCGTCGGGTGGTGCGGGCGCAGTGGCCCATCGTGAGCGTTTTCGCGATCTTCCTGCTGGCGTTGGTGTTGGTGGCCGCGGGCTTCTGGCGGCGGGGTTCGCTGCTGATCGGCATCGGGGTCGGCGTGGCGGCCGCCTACCGGCTGTTGCTGTCCGAGGAGCGGGCCGGCCTTCTCGTCGTGCGCTCCCGCGGAATCGACTTCGCCAGCATGACCACGGTGTCCGTGGTGATGATCTACGTCGCCTCCACCATCGACCCGCTGGGCACCAGCTAGCGGCTCAGGCGCGGAGCGTCGCCCGAATGCACACCGTGATGTAGGGCAGCGCCAGCCCGCTGGAGTTGGCCAGCGCGGGATGGGTGGCCAGCAGCTCACGCACCTGATCAAGAGTGCGGGTCCGCACCTCCGCCGGGGAGGTGATGCAGTAGCTACGCGAGGCAACCAGATCGATGAGTGCTTGCGGCGTAAGGTAACTCGTCCACTCGACGTGCCGACGGGCCACGTCGGTGAACGGCTCGGGCAGGCTCACCTCTTCGGTGAAGGGGTCGTTCTCGTGGCCGATGATGCGGCCCAGGTCCTTGACCCAGCCCAGGCGTTCGTCGCGGGTGTTCCACACCAGCCCGAGCCGCCCGCCCGGCCGCAGCACGCGCGCCACCTCGGCGACGGCCCGCTCCGGGTCGAACCAGTGCCAGGCCTGCGCCACCAGCACCGCGTCGACGCTGTTGTCGGGCAGGGGAATCTGCTCGGCGGTGCCCAGCAGTGCCGGGGTGTCGGGCAGGGCCGAACTGAGCAGTTCGAGCATCTCGGCGATCGGGTCGACGGCCACCACGTCGAGACCGCGCTCGACCAGTCGGGTGGTCAACTTGCCGGTCCCCGCGCCCAGGTCGAGCACGTCACGGGCGCCCGGCGGCAGCAGCCAGTCGATCGCCTCGGGCGGATACGACGGGCGGCCGCGCTCGTAGGCGGCGGCCTCGGAGCCGAAAGACAGTGAACGATCGCGCTGTGACTCGGTCACAGCCGGCGCGCCCCGTCGTCGTCGGCCAGATCGAGGGTCAGCCGGATCAGATGGCCGACCGCCTCGGTCTCGACCAGGAAGCCGTCATGGCCGTAGATCGACTCGACCACGTTCAGACCGGTGCAGCCGGGCATCAGGTCGGCCAGTTCCTGCTGCAACCGCAGCGGGTAGAGCCGGTCGGAGGTGATCCCGCCGACGACCGCCGGCACCGGGCAGGAACGCAGCGCGGCACCCACCCCGTCGCGTCCGCGACCGATGTCGTGGTTGGACAGGGTCTCGGTCAGCGCCACGTAGCTGCCCGCGTCGAACCGCTTGACCAGCTTGGCGCCCTGGTACTCCAGGTAGCTCTGCACGGCGTACCGGCCGCCGGTCAGCGGATCCTCCTCACCTTGTGCGTCGTTGCCGAACCTGGTGTCCAATTCGACCTCGCCGCGGTAGGTGAGATGTGCGAAGCGGCGGGCCAGCTCCAGGCCTATCTCGGGGCTGCGGCCGGTGCCGTGGTAGTCCCCGCCCTGCCAGTTGGGGTCGGACTTGATCGCCGCGATCTGGGTGCTCTGCGTGCCGATCTGGTCGGCGGTGGCCCGCGCGCCGACGGCCAGCACCAGCCCGGCCCGAACCCGCTCCGGGTAGCCGATCATCCACTCCAGGGCGCGGGCGCCGCCCATTGAGCCACCGATGACCGCGGCGACCTCGGTGATGCCCAGCGCGGCCAGCGCCGCGACGTCGGCGGCAACCTGGTCGCGCACGGTGATCAGCGGGAAGCGCGAACCCCACGGCGTGCCGTCGCGGGCCAGCGAGCTGGGTCCGGTGGAACCGCGACAGCCACCCAGAACGTTGGTGGCCACCGCACACCAGCGGGTGGTGTCGATCGGTGCGCCTGGCCCCGCCACTCCGTCCCACCAGCCCGGCGTGGGATGGCCGGGCCCGGCGGGACCGGTGATGTGCGAGTCGCCGGTGAGTGCGTGCAGCACCACCACCACGTTGTCGCGGGTGGGGGACAGCTCGCCCCACCGCTGCACCGCGATCGAGACGTCGTCGAGCACCGCGCCGTTCTCGAGGGTCAGCGGACCGATGTCGACGACGCCGGTCTCACCCTCGGCGGGCAGGTTCACGGTTCGCTCTTGCGAGAGGGTCACGTCCGGCTCCGTCAAAAGGCCGCCACGGCCCGAGGGTCCGAAGCGTCCGCGCCGGCCAGCGACTTGGCGGCGGCGAAACCGCGCTCCAGGTCCGCCAGGATGTCGTCGATTCCCTCGAGCCCCACTGCCAGCCGGACCAGCCCCGGCGTCACACCGGTGGCCCGCTGCTCCTCGGCGGACAGCTGCTGGTGGGTGGTCGAGGCCGGGTGGATCACCAGCGATCGCACGTCGCCGATGTTGGCCACGTGGCTGTGCAGCTTGAGCGCGTTGACGAACCCCTTGCCCGCCTCGACGCCACCGGCCAGCTCGAAGGACAGCACCGCACCGGTTCCCTTGGGTGCCAGCTTCTTCGCCCGCTCGTGCCACGGCGAGCTGGGCAGCCCCGCGTAGTTGACCGACACCACGTCGTCGTGGCCTTCGAGGTACTCGGCCACCTTCTGGGCGTTGGCGACGTGCCGTTCGATCCGCAGGCTCAGCGTCTCCAGTCCCTGGGCGACCAGGAAGGCGTTGAACGGCGAGGCCGCCGAGCCCAGGTCGCGCAACAGTTGCACGCGGGCCTTGAGCGCATAGGCCGGAGCGCCGAGGTCGGCGAACACCACGCCGTGGTAGCTGGGGTCCGGCGTGGTGAAGCCGGGGAAGCGGCCCGAGGTCCAGTCGAAATTGCCGCTGTCGACGATCACGCCGGCGATCGCCGTGCCGTGCCCGCCGAGGTACTTGGTGGCCGAATGAACGACGATGTCGGCACCCTGGGCGATCGGCTGGATGAGGTACGGCGTCGCGATGGTGTTGTCCACGATCAGCGGAACCCCGTTGTCGTGGGCGACCTTGGCGACACCGGGGGTGTCGAGGATGTCGATCTGGGGGTTGGAGATGGTCTCGGCGAAGAACGCCTTGGTGTTCGGCCGGACCGCCTTCTGCCAGGAGTCCAGGTCGTCGGGGTCCTCGACGAACGTGGTCTCGATGCCCAGCTTGGGCAGCGTGTAGTGCAGCAGATTGTAGGTGCCGCCGTAGAGCCGCGGGCTGGACACGATGTGGTCGCCGGCACCGGCGATGTTGAGGATCGCGAAGGTCTCCGCGGCCTGGCCGGAGGCCAGGAACAAGGCCGCGACGCCACCCTCCAGCGCGGCGATGCGCTGCTCGACCGTGTCCTGGGTCGGGTTCATGATCCGGGTGTAGATATTGCCCGGCTCGGCCAGGCCGAACAGCGCGGCGGCGTGCTCGGTGTTGTCGAAGGTGTAGGACGTCGTCTGGTAGATCGGCAGGGCACGCGCATGCGTGCTGGCATCCGGGGTCTGCCCGGCATGGATCTGCTTGGTCTCGAACGACCAGTTGGCGCTCAGATCTTCGGTTTGGGGGGTACTCATTTTAGAAATTGCTCCTCGGGGAGGGACGGTCAGGTCGGGATACCGCGGCACAGCTCCGCCATGGGAATGACGAACGCCGACGGCGATGGGTTCAGTGACAGTGGCTCATAACGGACCCATAGGTGTGCATCAGGTTTCCCTGTCTACTCCGGGGCCCGTTGTGGCGGACCCGCGCTTGCCGTGCAGCCGGTTGCGGCTGCTCAACCTGGTCATCACCCGGGGCACCCCACCGCGGTTGGAGGGTTGCCGGCCAGCAAGCCGGGGCTTGACGCTGGCGCTCATGACCGACAGAAAGACTATCGCAATCGGTGGACGGCTGGCCAGCCGGTTATCTGGGGCCGGGTGTGACGCAGACCTCTGCGCGGATGCGATGACCACCCTCACGTAGCGTCGGAAGCGACGCGATACTGATAGCCGTCTTGCAAGAAGGACCGAACACGACGCCGGGAGACCAGCACATGAGCGACGAGCAGCAGACCATCATCTACACGCTCACCGACGAGGCGCCGCTGCTCGCGACGTACGCCTTCCTGCCGGTCATTCAGGCGTTCCTGGAGCCGGCCGGCATCGACGTCAAGACCAGCGACATCTCAGTGGCGGCCCGCATCACGGCCGAGTTCGGCGACTACCTGACCGAAGAGCAGCGGGTGCCCGACAACCTGGCCGAGCTCGGCGCGCTCACCCAGGAGCCGGACACCAACATCATCAAGCTGCCCAACGTCAGCGCCTCGGTGCCGCAGCTGGTGGCGGCCATCAAAGAACTGCAGGGCAAGGGCTACAAGATTCCTGACTTCCCCGGCGATCCGAAGACCGACGAGGAAAAGGAGATCCGGGCGCGCTACTCCAAGTGCCTGGGCAGTGCGGTGAACCCGGTTCTGCGCGAGGGCAACTCGGACCGTCGCGCACCCAAGGCGGTCAAGGAGTACGCGCGTAAGCACCCGCACAGCATGGGGGAGTGGTCGATGGCGTCACGCACCCATGTGGCGCATATGCGGCACGGCGACTTCTACCACGGCGAGAAGTCGCTGACGCTGGAGCGGGCACGCACGGTGAAGATGGTGCTGGAGACCAAGCGCGGCGAAACGATCGTGCTCAAGCCCGAGGTGAAGCTGGACTCCGGCGACGTCATCGACAGCATGTTCATGAGCAAGAAGGCCCTCTGCGATTTTTACGAGGAGCAGATGGAGGACGCCTACAAGACCGGCGTCATGTTCTCGCTGCATGTCAAGGCCACGATGATGAAGGTCAGCCACCCGATCGTGTTCGGGCATGCGGTGAAGGTCTTTTACAAGGACGCCTTCGCCAAGCACCAGAAGCTCTTCGACGAGCTCGGCGTCAACGTCAACAACGGGTTGTCCGACCTCTACAGCAAGATCGAGACGCTGCCGGCCTCGCAGCGCGACGAGATCATCGAAGACCTGCACGCCTGCAACGAACACCGGCCCGAGCTGGCCATGGTGGACTCGGCCCGGGGTATCTCCAACTTCCATTCGCCGTCCGACGTGATCGTGGACGCATCCATGCCCGCGATGATCCGGGCGGGCGGCAAGATGTACGGCGCCGACGGGAAGCTCAAGGACACCAAAGCGGTCAACCCGGAGTCCACCTTCTCCCGCATCTACCAGGAGATCATCAATTTCTGTAAGACCGAGGGCCAGTTCGATCCGACGACGATGGGCACCGTCCCCAACGTGGGGCTGATGGCGCAGCAGGCCGAGGAGTACGGCTCGCACGACAAGACCTTCGAGATCACCGAGGACGGCGTCGCCAACATTGTCGACGTCGACACCGGGGAGGTGCTGCTGACCCAGAACGTCGAGGCCGGCGACATCTGGCGCATGCCCGTCGTCAAGGACGCACCGATCCGCGACTGGGTGAAGCTGGCCGTCGCCCGGGCGCGCGAGTCCGGCATGCCGGTGGTGTTCTGGCTCGACGTGGAACGTCCGCACGAGAACGAGCTGCGCAAGAAGGTCTTGACCTACCTGAAGGATCACGACACCGAGGGCCTCGACATCCAGATCATGTCGCAGGTTCGCGCCATGCGGCACACGATCGAGCGGGTGAGCCGCGGACAGGACACCATCGCCGCGACCGGCAACATCCTTCGCGACTACCTCACCGACCTGTTCCCCATCCTCGAGCTGGGCACCAGCGCGAAGATGCTGTCGATCGTGCCGTTGATGGCGGGCGGCGGCCTGTACGAAACCGGGGCCGGCGGCTCGGCGCCCAAGCACGTCAGTCAGCTCCTCGAGGAGAACCATCTGCGCTGGGACTCGCTCGGCGAATTCCTCGCACTGGCCGCCAGCCTGCAGGGGATGGGCAACAAGACCGGCAACGACGGGGCCAAGCTCCTCGCCAAGACCCTCGACGCCGCGACCGGAAAGCTGTTGGACAACAACAAGAATCCGTCCCGGAAGACCGGCGAGCTCGACAACCGGGGCAGCCAGTTCTATCTCGCCATGTACTGGGCGCAGGAACTCGCCGAGCAGACCGAGGACAAGGAACTGGCCGAGCATTTCGCGCCGCTCGCCAAGGCGCTGGCCGAGAACGAGGACACCATCGTGGCCGAGCTGAACAAGGCGCAGGGCAAGCCGGTGGACATCGGCGGCTACTACTACCCGGACCGGGAGAAGACCACCGCGGTGATGCGGCCGAGCAAGACGTTCAACACCACGCTGGAGGGCGCGCACGCCGGCTGAGCTAGGCCCCGCGGTGGTCGGCCTGCCGTAGCGGCGGCATGTGCGCGTCGACCCACGTGATGATCAGGTCGGCGATCTTCTCCGGCGCCTCGAACATCGGAATGTGGCCTACGCCATCGAGTTTGGTGACTTCGTCGATCTCCGGGATGTGTTTGAGGAAGTGCTTGGTGAACCGCGGGTGCGGCAGCACGCGGTCGCGTTCGCAGATCACCAGGTTAGTCGGGATGGTGGTCTCGGTGAGCTCCATCAGTCCCGGCAGCAGCAGCGCCTTGATCAGCAGCTGGTAATAGGCCCGGCAGTGGGTGACGTCGTCGATGATCTCCAGCAGGTCGGGGTCGGACAGCCCGGCCGGGGTGGCGCTGATCGGCACGCTGGCCGCCTGCCGGGCCAGCGGCAGCCGTAGCGCACGTTTGCCCAGCAGCAGCGCGGTGAGCCAGACCGGCGCGCCGGCGACGAACTTGGCCACGATCTCGTACTTGACCGGTGACCACCGGTGCCAGCCGCCCGCGGGCGCGATCGCGGTCAGCGTGCGGGCCCTGCCGCGGCGCTCGAGTTCGAAAGCCACCCAGCCGCCCAGCGAGTTGCCGACGACATGTGCTGTGGTCCAGCCGAGTTCGTCGAGTTGGGCCTCGACGTGGTTGGCCAAAGTGGTGGTGTCCAGGAACCAGGACCGGGACGGCGGGCCGCCGTTGTGGCCGGCCATCGTCGGCGCGAAGACCTCGAAGCGGCCGGTGTCGGCCAGTCTCGGCGCGACGTCCTTCCACACGTAGGACGACATTATGAACGGGTGCAGCAGCAGGATCGGTTCGCCTGGCCCGCCGGAGTCGCCCGGCCGACGACCTCGTCCTAAGTGGATTGGTTCGCGTGGGCCCACACCCCGACCGTAAAGGTGATACCGCCGGTATCGCAAGGTAGGTTTCTTCCGTGATCGTGACGACCATCAACGTCAACGGTGTGCGCGCCGCGGTGCGCGAGCGCTCGGCCGAGAACCTCGGCCTGCTGGCCTGGCTGTCGAACACCGACGCCGACGTGGTGTGCCTGCAGGAAACCCGCGCCGACGACGAGCAGCTCGCCGAGGCGCTGGCCCCAGCGGTGGCCGAGGGCTGGCACATCGCCTCGGCCTGCCCGCACCTGAAGGGCCGCAGCGGTGTGGCCGTGCTGTCGCGCACGCCGTTCAGCGCGGTGCGCATCGGCTTGCCCGCAACCGAATTCGAGCTGCACGGCCGCTATGTCGAGGCCGACGTCGGTGGCGTGACCGTCGCCAGCGTGTACGTGCACACCGGCGAGGCCGGTACCGACCGGCAGGTGGAGAAGGAACGGTTCATGGCCGAGCTGGCCAAGCGGATGACCGAGCTGACGGCCGACGGTCGCGACGCGGTCGTGTGCGGCGACTGGAACGTCGCGCACACCGAGCACGACATCAAGGCCTGGAAAGCCAACGTCAAGAAGGCCGGCTTCCTGCCCAGCGAGCGGCAGTGGCTGACCGAGTTGCTGGACTCCGGCTGGGTGGACGTGATGCGCCGCCTGCATCCCGACGGCCCAGGCCCGTACAGCTGGTGGTCGTGGCGCGGCAAGGCCTTCGACAACGACGCCGGCTGGCGCATCGACTACCACCTGGCCAGCGAGAGCCTGGCGGCCCGCACAGCCACCGGGCGGGTCGAGAAACCGGCCGCCTACGCGCTGCGCTGGTCGGACCACGCACCGGTGACCATCGAGTTCAGTCCTTAAGTCGGACATCCCTCGCGGTTGGGACCGTCGAGCGCCTTCGGCGCGTTCTCGATAGCGGTGTTGACCGCATCGAGCACGCGCGGATCCCACGTCAGCGCAGTATCATTCGGCAGGCTCGCGATCATCGAGACGTAGTCGCTATGGGTGGCGTCGAAGGTGTAGCACCGCCGGTGAGGAAGCACCGAGTCGTCGACGTCTGCGGCCAGCGCGCTGCGCAGCGCGACGATCCCGTCGTTGGGCCACACCACCGGATCGGCCGCGCCCTGCCGGGTGAACCAGTCGCCGCCGATCAGCGTGACCGGGATGGCGTTGAGTACCCCGGCCTGAAACTCGTTCCAGCCCTTGGGTCCGGTGAGATAGTTGGCGCCGAGCTCGTGCGCCGAACCGGACGGGTACACCTGCGCGACGTCCTTGACGTACCCGCGCATCTGGTTCTCGCAGAACTGGTCGCTCGCGCAATCAGTCAGCGGCACAACGCCATTGGCGTAGTCGGCCAGATATGAGCCCTGCCACGGCGTGCCAACGGTGACCAGCGAGCGGACTTTCACCGGAGAGCCGGTCGTCAGGAGCGACCGGATCGCCGAGCGGGCATAGAGCCCGCCCATCGAATGGCCGACTAGATCGACCTCGTCCACACCCTTGTCGATGTGCAGATACTCGATGAACCGAGCCAGGTGCTCACCGGCCAGGTCGATGTCGCCGGAGGTGTCGACGGTCATGGTGTCCGGCAGCGGCGCCGGACACGAGCCGAAGGCGCCGAACCCGGTCTGGTCGTGCACCTGACCCCGCCCGGCCATCATCGGTGCGGTGTAGACAGTCTGGCCCTTGCTCAACAGGTGATCGCGAATCGCGGTGTCGGCGCTGCCGGCCGCCAGCCCGGTGGCACAGGCATTCTGTGGGGTGGTGAACGGGCTGGCGCTGGCCAGCCCCGACACCAGCACCACGGCCCTCGCATTGGTGGCCGTCACGGTCGTGTTCCCGGCGCATCCGGCAACCAGGACTGCCACGGCCAGCGCCAGGATTTGCCGCACGAAGCAGGATGCTAGCCGTCGAAGGCCTCGTGACAGGATTGATCCATCATGAGCACCTCATCCCGTCGTGTCGTCTTCTCCGGGGTTCAGCCGACCTCCGACTCGCTGCATCTGGGCAACGCGCTCGGCGCGATCAAGCAGTGGGTCGACCTCCAGGACGACTACGACGCGTACTTCTGCGTCGTGGACCTGCACGCCATCACCGTGCCGCAGGACCCCGCGACGCTGCGCCAGCGCACCCTGGTCACCGCCGCCCAGTACCTGGCGCTGGGCATCGATCCGGCGCGCGCGACGATCTTCGTGCAGAGCCACGTGCCCACCCACGCTGAGCTGGCGTGGGTGCTGGGCTGCTTCACCGGTTTCGGCCAGGCCTCGCGCATGACGCAGTTCAAGGACAAGTCGCAGAAGCAGGGTGCGGACGCCACCACGGTCGGGTTGTTCACTTACCCGGTGTTGATGGCCGCCGACGTGCTGCTCTACGACACCGACCTGGTCCCGGTCGGGGAGGACCAGCGTCAGCACCTCGAGCTGGCCCGCGATGTGGCGCAACGGTTCAACGTCCGCTTCCCGGACACCTTCGTCATCCCGGACCCGATGATCCCCAAGGTGACGGCCAAGATCTACGACCTGCAGGACCCGACCGCCAAGATGAGCAAGTCGGCAGCCACCGACGCCGGCCTCATCGCCCTGCTCGACAACCCCAAGGTGTCGGCGAAGAAGATCCGCTCGGCGGTCACCGACAGTGAGCGCGAGATCCGCTACGACGTCGACGCAAAGCCCGGGGTGTCCAACCTGCTGTCCATCCAGTCCGCGGTGACCGGCGTCGACATCGACACCCTGGTGGCCGGGTACGACGGACGCGGCTACGGCGACCTGAAGAAGGACACCGCCGAAGCCGTCGTCGAGTACGTCACGCCGATCCAGCGGCGGGTCGACGAACTGTTGTCCGACCCCGCCGAGCTGCAGGCCGTTCTCGCCAAGGGCGCCCAGCGCGCCCGCGAGGTGTCTGCGAAGACCATCGGACGGGTATACGAGCGGTTAGGGTTTTTGCCGACAAGTCCGTGAGACCCTGCGGGAGGCTGGCATGACAGAACCGGCCAAACCGGGGATCCTCGACCGGCTGCGGGCGCGCTACCACTGGTTCGACCATGTGATGCGCGCGCAGGACCGCTACCAGAAGTCCAAGGGCGACTTCTACGCCGCGGGCATCACCTACTACACGATCTTCGCGCTGTTCCCGTTGCTGATGGTGGGCTTCGCGGCCGCGGGCTTCGTGCTCGCCAGCCGGCCGCATGTGCTGGCCGACATCGAAAGTCGGATCAAGGCAACGGTTTCCGGCAAATTCGGTGAGCAGCTGATCAGCCTGATCGACTCGGCTATCGACTCGCGTACCTCGGTGGGTGTGATCGGTCTGGCCACCGCGGCCTGGGCCGGGCTGTTCTGGATCGCGAACCTGCGCGAGGCGCTGAGCCAGATGTGGGATCAGCGCGCCGAGCCGAAGAACTTCGTGCGCACCAAGCTGTCTGACCTGGTGGTGCTCCTGTCGGTGTTCGTGGCGATCACGGTGACGCTCGCGTTGACCGCCCTGGCCGATCCGTCGCTGATGACGCGGGTGCTGCAATGGGCCGGCTTGCCGGACTCCGCCGGGCTGGGCGGCGTACTTCGCGCGGTGTCGTTGGTGATGTCGTGGCTGGTGTCGTGGCTGCTGTTCACCTGGATGATCGCGCGGCTGCCACGCGAGTCCATCAGCTTTCGCAGCAGCGTGCGGGCCGGACTGCTGGTCGCCGTCGGCTTCGAGATCTTCAAGCAGGTTGCGTCGCTGTTCCTGCAGTCGGTGGTGCACGGCCCGGCCGGGGCGACGTTCGGTCCGGTGCTGGGTCTGATGGTGTTCGCCTACGTCACCGCGCGGCTGGTCCTGTTCGCGACGGCGTGGGCGGCGACGTCGGCCGACAACCTGCGTCCCGAGCCGGTCGCGGCGCCCGCTCCCGCGGTGATCACCCCGCGCGTGGGACCCGACGAGGGTCTGAGCACCCGCCAGTGGCTCGCCGCGATGGTGGTGGGAGCCTTTGGCGCCCTGGGTCTTTCGCGGCTCTGGCGCGGTACCCGCTAGCGGGCCGGACCACTATGTGAGTGCCAACCTCCGAGCGACAATCTGCTTCAGAAAGTCGCTCAGAGGCGGGCAGGGAGAGTGCCTGCTCGCCCCGCGTACCGGCGGGCCTACCCGCCCCGGACGGGCTTTCGGTTGATCGAGCGTGCGCCCATGATCAGGACGAACACGATGATCGTGCCGATCACCGCGACACCGATGCGCACGGGCAGCGCGTCGGCGGCCGGAATCAGCGGCGAGGCGGCGGCCCTGGCCGCGTCGGCATCGGGCTTGGGCGGCATCAGCGACGGATCCGGATCGATCAGGTTGCCGATCTTGGTTCCCGGCGGAGTGGCGAAACCGTAGTCGAGCAGATGTGCCGCCTGCTCCCACGGCGCGATCGGCTGACGGGTGCCGCGCATCAGCACCGCCACCAGCCGGCGGCCATCGCGGTTGGCGGCGCCGACGAACGTCTGCCCGGCGTCGTCGGTGTAGCCAGTCTTGCCGCCGAGGGCGCCCGGATAGTTGTGGAGCAGCTGGTTGTCGTTCTCCAACTGATAGCCAGGATGGTCGCCCTCATCGCCCGGCTTGGCCGGATGCCCCGGGAAGTTGTAGTCGCGGGTGGCGACGATGCCGGCGAACGTCGGGTTCTGCCAGGCATACCGATAGAACAGCCCGATGTCGTAGGCCGACGTGCTCATGCCGGGACCGTCCAGACCGGACGGCGTGGCCGCGCGAGTGTCCGCACCGCCGAGCTTGCGGGCCAGCACGTTGATCTTCTGCAGCGCGGTCTCCATGCCGCCCAGCTGCGCGGCCAGCGCGTGCGCGGCGTCGTTGCCGGAGTGCATCAGCAGGCCGTGCAGCAGGTCGTTGACGGTGTAGCGGCCGCCGACGTCGACACCGACCCGGGTGCCCTCGGCGTTCGCGTCGTCCTGGGTGCCGTCGACCATCTTGTTCAGCGGCAGCTCGTTGATCGACTGCATCGCGGTCAGCACCTTGATGATGCTGGCCGGGCGGTGCCGGGCGTGCGGGTCGCGCGCGGCGATGATGTCGCCGGTGTCGAGGTCGGCGACCAACCACGACTCGGCCGAGACATCGCCGGGCACCGGTGGGGTGTTCGGCGCGACGATCACCCCACAACCGGACAGCGCGTCGCCACCCACCGGCTTGGCCGGAACCGGCAGCGGCAGGGGCGGATCGCCGGCCTCCGGTACCTCGGAGGAGTCGACGGCAGGCGGCGTCGCCACCTTGTACGGGCAGGAGTTGGGGTCCGGTGCCGCGTTGGGCTCAGCCCACGCGATCGCGGGCGTGCCGACAACGCACACGGCCGCGGCCAGCGCAGCGGCACACCGCGCCAATGTTCTCGAGGTCGCCATCGAGACGCAGATTAAGGGATTTCAGCGCCGAAACCACGCAGCCGCGCTGTGACTGGTGTGGTTATTGATGCAATTGTTAGCTTGGCAACGCGCAGTGCGCGACCGCCGCATGCCCGATGGTGGCCAGCCACAGCCGGCCGTCTCGCTCCACGAGTCCGGTGACCAGACCGAAGTTCGGATGCTTCATGTGCACCCCGGAGACCGCCGCCCCGGTGTCGGGGTCGAACGCCACCGCCCACACCGCCGGCACGATCTGCGGCTGCAACTTGTCGGGCAGCTTCCACAGCAGCGTGCGCAACCGCGGGGAGCGCGGCGACAGCACGTCGGCCGCGGCGTTGCGCGCCGAGACCATCGCACACCAGATCCGGCCGTCGCTGCCCGTCGACAGGTTGTCCGGCATCCCGGGCAGGTTCACCGCCAGCGGCGTCACGGTTCCGGCCTTCGGCCCGGTCAGCCAGTACTTGGAGAGCCGGCGGGCCTGGGTCTCGGCGAACACCAGCGCCGACCCGTCCACCGTCGGGGTCAGGCCGTTGGCGAAGTAGAGGTGGTCGAGCACCGTGCTCACCGTGCCGTCGGGGTCACGACGGAACAAGCCGCCGTCGCCGCGGGACTCGAAGATCGCGCCCTTGAAGTGCTCGAAGGCGAACTTGGCCGTCGACTCGGTGAAATAGATTGTGCCATCGGGCAACTCGACGACATTCGAGCAGAACTGAAGGCGCCTGCCGTTCACCGATTCGACAAGCACCTCGGTCTCGCCGGTGTCGCGGTTCATGGCCACCAGGCCGCCGGGGCTGGTGCAGATCAGCAGCCGGCCGTCGCGGGCCACCGTCATTCCCAGTGGGCGGCCGGTCGTCCGGCCGATCACCGTCGTGCGGCCGTCGCCGTCGATGCGGACGACGCGGCCGTCGACCAGACCGGTCCACAGCGCGCCGTCGGCGTCGACGACGATGTCCTCGGGCTGCTCACCAGGAAGTGCAACCAGCGTGAGCTGCGCCGGCCCGAACTCGGGCAGCGGTTCGACCGGCGGTGGCTGCCACCGGACCGGATCGATCGAGGGCTTAGTGCCAGGCATCGCCACGAGTCTGCAGGTGATCCCAGGCCTGGGTGAACACCCGGCGCAGGATCGACTCGATCTCGTCGAACAGGGCCTGGTCGCTGATCAGCGGCGGGGCCAGCTGCACCACCGAGTCCCCGCGGTCGTCGGCGCGGCAGTACAGCCCGGCCTCGAACAGCTCGACCGACAGGAAGCTGCGCAGCAGCCACTCGGACAGCTCGTCGTCGAGGATCTCCTTGGTGGCCTTGTCCTTGACCAGCTCGATGCCGTAGAAGAAGCCTTCGCCGCGGACGTCACCGACGATCGGCAGGTCGAGCAGCCGCTCCAGGGTCGCCCGGAACGCCGGCGCGGTCTTCTTGACGTGGTCGTTGAGACCCTCCCGCTCGAAGACGTCGAGGTTGGCCAGCGCCGCTGCGGCCGAGACGGGATGCCCGCCCCACGTGTAGCCGTGCGCGAACGCCGTTTCACCGTCGTTGAACGGCTCGAACAGGCGGTCGGAGGCGATCATCGCACCGAGCGGGGCGTAACCCGAGGTCAGCCCCTTGGCGCAGGTGATGATGTCGGGCACGTAGCCGAAGTCGTTGCAGGCGAACATCGAACCGATGCGGCCGAAGGCGCAGATCGTCTCGTCGGACACCAGCAGTACGTCATACTCGTCGCAGATCTCGCGGACCCGCTGGAAGTATCCGGGCGGTGGCGGGAAGCAGCCGCCGGCGTTCTGCACCGGCTCGAGGAACACCGCCGCGACCGAGTCGGGACCCTCCATCTCGATGGCCTCGGCGATCCGGTTGGCCGCCCACTGACCGAACTCCTTCTCGTCCGTGTCGTGGCCTTCCGGGGCACGGTAGAAGTTGGTGTTGGGAACCCGGAAACCGCCGGGCGTGATCGGCTCGAACGGGGCCTTGAAGGTCGGCAGGCCGGTGATGGCCAGCGCGCCGTGGGGCGTGCCGTGGTAGGCGATGGCCCGCGAGATCACCTTGTACTTGCCGGGCCTGCCGGTCAGCTTGTAGTACTGCTTGGCCAGCTTCCAGGCCGTCTCGACGGCCTCACCGCCACCGGTGGT
>Ga0208851_1000306_pt1 | contig 22442 bp, 22 predicted proteins | sample NGESurshal092012_FD_184481 | JGI IMG/M metagenome (GOLD analysis project Ga0208851, IMG submission 184481) | Arctic peat soil microbial communities from Barrow, Alaska - NGEE Surface sample 415-2 shallow-092012 (SPAdes) | ecosystem: Environmental > Terrestrial > Soil > Wetlands > Peat ... | reverse complement strand
ATCCGGTCGGCGGCGATCGGGATGGTCAGCGCCGACAGCAGCTGCACCACGCTGAACTCGGCGAGCAGCAGCCCGGACCGCTCGCCGGTCCAGCCGAACGACTCGTAGGCCGGGGCGATCCAGGCCAGCAGCGAGTAGAACAGCACCGAGTTCGCGGTGAGGTAGGCGGCCACCAGCCAGGCGGTGCGGCTGCGCCAGGGCAGCCCATGGGTGGCGGTCTCGGCCTCCTCGCCCTCGCGCTCGTTGACCTTGCGCAGCACCGGCAGCCAGGCCGCCAGCGCGACCACGGCGAGGATCCCCCACGAGGCGATCGAGGCCTGCCACGAGCCCAGCGCCGCGGCCAGCGGCACCGCGAGCGCCGACGCCGCGGTGGCACCGACCATCATGGCGGCCAGGTAGAACCCGGTGACGGTGCCGGACCGCTCGGGGAAGAACTCCTTGACGACGCCCGGCAGCACGGTGCCGGCCACCGCGATCCCGATCCCGCCGAGCAGCACCGCGAGGAACAGTGCGGGCGCGAACGACCCCGCGAGCCGCAGCGCGAAACCGGCCAGCAGCAGCACGAGCGCCACCACGATGGCCGCCTCCCGGCCGAACCGCTGGGCCATCCGGTGCGCGGGCGGCGCGAACAGCCCCATGCACAGCACCGGCAGCGTCGTGAGCGCGCCGGCGGCGGCGCCGCTCAGACCGAGGTCCGCCTCGATGGCCGGGACCAGCGGCGGGATCGACGCGAGCGCCGCGCGGAGGTTGAGTGCGACCAGCAGCAGTGCGGCCAGCAGCAGGCCGGGGCGCATCGCGCCGGCGGTGGTGCCCTCTCCCGTTGCTGCCTGGCTGCCCACCCGCGCATCGTCGCAGACGGCTGGCCCGGCTAGCGTGGCGCGGTGACCGGTCGCCCGCTGCCGCCGTCGTCGCCGTTCGGTGCGGACGACGGATCGGCCGCGCCCGCGGTGCTGGCCGCGCTGACGGCGGTGGCCGAGGGCCGGGCCGGGGCGGACACCGTGGTGGCCGCGCTGCGCGACGCGCGGCTGCTGGCCCCGGTGGTGGCCCGGCTGGACGAGGCCGACACCGACGCGACCGGGCGCACCGTGGAGAAGGTCGCGCACCTGGCCACCGTCACGATGACCTCGCCGGACGGCCGGCGCGGCGTCCCGGTGTTCACCTCGCTGGCGGCCCTGGCTGAGTGGGACCCGGACGCGCGCCCGTTCCCGCTCCGCGCGGTGGACGCCGCCCGGGGGGTGTTCGACGAGGGCGGTGACGCGCTGCTAGTCGACCCGGCCAGCCCGCACCGGGTGGCGCTCACCGGGTCGCTGCTGCTGGCGCTGGCCGAGGACCGGCCGTGGCTGCCGCCGTCCGCCGACCCGGTCGTGGCTGCGGCGGTCGCCGCGGCAGTCGAGGGGCTGCCCGGGCTGGCGAGCGTCTCCGTCGGCCCGGCGGACGACGCGGACCTGCTGGTCACCGTGGTGCCGAAGCGGTCCGCCGACGGGCTCGGGCTCGCGCAGGCCGTGGCCGCCCGCCTCGCCGACGTGCCGGTGCTGCGGGCCCGGCTGGACCGCGGCCTCGACCTGGCCGTGGCAGACGTGGCGTGCTGACCGCAATCGAGGCGTTCAGGCCGCCGACGCTGTCGGGGGCTGGGAGGCTGATCTTCGTCGGATGCCGATCGGAAGGGATGGCCCATGGCCAGGAGGCTCACTGCCGAGTTCATCGGAACCTTTGCCCTGGTGTTCCTCGCCGTCGGCGCGGCGGTCACCGGCATCAAGTCCGCCGGGCCGCTGTCCGTTGCCCTCGCCTTCGGCTTGGTCCTCACCTTCGCTGTGTACGCATTCGGGCCGGTGTCCGGCTGCCATGTCAACCCGGCCGTCACCATCGGCATGGTGATTGCGCGCAAGATGCCGCTGTCGGAGGCGGTGCCGTACTGGGTGGTCCAGCTGGTGGGGGCGACCGCCGCGGCCGCCCTGCTCAAGCTGGCGACCACCAGCTTCGACGTCACGGATGAGACCGGGGCGCTGGGCACCAATGGCTACGGGGCGGGCCACGGGATCAACATGGCCGGCGCGTTCGTCGTCGAGACCGTGCTGACCCTGCTGTTCGTCCTGGTCATCCTGCTGGTGACCGACAAGGCCGCCACGGCGGGCATGGCCGGGCTCGCGATCGGCACAACGCTCGCGGTCGTGCACCTCGTCGGCATCCCGTTGACCGGGACCTCGGTCAACCCGGCCCGCTCCTTCGGTCCGGCGCTGTTCGAGGGCGGCACCGCGCTGTCCCAGCTGTGGCTGTTCATCCTGGCGCCGCTGGTGGGCGGGGTGCTGGCCGCGCTGGTCTACCAGGTGGCGCGCAAGGACCCCGCGGCCTGAGTCCGGCTCAACGGTAGACGGGCCCGGTGAGCTTCTCGCCGGGCCCGTCACCGGGCTGGTCGGGGTAGGGGGAGGCCTCGCGGAAGGCCAGCTGCAGGCTACGCAGGCCGTCTCGCAGTGGGGCCGCGTGGTGGTGGCCGAGGTGCGGTGCGGCCGCGGTGACCAGGCCGGCGAGGGCGTCGATGAGGATCCGGGCCTCGGCCAGGTCCGCGGGCGGCGCGCCACCCGGGTCGTCCGGAACGGACAGCCCGCACTGGACGGCGGCTGCGCTCATCAGGTGCAGGGCGGCGGCGGAGACCACCTCGGCGGCCGGCACCTCGGCGATGTCGCGGGCGGCGTCGGTGTACCCGTTCGGATCCTCGGTGCTCATCCTGCTACCCTGGCAGACGACCGATCGGGGTGCGTCAGTGCTCCGGTCCGCAAGCGGAGGCCCGCCTCCCACCCGGTACGTCCCCAAGCGTCGCCGGGTCCGGTCCGGACGTCGGAAGTTTCGGCGTCCCGCAGTGCCGTACCGGCCGTCGGCCGGCTCCGGTCGCCGCCCGGGATCAGGGCCCTCGCCTGCGTCAGGCACGGGGCCCTTTCCCGTTCCCGGGGTCGGCACGGTCCGCAACCCGAGGAGGCCCCATCAGCGTCGAGCCCCGCATCAACGACCGGATCCGCGTTCCCGAGGTCCGGCTCGTGGGTCCGAACGGCGAGCAGGTTGGCATCGTGCGCATCGAGGATGCGCTGCGACTGGCCCAGGAGTCCGACCTCGACCTGGTCGAGGTGGCCCCCATGGCCAAGCCGCCGGTCTGCAAGCTCATGGACTTCGGCAAGTTCAAGTACGAGTCGGCCATGAAGGCCCGTGAGGACCGCAAGAAGCAGGTCAACACGGTCATCAAGGAGATGAAGCTCCGGCCCAAGATCGACCCGCACGACTACGAGACCAAGAAGGGTCACGTCGTCCGGTTCCTCAAGGCCGGGGACAAAGTCAAGATCACCATCATGTTCCGCGGACGCGAGCAGTCCCGCCCCGAGCTGGGGTTCCGGCTGCTGCAGCGGCTGGCGGAGGACGTCTCGGACCTCGGGTTCGTGGAGTCCTCGCCGAAACAGGACGGCCGCAACATGGTGATGGTCCTGGGGCCGGTCCGGAAGAAGGCCGAGGCGCAGGCGGAGGCCCGGCGGGACGCCGAGCGGCGCCGGCGCGGCGACGCCGAGCCGGACGGGTCGGTCGACGACCTGGTCGACGAGACCCCCGCGAGCGCCACCGAGAACTGAGCGAGCAGCACCACCCGAGCGCGCCGGTCACCGACCGGGGCCGCAACCGACGAGGAGAAGCGGCGGCATGCCGAAGAACAAGACCCACAGCGGGACCAAGAAGCGGTTCCGGATCACCGGCTCCGGCAAGGTCATGCGCGAGCAGGCGAACCGGCGGCACCTGCTTGAGGGCAAGGGCTCCGACCGCACCCGTCGGCTGGCAGCCGACGTCGTCACGGCTCCGGCCGATGTCAAGAAGGTCAAGCGCCTGCTCGGGCGCTGACAAACCCCCGACGCTGACGCGCCGGTCTGGGCGTCGCACCACCAAGGAGAACCACGTGGCACGCGTGAAGAGGGCGGTCAACGCCCAGAAGAAGCGCCGGGACATGCTCGAGCGCGCAAGCGGGTACCGCGGTCAGCGGTCCCGCCTGTACCGCAAGGCCAAGGAGCAGGTCACCCACTCCATGGTCTACAGCTACCGCGACCGGAAGAAGCGCAAGGGCGACTTCCGGCAGCTGTGGATCACCCGCATCAACGCGGCGGCCCGCGCGAACGACATGACGTACAACCGGTTCATCCAGGGTCTGAAGGCGGCCGACGTCGAGGTCGACCGGCGGATGCTGGCCGAGCTCGCGGTCAACGACGCCGCGGCGTTCAGCACCCTCGTCGAGGTGGCGCGCGCTGCGCTGCCGGCCGACCGGAACGCTCCGGCAGCCTGAGGCTGTCGCTCGTGACGTCAGGCCGATGACGGCCGGCACCGGGCCGCGGTCCCCGCACCAGCGGGTGACCGCGGCCCGTCGGCTTCTCAAGCGCTCCTTCCGGGAGCGGGACCGCGCGTTCCTCGCCGAGGGTCCGCAGGCGGTCCGTGAGGCGCTCGCGCCGGAGTCGGCTTCCGGCGTGCGTGAGCTGTTCGTCAGCCCGGACGCCGAGGCGCGCAACCCCGAGCTGGTCCGCACCGCCGAGGGCCGCGGCATCCCGGTGCACCGGCTGGGCGCCGACATGCTGGCCGGGCTCAGCCAGACGGTGACCCCGCAGGGCATCGTGGCGGTGTGCGACCTGCTCGACGTGCCGCTCGCCCAGGCGCTCGCCGCCCAGCCGCGGTTGGTGGCGGTGCTGGCCCAGGTCCGTGACCCGGGAAACGCGGGCACCGTGGTGCGCGCGGCGGACGCGGCCGGAGCCGACGCTGTCGTCCTCACCTCGGCGAGCGTGGACCCCTACAACGGCAAGTGCGTGCGTGCCTCGGCCGGCTGCCTGTTCCACCTGCCGCTGGTGGCCGGCGTCGCGGTCGAGGAGGTCGTCGCCGGGCTGCGCGCGGCGGGCCTGCAGGTACTGGCCGCCGACAGCGCCGGCAGCCGTGACCTCGATGAGGCCGCGGACGACGGCCTGCTCACCGCCCCCACCGCCTGGATCTTCGGCAACGAGGCATGGGGCCTCCCACCCGAGGTGGCGGCGCTCGCCGACCACATCGTGCGCGTGCCCATCCACGGCCGCGCCGAGAGCCTCAACCTGGCCACCGCCGCTGCGGTCTGCTTGTACGCCTCGGCCCGCGCGCAGCGCCGGCCGCAACCGGATCCCACCGCCTGAGCTCAGAGTCCGGGGGGCAGGGTACGTACGGCGTGGAGGATGGCACCGAGCTGGTCGTAGACCAGGGTGCCGGCGGCCAGTGCGGCGGCTGCGTCCAGACGCAGGGACGACCGCGACGGTCCCAGTCGAACCCCGCCGCGCACACCGCTAGGGTCGGCGCCATGGGGGCACCCGACCGGCCCGCGACGTACGACGACCTGCCCGACGGGCTGGTCGTCGCGGACTCCGATGGGTACGTCGTCGTGTTCAACCGGGCGGCCGAGCGGCTGACCGGACTGCCCAGCGCCACCGTTCTCGGACGCCGACTCGGTGATGCACTCCCGCTGCTCGACTCGCGGGGGCGTGGCTGGTGGGACTGCGTCGACCCTTACCGGGCGCTGTCCACCACGACCGGCCACCCGGAGTCCGCCCTGGCGCTGCCCGGCGGCGGCCAGCTGCTGGTCACCGCCCGGTACGTGCGTGACGGCGGCCCCACTACGGCGGTCACCGCCGTGGTGGCCTCGCTGCGAGCCGCCTCGGCCCGGGACCGGCTCGAGCGCGAGGGGGCCGAGCTGGTGGCGACGGTGGCCCACGAGCTGCGCTCCCCACTGACCTCGGTGAAGGGGTTCACCGCCACCCTGCTGGCCAAGTGGGACCGCTTCACCGACGAGCAGCGCAAGCTGATGCTGGAGACCGTCGAGGCCGACGCGGACCGGATCACCCGGCTGATCACCGAGCTGCTGGACATCGCCCGGATCGACTCCGGGCGGCTGCAGGTGCGCCGCCAGCTGGTCGACATCCCGGCTGCCATCCAGCGGCTGGTCGCCTCCCGTCAGGCCCGTGGCGACTCCGGCGAGCGCTTCGACGTCGCCGTCCGCGGTCCGCTGCCGGAGACCTGGGCGGACGCCGACAAGGTCGACCAGGTGCTGGCCAACCTGCTGGAGAACGCCGTCCGGCACGGGTCCGGCACCGTGCACGTGGCTGTGGAGCCCGACCCGGTCGGCACCGCGCTCACCGTCTGGGACGAGGGCGAGGGCATCGATCCGCAGCAGGTCGACCTGGTCTTCACCAAGTTCTGGCGGGGTGGCGGCCGTGGCGGCACCGGGCTGGGCCTGTACATCATCAAGGGGCTGGTCCAGGCGCACGGCGGCACCATCGCGGTGGACCGGGCGCCGGGCGCCGGGGCCCGGTTCCGCGTCGTCCTGCCCCCGGGGCCGCCCGGGGACGCCGCCTGACGACAAACCCGGCGGCACCCGACCACGGACGCCGCCTAGACTCACGCGGGTCCCCCGAGCGCGCAAAGGATGCCTGCGTCGATGTCCGCCCCGAACTCATCCTTCGACCCCGTCGAAGTCACCGTGCTGCACCCGGACGAGGTGCAGCGGATGCGCGACGAGGCGCTCGCTGCTGTCGCGGCCGCCCCCGACCTGGACGCGCTCAAGGAGGTCCGGCTGGCCCACGCGGGCGACCGGTCCCCGCTTGCGCTGGCCAACCGGGAGATCGGCGCGCTGCCCCCGGCTGCGAAGGTGGACGCCGGCAAGCGGGTCGGCGAAGCCCGCACCGCCGTCCGGGCCGCGCTGGAGGGGCGACAGCAGGTGCTGGAGGCCGAGCGGGACGCCCGCGTGCTCGTCGAGGAGGCCGTCGACGTCACCCTCCCGTGGGACCGTGAGCCCCGCGGCGCCCGGCACCCGCTGACCACCATCGTCGAGCGGATCACCGAGGTGTTCGTCGGGCTCGGCTACGAGGTGGCCGACGGCCCTGAGGTGGAGGCGGAGTGGCTCAACTTCGACGCGCTGAACATCGGGCCGGACCACCCGGCCCGCACCATGCAGGACACGTTCTACGTCGAGTCGCCGGACTCCGGCCTCGTCCTGCGCACGCACACGTCGCCGGTGCAGGCCCGGGTGATGCTCGAAAAGCGCGAGCCACCGATCTACGTGATCTGTCCCGGGCGAACCTTCCGCACCGACGAGCTGGACGCCACCCACACGCCGGTGTTCAGCCAGGTCGAGGGTCTCGTGGTCGACGAGGGCATCACCATGGCCCACCTCAAGGGCACCCTCGACCACTTCGCGTCGTCCATGTTCGGCGAGGGCATCGTGACCCGGCTGCGGCCGTCGTACTTCCCGTTCACCGAGCCGTCGGCCGAGGTCGACCTCGAGTGCTTCGTCTGCCGTGGGGCGTCCGTGGGCAACCCGGACCGGCCGTGCCGCACCTGCTCCTCCGAGGGCTGGATCGAGTGGGGCGGCTGCGGCATGGTCAACCCGCGGGTGCTCGTGGCCTGCGGCATCGACCCGCAGCGCTACACCGGCTTCGCCTTCGGCATGGGCATCGAGCGCACCCTGATGTTCCGGCACGGCGTGCAGGACATGCGGGACATGGTCGAGGGGGACATCAGGTTCACCCTTCCGTTCGGCATGGAGGTCTGATGCGCGCCCCGGTGTCCTGGCTGCGCGAGTACGCGGCGCTGCCCGACGCGCTCACCCCCCGCGAGCTGGCGGCCGGTCTGCTCCGCGCCGGCCTCGAGGTCGAGACCGTGCACGAGGTGGGGGCCGGCCTCACCGGCCCGCTCGTCGTGGGTCGGGTGCTCGAGTACGTCGAGGAGCCGCAGTCCAACGGCAAGACCATCCGCTGGTGCCAGGTCGACGTCGGCGCGTCCGAACCGCAGGGCATCGTCTGCGGGGCCCGCAACTTCCCCGTCGGCGCGCCCGTCGTGGTGGCCCTGCCGGGCAGCGTGCTGCCGGGCGGCTTCGCCATCGCTGCGCGCCGCACCTACGGGCACGTCTCCGACGGGATGATCTGCTCGGTCCGCGAGCTGGGGATCGGGGAGGAGCACGACGGCATCCTGGTGCTCTCGGAGGCCGACCTGCGCGGGGCGCGGCCGGGGGACGACGCCCGCCCGGTGCTCGGCCTGCCGGACGCCATCCTCGACATCGCGGTCACCCCGGACCGCGGCTACTGCCTGTCGGTGCGCGGTGTCGCGCGCGAGGCGGCCACCGCCTTCGGCGTCCCGTTCCGCGACCCGGCCGACCGTGAGGTGCCGGCCGCCGACGGGCGGGGGTGGCCGGTGCGCATCGACGACCCGACCGGCTGCGACCGTTTCGTGGCCCGCACGGTGCGGGGCATCGACCCGGCCGCGGCGTCGCCGCTGTGGCTGCGCACCCGGCTCACCCTGGCCGGGATGCGGCCGATCTCACTCGCGGTCGACATCACCAACTACGTGATGCTCGAGCTGGGCCACCCGCTCCACGGCTACGACGCGGACCGGCTCAGCGGCCCGATCGTCGTCCGCCGGGCCGCGGCGGGGGGAACCCTGGAGACCCTCGACGGCACCCGGCGCACGCTGGACGCCGACGACCTGCTCATCACCGACGCCTCGGGGCCGATCGGCGTGGCCGGCGTCATGGGCGGCGCCTCGACCGAGCTGCACGAGGGCACCACCGACATCGTCGTCGAGGCCGCCCACTTCATCCCGTCGGTCATCGCCAGGGCGGCCCGCCGGCACAAGCTGCCGAGCGAGGCCTCCCGTCGGTTCGAGCGCGGGGTGGACGACGGGCTCGCCCCGGCGGCGGCCGACCGGGTGGTCGAGCTGCTCGTGACCCTGGCCGGCGGCACCGCCGAGCCGGGTGGCACCGACGTTGACCTACGAGCACCCGGTGCACCGGTGCGGCTCGACCTGGCCTACCCCACTCGGCTGGCCGGTTTCGAGATCGCGGCGTCCGAGGTGGTCACCCGGCTGGAGGCCGTGGGCTGCGCCGTGCAGGTGCGCGACGACAACCAGGCCCACGTGACCCCGCCGTCCTGGCGGCCGGACCTCCTCGACCCGGCCGACCTGGTCGAGGAGGTGCTCCGGCTGCACGGCTACGAGGCCATCCCGTCGGTGCTGCCCCGGGTGCCAGCGACCAGCGGGACCTCGCTGCCGCAGCGGCACACCGTCGCCGTGTCGCGGGCGCTGGCCGGAGCCGGGTACGTCGAGGTCCTCAGCTACCCGTTCATGGGGGAGGCCGCATTCGGCCAGCTCGGCCTGACCGCCAATGACAGCCGAAGGCGCGCCCTGCGGCTGGCCAACCCGCTGTCCGACACCGAGCCGCTGCTGCGCACCACGCTGCTGCCGGGGCTGCTGGCTGCGGCCCGGCGCAACGTGGGCCGCGGGTTCCCCGACCTGACCCTGTTCGAGACCGGCCGGGTGTTCCAGCCCGCGGACGGGCCGCGGCCGACCATGCCGCGCCCGGCCGTCGACCGCCGGCCCGCGGACGCCGAGCTGGCCGCCCTCGACGCGGCGCTGCCGGACCAGCCGGTGCACCTCGCGGTCGTGCTGACCGGCGACGTCAAGCGCGCCGGCTGGTGGGGTACTGGGCGCGCGGCCACCTGGGCGGACGCCGTCGAGGCAGCCCGGATCGCCGCCGACGCGGTCGACGTGCCGGCCCGGGTCCGGGCCGCGCAGGTCGCCCCCTGGCACCCGGGCCGCTGCGCCGAGCTGGTGCTGGGCGAGCCCGGCAGCGAGGTCGTCGTGGGCTACGCGGGCGAGCTGCACCCCCGCGTGTGCGCGGCGCTCGAGCTGCCGCCGCGGACCTGCGCCATGGAGCTGAGCCTGCGCGACCTGGTCGGCTTCGCCGAGCCGGTCGACCAGGCGCCGGCCGTGTCCACGTTCCCGCTGGCCACCCAGGACGTCGCCCTGGTCGTCGGCGCCGCCGTCCCGGCGGCCGAGGTGGACGCCGCGCTGCGCGCCGGCGCCGGGCCGCTGCTGGAGGACCTGCGGCTGTTCGACGTCTACACCGGCACGCAGGTGGGGGAGGGCAGCAAGTCGCTGGCCTTCACCCTGCGGCTGCGCGCACCGGACCGCACGCTCACCGCCGAGGAGGCCTCGGCGGCGCGCGACGCAGCCGTGGCCGAGGCCGCGGCCCGCGTCGGCGCCGTCCAGCGCACCGGCTGAGGACCTACCAGGGCATCCGTAGGAACGGCGAGGTGTAATCCGGCGCGCGGGACAGCACCGCGTCGATCTCCTCGTCGGTCATCGAGGCCGCGCGCTGCTCGGCCGCGATGACCCGGCCCAGCAGCCGGACGTCACCGGGGGTGGGGATCCCGGTGACGCCGTCCTGCCGCAGCGCGAACGCCACGGCCGCGTCGATGTGCTCGGGGTCGTCCCACGGCTCGTACCAGGTCGCGTAGGACTGGTCGTTGCCCTCGGGCCAGTTGCGCCGGGCCACGGTCTTGATCGTCATCAGCCCGATGTCCTGGCGGCTGCACTCGTCCCGCAGCCCGGCGAAGTCCTCGCGGTACCCAGGGCGTGCGGCCAGCAGGTAGCTCCACGGCGTGATCACGGTGTCGAACGGGAACCGGCGCAGTGCCTCCCGATGGGTGGCCGGCGCGTCGTGGCCGTGCCCGGTGATGCCGATGCCGCCGACCAGGCCCTCGTCGCGGGCCCGGACGGCGGCCTCGAGGGCACCGCCCGGGCCGGTGGCCCGGTCCAGGTCGGCCAGGTCGCCCACGGCGTGCAGCTGGATCAGGTCGACTCGGTCCACGTTGAGCCGCTCGAGCGAGGCGTTGATCTCCCGCCAGGCGTCCTCCGCGGCGCGCTCCCCGGTCTTGGTGGCCAGGAACACGTCGGGGCCGAACTGCGAGGTCCAGGGCCCCAGCCGCAGCTCAGCGTCGCCGTAGGACGCCGCCACGTCGAAGTGGTTGATGCCCGCGTCGAGCGCCTCCGTCACCGAGGCGTCCGCGGTGTCCTGGTCGACCTCCGCCAGCGCCGCGGCGCCGAAAATGAGGACCGTGCTCTCATGGCCCAGCCGGCCGAGCCGTCTCTTCTCCATGGGCTTGGTGTCCATGGGCCCAGCCTGCCACGGCGCGATGGCCCCGTGACCATCACGGTGACCATCACAGTGACCATCGGCTCTGGACCCGTTCGCCCGCGTCAGGCGACGCTGGACCGGTGCGCAGTCGGACCACCGGGGTCGGGCGCACCGTCGCGCTGGCGGTGGTGCTCGTGGCCGCGCTGGCGGCTGGCTGCTCCGGCGACGGCGTGGCCGAGCGGGCCAGGACGCTGCGGTTGGCGGCCACCGTCCAGGCGCTGCCGTCCCCCAGCACCAGCGGCGACGTCTCGGTGGAGGAGGCGCTGCGCCGCCGCGCCTCGGTTCGGTCGTTCACCGCGGCTGAGCTGACCCGGGAGCAGATCGGTCAGCTGCTGTGGGCCGCCCAGGGCATCACCCGCGACTGGGGCGGCCGGACGGCGCCGTCGGCCGGCGCGCTGTACCCGCTCGAGGTGTACCTCGTGACGGCCGGTGAGGTCCGGCACTACCTGCCGCAGGGCCACCAGGCGCAGGTGTGGACGGACTCCCAGGCCCGTACTGAGCTGGCCCGCGCGGTCGACCAGGACGCCGCGGCCGGTGCCCCCGCGATCCTGGTGATCACCTCGGTGGTGGCCCGCACGGCGGCCAAGTACGGCTCGCTGGCGCAGCGGTACGCGCTGCTCGAGGCCGGGCATGCCGCGCAGAACGTCATGCTCCAGGCGATCCCGCTCGGCCTTGGCGGGGTGACCATCGGCGCCTTCGACCGGGACCTGGTCGCGGCCGCCCTCGCCCTGCCCCACGGCGAGCGCGCCGTCTACCTCATCCCGCTCGGCACCCCCGCTTAGCACCTGCATGACGGGTCCCTCCTGTGCGCCGTAGGACGCTGGCCGGCCGGCCCGGCGGTTTGCATAGCCATCCGATGCTCCGTATGTTGTTGAGCCATGGGGATGCGGGTGGCCGTCGCGGGAGCCAGCGGGTACGCCGGTGGCGAGCTGCTGCGGCTGATCCTTGGACACCCCGAGCTCGAGGTCGGCCCGGTGGCCGCGGCGAGCGCGGCCGGGCGCACGGTCGCCGCCCTGCACCCCGGGCTCGGCCCGCTCGCCGACGTCGTCCTCGCCCCCACGGACGCCGAGACGCTCGCCGACGCCGACCTGGTGTTCCTGGCCCTGCCGCACGGCGAGTCCGCCACCCTGGTCGAGCGGCTGCCGGTGGGCCTCGCCGTGGTGGACCTCGGCGCCGACTTCCGGCTGGTCGACCACAACGCCTGGGAGCACTACTACGGCGGACCGCACGCCGGCACCTGGACCTACGGGCTGCCCGAGCTGCCGGGGGCACGCGCCGCCGTCGCGGCGTCCACCCGGGTGGCCAACCCGGGCTGCTACCCGACCTCGGTGGCCCTCGGCCTGGCCCCGCTGCTCGCGGCGGGGCTGGTCGAACCGGCCGACGTCGTCGTCGTGGCCGCCTCGGGCACCAGCGGTGCCGGGCGCAAGGCCAGCGACGCCCTGCTGGCGAGCACCGTGGCCGGCGCCGTGTCGGCGTACAAGGCCGGCGGCGTCCATCAGCACACCCCGGAGATGGAGCAGACCCTCAGCCGGGCCGCGGGCACCTCCGTCACGGTCTCCTTCACCCCGCTGCTCGCGCCCATGCCGCGCGGGATCTTGGCCGCGTGCACGGCCCGGCTGGCCCCCGGCGTGAGCACGGGCACCCTGCGCGACGCCCTGGCGGCGGCCTACGACGGCGAGCCGTTCGTGCGGTTGCTGCCCGAGGGCGAGTGGCCCACCACGAAGGCCACCGCCGGCTCCAACGGCGCGGTGCTGCAGGCCGCGGCCGACACCCACGCCGGCCGCGCCGTGGTCACCGTGGCGATCGACAACCTCGGCAAGGGCGCGGCCGGTCAGGCCGTGCAGAACGCCAACCTCGTCCTCGGCCTGCCGGAGACCGTCGGCCTCACCGCCTTGGGAGTCACCCCGTGAGCGTCACCGCACCAGCCGGGTTCAGCGCCTCCGGCGTCGTCGCCGGGCTGAAGAGCAGCGGCGCCGCCGACGTCGCGCTGGTGGTGAACGACGGCCCGCTGCAGGCCGCCGCGGGCGTGTTCACCCGCAACCGGGTCAAGGCCGCGCCGGTGCTGTGGAGCCAGCGGGTACTCGCCGCCGGCGAGCTGCACGCCGTCGTCCTCAACGCCGGTGGTGCCAACGCCTGCACCGGCCCCGGCGGTTTCCAGGACGCTCACGCCACCGCCGAGCACGTGGCCGGGCTGCTCGGCTGCGGGCCGGGGGAGGTCGCCGTCTGCTCCACCGGCCTGATCGGAGAGCGACTGCCGATGGACCGGCTGCTGACCGGCGTCACCGAGGCCGCCAAGGCGCTGGCGGACGACGGCGGCCGGGACGCCGCCCACGCGATCATGACGACCGACTCGGTGGCCAAGCAGGTGCACGTGGCCGCGTCCGGCTGGTCGGTCGGTGGCATGGCCAAGGGCGCCGGCATGCTGGCCCCGTCGCTGGCCACCATGCTCGTCGTCCTCACCACCGACGCCGTCGCCGACGCCGGCACCCTCGACGCCGCGCTGCGGGCCGCCACGGCCGAGACGTTCGACCGGCTGGACTCCGACGGCAGCACCTCCACCAACGACACCGTGCTGTTGCTGGCCAGCGGAGCCTCGGGCGTCACCCCCGACGCGGCCGAGCTGCGGGCCGCGATCACCATGGCCTGCGCCGGGCTGGCCCACCGGCTGCTCGCGGACGCCGAGGGCTCCACGAAGGACATCGCGATCACCGTCGAGGGGGCCGCCAGCACCGCGGACGCGGTCGAGGTCGGCAGGGCGGTCGCGCGCGACAACCTGGTCAAGTGCGCGATCTTCGGCTCGGATCCGAACTGGGGCCGCATCCTGGCCGCGGTCGGCATGACCACGGCGCTATTCGACCCCGACCGGGTGTCGGTCGGCATCAACGGCGTCGAGGTCTGCCGGGACGGGGCCGGGGCCGTCGACCGGTCGCTCGTCGACATGTCCGGCCGGGCCGTCGCCATCACCATCGGGCTGCAGGCCGGCGCCGAGTGCGCCACCGTGCTGACCAACGACCTGTCGCTGGCCTACGTGCACGAGAACTCGGCGTACTCCACATGAGCACCCGGCACGCCGAGGCCCTGGCCAAGGCCGGCGTCCTGGCCGAGGCGCTGCCCTGGCTCGAGCGGTTCCACGGCGCCACCGTCGTGGTCAAGTACGGCGGCAACGCGATGGTCGACGCGGAGCTCAGGCGGGCCTTCGCCGAGGACGTCGTGTTCCTGCGGCTGGCCGGGCTCAAGCCGGTCGTCGTCCACGGCGGCGGCCCGCAGATCACCGCGATGCTCGACACCCTGGGCGTGGCCAACGAGTTCCGTGGCGGCCTGCGGGTCACCACCCCGGAGGCCATGGACGTCGTGCGCATGGTCCTCACCGGCCAGGTGCAGCGCGAGGTCGTCGGCCTGGTCAACGCGCACGGCCCGTTCGCGGTCGGCATGTCGGGGGAGGACGCCCACCTGTTCACCGCCGTCCGGCGTCCGGCCGTGGTCGACGGCGAGGAGGTCGACGTGGGCCTCGTCGGCGACGTCGTCCGGGTGGAACCGGCGTTCGTGAGCGGGCTGCTGGACGACGGGCTCATCCCGGTCGTCTCCAGTGTCGCCCGCGGCGACGACGGATCGGTCTACAACGTCAACGCGGACACCGCGGCCGCGGCGCTGGCCGTGGCCCTGGACGCCGAGAAGCTCATCGTGCTCACCGACGTCGAGGGGCTGTACGCGAACTGGCCGGAGAGCGACGAGCTGCACAGCGAGCTCACCGCGGCCGAGCTCGAGACGCTGCTGCCCGGTCTGTCGTCCGGCATGGTGCCCAAGATGGAGGCCTGCCTGCGGGCGGTGCGCGGCGGCGTCCGCAAGGCGCACGTGCTCGACGGCCGGGTCCCGCACGCGCTGCTGCTCGAGGTGTTCACCACCGCGGGCGTCGGGACGCAGGTGCTGCCGTGACCGGGCCGACCACCGGGCCAGTCACCGGACCGGCGACTCAGGACTGGCAGCGGCGCTGGCAGGCCTCGGTCATGGACACCTACGGCACCCCGCCGCTGACCCTGGTCCGTGGCAGCGGGGCTCACGTCGTCGACGCCGACGGCCGCGAGTACCTCGACCTGCTGGCCGGCATCGCGGTGAACGCCCTGGGCCACGCCCACCCCGCGGTCGTCGAGGCGGTCACCCGGCAGGTGTCCACCCTCGGCCACGTGTCCAACCTGGCGATCAGCACGCCCGCCGTGCAGCTGGCCGAGCGGCTGCTCGGACTGTTCGGCCGCGATGGGCGGGTCTTCCTCTGCAACAGCGGCGCCGAGGCCAACGAGGCCGCCTTCAAGCTGGCCCGGCGCACCGGGCGCACCGGGATGGTCGCCGCGGCGGGCGGCTTCCACGGCCGCACCATGGGCGCCCTGTCGCTGACCGGCCAGCCGGGCAAGGCCGACCCGTTCCGACCGCTGCCCGGCGATGTCACGTTCGTCGAGTACGGCGACGCCGCCGCGCTGGCCGCGGCGGTGGACGACCGCACGGCGGCCGTGCTGCTCGAGCCGATCCAGGGCGAGGGGGGCGTGGTGACCCCCGCGGCCGGCTACCTCGCCGCCGCGCAGGATGCCGCCCGCGCGGCCGGCGCGCTGCTCATGCTCGACGAGGTGCAGACCGGCATCGGTCGCACCGGCGCCTGGTTCGCCCACCAGCCGGCCGGGCTCACCCCGGATGTCGTCACCCTCGCCAAGGGCCTGGGCGGCGGCCTGCCGATCGGAGCCTGCGTGGCCTTCGGGGACGCCGCCGGCCTGCTCGGCCCCGGCCAGCACGGCTCCACCTTCGGCGGGAACCCGGTGAGCTGCGCGGCCGCGCTTGCCGTGCTGGACACCATCGAGGCCGAGGGCCTGCTCGAGCGGGTCACCGTCGTTGGCCGGGCGCTGGCCGACGGCGTGCGCGGGCTCGGGCACCCCCTCGTCGCGGACGTCCGCGGGGCCGGGCTGCTGCTCGGGATCGTCCTCGCGCAGCCGGTGGCCAGGGACGCCGAGGCCGCGCTGCGCGAGCGCGGGGTGCTGGTCAACGCGGTGGCTCCGGCCGTGCTGCGGCTGGCCCCGCCGCTCGTGCTCACCGACGCAGACGTCGCGCAGTTCCTCCAGGTGCTGCCCTACGCGCTGGACGCCGTCCAGCCGACCGAGCTGGCGTCGTGAGCGTCGTGCGGACCAAGGCCGCCCGGCACCAGAGCATCGTGGTGCTGCTGTCGCGGGTGCTGGTCCGCTCCCAGGTTCAGCTGGCCGAGCTGCTGGCCGCCGAGGGCTTCCACGTGACCCAGGCCACGCTCTCCCGCGACCTCGACGAGCTGGGCGCCGTCCGGGTCCGAGACGCCTCGGGCCAGCTGTGCTACGCGGTGCCTGGGGAGGGCGGCGACACCACGCCGCGGCCGGCCAGCGACGAGCCGCTCGCCGTCGAGCGGCTGCGCCGGCGCTGCGAGGACCTGCTCGTGTCGGTGGACAGCTCGGCCAACCTCGTGGTGCTGCGCACCCCGCCGGGCGGGGCGCAGTACCTGGCCTCGGCCATCGACCACACGGTGCTGCCGGACATCATCGGCAGCATCGCGGGCGACGACACCGTGCTCATCGTCGCCCGAGACCCCGCCGGCGGTGCCGCCGTCGCGGCCCACCTGCTCCACCTCGTTCACCCCGACGAGCCGGGAACCGAGGAACCACCGCAGCAAGGAGAGCTCCCGTGAAGGACCGCGTCGTACTCGCCTACTCCGGCGGGCTGGACACCTCCGTGGCCATCGGCTGGATCGCCGAGGAGACTGGGGCCGAGGTGGTCGCCGTCGCCGCCGACGTCGGCCAGGGCGGCGAGGACCTCGAGGTGATCCGCAAGCGGGCGCTGGCCTGCGGGGCCGTCGAGGCCGAGGTGCTCGACCTGCGTGCCGAGTTCGCCGACGAGTACTGCCTGCCCGCGCTGAAGGCCAACGCGCTGTACATGGACCGCTACCCGCTGGTCTCGGCGCTGTCCCGGCCGCTCATCGTCAAGTACCTGGTGGCTGCAGCGCAGCGGTACGGCGCCGGCACCGTGGCGCACGGCTGCACCGGCAAGGGCAACGACCAGGTGCGCTTCGAGGTGGGCATCGGCGCGCTGTCCGCGGACGTCCGGGTCATCGCCCCCGTCCGCGACTACGCCATGACCCGGGACAAGGCCATCGAGTTCGCCGAGCGGACCGGCCTGCCCATCGACGTCAACAAGAAGTCGCCGTACTCCATCGACCAGAACGTGTGGGGCCGCGCCGTCGAGACCGGCTTCCTCGAGGACATCTGGAACGCGCCCATCGAGGACGTGTACTCCTACACCGCCGACCCCGCGGTGCAGCGGGACCCGGACGAGGTCGTCATCAGCTTCGAACGCGGCATCCCGGTGGCCCTCGACGGCAAGCCGGTGACCATGCTCGAGGCCATCCAGCAGCTCAACGCCCGCGCCGGCGCGCAGGGCGTCGGCCGGCTTGACCTGGTCGAGGACCGCCTGGTGGGCATCAAGAGCCGGGAGATCTACGAGGCCCCGGGGGCGCTCGCGCTGATCGCCGCGCACCAGGAGATGGAGAACGTCACGGTCGAGCGGGACCTGGCCCGGTTCAAGAAGGCCGCGGACCGGCGCTGGACCGAGCTGGTCTACGACGGTCTGTGGTTCTCCCCGCTCAAGGACGCGCTCGACGGTTTCGTGGACGACGCCAACGAGCACGTCTCCGGCGACGTCCGGATGGTGCTGCACGGTGGCCGGGCGGTCGTCACGGGCCGGCGCAGCGAGGAGTCGCTGTACGACTTCGGGCTGGCCACCTACGACACCGGCGACACCTTCGACCAGACAATGGCCAAGGGCTTCGTGCAGCTGTGGGGGCTGCCCAGCCGGATGGCGGCTCGGCGCGACCTGCGGGCGGGCCAGTGACCGAGCGGAGCGGGGCAGCGGGATCGCCCGGCGGCACCCGGCTGTGGGGCGGCCGGTTCGCGTGCGGACCTGCCGAGGCGCTGGCTGCGCTGTCGCTGTCGGTGCACTTCGACTGGCGGCTGGCGCCGCACGACCTAGCGGCGTCGCGGGCGCACGCCCGGGTGCTGGCCAGGGCCGGGCTGCTCGACGACGCCGAGCTGGCCGCGATGCTCGGGGCGCTGGACGCCATCGAGGCCGACGTCCGCAGCGGGGCGTTCGTCCCGGCGCCGGACGACGAGGACGTGCACACGGCACTGGAGCGGGCGCTGCTCGAGCGGCTCGGACCGCTCGGCGGCAAGCTGCGGGCCGGGCGCTCGCGCAACGACCAGGTGGCCACCGACCTGCGGCTGTACCTGCGCGCGCAGGCCCGGGAGCTGGTCGTCGCCGTCGTCGCCGTCCAGGAGGCCCTGCTGGGCCAGGCCGAGGCGCACGTCGACGCTCCCGCGCCGGGGTTCACCCACCTGCAGCACGCGCAGCCGGTGTCCTTCGGCCACGAGCTGGCCAAGCATGTGTGGGCGCTGGCCCGCGACGTCGACCGGCTGCGGGACTGGGACCGTCGCAGCGCGCTGAGCCCGCTCGGCGCTGGCGCGCTGGCCGGGTCGTCGCTGCCGCTGGACCCGGTCGCCGTGGCCGCCGAGCTGGGCTTCGACGGCGCGGTGCCGAACTCCATTGACGCGGTCTCGGACCGGGACTTCGCTGCCGAGTTCCTGTTCGCCGCAACGATGATCGGCGTGCACCTGTCCCGGCTGGGGGAGGAGGTGTGCCTGTGGGCCTCGCGCGAGTTCGGCTGGGCCCGCCTGGACGACGCCTACTCGACCGGCTCGTCGATCATGCCGCAGAAGAAGAACCCGGACGTCGCCGAGCTGGCCCGCGGCAAGGCCGGCCGGATCATCGGCGACCTCACCGGCCTGCTCGCCACGCTCAAGGGCCTGCCGTTCGCCTACAACCGGGACCTGCAGGAGGACAAGGAGCCGGTCTTCGACGCGATCGACACCCTGACGCTAGTGCTGCCGGCGGTCGCCGGGATGGTGGCGACGCTGCGCTTCGACCGCGAGGCGATGGCCGCGGCCGCGCCCGAGGGGTTCGCGCTGGCCACCGACATCGCCGAGTGGCTGGTGCGGCAGGGGGTGCCGTTCCGGGACGCCCACGAGGTCGCCGGGGCGTGTGTGCAGGCCTGTGAGGCCCGGGGCATCGACCTCACCGACCTCACCGACGTCGACCTCGCGGGCATCTCCTCGCACCTCACCCCTGAGGTTCGCTCGGTGCTCACCGTGCAGGGTGCGCTGGACTCGCGCTCGGCGTTCGGCGGGACCGCACCGGTGCGGGTGCGCGAGCAGCTGGCTGCGCTCCGCGGGGTGGTGGAGGCGGGCCGCGCCTGGACCGACGCGTAGCGCGGCCGCTGGCCGTCAGGCGGGCTGGGAGCGCTCCCGGATGAATGCGCTCGGCCAGCGCCGCCGTGCCACCTCGACGTCGACGGGCGCCAACCCCTCCACTTTGACCATCAAGTCTGCCATCGCGGTGCGCTCGCCGACCGGCCTGATCGCCTTCCCGTCCTCACCCGGCGTCGACCGGAGAAGCGTCGAGGTGGCGATCCATCGGCCCTCGATCGGGTTCCACTCCTCGTGGTGGCCACCGTCCTTGCGGCTCAGCCGGGCCCCCTGGTCGTCCGGCTCGCCCTGGATGAACGACAGCGTCGTCGTCATGGTCGCCTCCACCCGGGGAACGAGCGACCACCCGGTTGGAGTTCCGTGACGGCACAATGCGCGGCGTGGACCTTCGGCGTGAGCTGGCCGGGCCGCCGGAGCAGGTTGCCCCGCTGCTGCTTGGCGCCGTCGTCGAGCACCATGACGCCGAGGGGGCCGTCGCCGTCCGGGTCACCGAGGTGGAGGCCTACGGCGGACAGGGCGAGGACCCGGGCTCGCACGCGCACCGCGGCGAGACCCGCCGCAACTCGGCCATGTTCGGCCCGCCCGGCCTGGCCTACGTGTACTTCACCTACGGCATGCACTGGTGCCTCAATGTCGTCTGCGGGCCGACCGGGCAGGGCGGCGCGGTGCTGCTGCGGGCCGGTGAGGTGGTCGACGGGATGGAGCTGGCCCGGGCCCGCCGGCCGGCCGCCCGCACCGATGCGGAGCTGGCGCAGGGACCGGCCCGGCTGGCCCAGGCGCTCGGGGTGGACGGCGGTCTCGACGGGGCCGACCTGTTCGACCCGGCGGGTCCGCTGCGGCTGCGGTCGGCCGCGGCCGGACCGGTCGAGGTGCTGACCGGCCCCCGGGTGGGGCTGTCGGCCGCGCCGGCCCGGCCGTGGCGGTTCTGGCTGCCCGGTGAGGCCACGGTCAGCCGGTACCGCCCCGCGGCGCGGCGTACGGGAGGATGACCGCTGTGACCGACATCTTCGACGAGCTGCAGTGGCGCGGCCTGATCGCCGTCAGCACCGACCCCGACGCGCTGAGGGCGGCGCTGGCCGCCGGCCCGGTGACCTTCTACGTGGGCTTCGACCCGACGGCGCCGAGCCTGCACGTGGGCCACCTCGTGCAGGTGCTCACGGCCCGCCGGCTGCAGCAGGCCGGGCACCGGCCGCTCGCACTGGTGGGCGGGGCGACCGGGCTGATCGGCGACCCGAAGGAGACCGGGGAGCGCACCCTCAACGACCCGGCGGTGGTCGCCGAGTGGACGTCGCGGCTGCGCCGCCAGATCGAGCCGTTCCTCGACTTCGACGGGCTGGCCGCCGCCACCCTGGTCGACAACGTGGTGTGGACGGCGCCACTGTCCGCCATCGAGCTGCTGCGCGACATCGGCAAGCACTTCAGCGTCAACCGGATGCTCGACCGCGAGGCGGTCTCGGTGCGGCTGGCCGGCCCCGGCATCAGCTACACCGAGTTCAGCTACGTGCTGTTGCAGAGCAACGACTTCCTCGAGCTGCACCGCCGATACGGCTGCGACCTACAGCTGGGCGGCAGCGACCAGTGGGGCAACATCACGGCCGGGGTAGACCTGATCCGGCGGGTCACCAGCGACCGGGTGCACGCGCTGTCCACGCCGCTGCTTACCAAGGCCGACGGCACCAAGTTCGGCAAGACGGAGTCCGGCGCGCTGTGGCTGGACCCCTCATTGACCTCGCCGTACGCGTTCTACCAGCACTGGGTCAACGCCGACGACCGGGACGTCGTGCGGTACCTGCGGGTGTTCAGCTTCCGCTCCCGGGAGGAGATCGAGGAGCTGGAGCGGGCCGTCGCGCAGAGCCCGGCGGGCCGCGAGGCGCAACGGACGCTGGCCCGCGACCTCACGGCCCTCCTGCACGGTGAGTCGGAGGCTGAGCGGGCCGTCGCCGCCAGCCGCGCGCTGTTCGGGCAGGGCGAGATGCGCGAGCTGGACGCCGACGTCCTCGAGGCGGCGCTCACCGAGGCTCCGCACACCGAGGCGACCGCCGACAGCACGTACGCGGACCTGCTCGTGGCCACCGGTTTGGTGGCCAGCAAGTCGGCGGCCCGACGGGCCATCGGCGAGGGCGGCGTGCACGCGAACAACCGCCGGCTGGGCTCTGACGAGGCGGACCAGGTGCCCGCCGCAGCGGAGTACCTGCACGGTCGCTGGCTGGTGCTGCGCAGGGGGAAGCGGGCCATGGCGGGGGTCCGGAACTGGGTCGCCTGACCGGCGAAAAGCCGTTGCGGGACCCTGATTTGACGTGACCCGCACGGGTACGTACTGTTACGTCCTGTCGCCCGGCGGGGAGGAACGGACACCGAACGGTGGCCGGTCCCGGGGCGCAACCCGGATGGTCACACAGTCACCGGCGCAAGTCGGGGACTGCTTGAGCGCGCGGGGGAGCGGCGGACGGCCCGATTTGCTGGGCTGACCAGGCTCCGGTACAGTAGAACGGTTGCCCCCGATCAGGGCCGAGAGGCGCCTGGTCAGGTGCGCGTCCGCTCCTTGAGAACTCAACAGCGTGCCGAAAGTCAATGCCAAAAACCCCGTTCTCGACGGTGGCGACGGACCATCTGGTCCGCACGCACCCCGAGACGGAATTCCTTTGGTGATGACAGACGCAAGTGACGTCTGATCAACGCCAGAATCACGAACGGTGCACCGATTATTCCATCGGTGTCACCGCTCTCCGGTTCGAGCACCGCCTAGCGGTGACTCGGCTAGACATCAACGGAGAGTTTGATCCTGGCTCAGGACGAACGCTGGCGGCGTGCTTAACACATGCAAGTCGAGCGGTGAAGCCCCTTCGGGGGTGGATCAGCGGCGAACGGGTGAGTAACACGTGGGCAACCTGCCCTCAGCTCTGGGATAACTCCGAGAAATCGGGGCTAATACCGGATACGACCGTTGCAGACATCCGCAACGGTGGAAAGTTCCGGCGGCTGAGGATGGGCCCGCGGCCTATCAGCTTGTTGGTGGGGTAATGGCCCACCAAGGCGACGACGGGTAGCCGGCCTGAGAGGGCGACCGGCCACACTGGGACTGAGACACGGCCCAGACTCCTACGGGAGGCAGCAGTGGGGAATAT
>Ga0208851_1000305_pt1 | contig 22492 bp, 21 predicted proteins | sample NGESurshal092012_FD_184481 | JGI IMG/M metagenome (GOLD analysis project Ga0208851, IMG submission 184481) | Arctic peat soil microbial communities from Barrow, Alaska - NGEE Surface sample 415-2 shallow-092012 (SPAdes) | ecosystem: Environmental > Terrestrial > Soil > Wetlands > Peat ... | reverse complement strand
GATGTCCGCCGGCGTCGCGGAAGACGCGATAGGGGCGGTGGGCGGGAGCGGCGCGCTTCCGCGGAGCCCGCGCCGGCGCCGGGCTCGAGACGTCCGCCTCGGTGCTCGCCTCGGCGGCGGCCAGCGCGCGCTCGGTCTCGGCGATCTCCCCATCGAGCGTGGCCAGGCGCTGGCGGGCCATCGCGCTCCCGCGGAGCAGCCGCCGGTACTGGTGGAAGTGCCGGTCGACCTGCGCACGGGGAGTGAGCGTCGGCTCCAGCGGGACCTCTACCTCCCGTGAGCCCTCCTCGGTCCACTCGGTCAGCCGGACCGAGGTTGCGCCGCGCGGCACGGCGTCCAGCGCGCGGGAGAGCAGCTCTCCCCAGCGGCGGTGCTCCTCGGCGGCCGCGTCCCGGCTCGCCTCCTGCTCGACCTTCACCCGCGTTCGGCGCAGCCGCTGGAGTGCGGTCCGGAGCGGTTGCGTCGTCGCCCGCTGCAGCGCCTCGCGCCGGACGACGGACTCGCGGGCGGCCACCAGCGCCTCGGCGGCGCGACCGGCCTCCAGCCCGTGTGCCCCAACCAGCCGCGAGGGAGGCCCCCCCTCGACCTCGCCAGTCGCGGGCCCGGGCGCCCTGGCCGGCCCCTGGGTGGCGGCGAGCGGCGCATCGGCCGCGCCGAGCAGCAGCATCACTCCGGGAGAGCCCAGCTCGACGACCACCGTCCGCAGCACGTTCCCTCTTTCGAAGGAGAGCCGGACCTCCCTGGGCCCCGTGCAGCGGATGGTCGACAGTCGGCGGCCGGTCAGCTCCTTCCGGACTCGCAGCAACCAGGGGGAGGGCACACTGTCTGCCGGTGAGAGTGTTCGCCCATCGATGACCGACAGCCTCCCCAGCCCCGACTCGACGCTCAGGAGCAGCCGCACCGTTCTCCCGGGCTGCCGCAGCTCGAGCTCCAGTCGCTCCGGCCAGGGCGCGCGGACCTTCTGCACCACCGCGCCTTCCAGCTCGGGCCCGAGCGCCTGGGCCACCTCTCGCAGCTCGCTCGGTCTCAGCGACACCTGGACATCTCCGGTCCCTCAAAAGCGAAACGGCCCGGCAGATCGCCGAGCCGTCCGATTCTCCCGGGGGAGAGTGACCGCTACTTCCTCTTGGACGTCTTCTTCTTTGCAGCCTTCTTCGCAGCCGGCTTCTTCTTCGCGGTCTTCTTCTTGGGCGCCATCAGTCCCTCCGGGGTTCGTGTTCGTCACTCGAGCCGAGTGAGTGAAGACGGATGGTAGTGACGTGAACGCCTCCCTGTCAACGAATCGACCCGGACGTGCGACGCGCGGATCACGCGCGCACGCTGGTAGGGTCCGCCGTTCTCGCTCGCGATGAAAGCGCCTTCGCTCCGCTTCCCCTCCGACTTCGTCTTTGGCGTCGCCACCGCGGCGTACCAGGTGGAAGGTCACATCGAGAACGACTGGAGCGAGTGGGAGCGCGCCGGACGGATGAAGCACGTCGCCGGAGCGGGCGTGGACCACTGGAACCGCTGGAGGGAGGACTACCGCCTCACCCGCGAGCTCGGCGCGAGCGCCTTCCGCATGAGCCTCGAGTGGGCGCGCATCGAGCCGCAGCGCGGGTGCTTCGACGACGCTGCGCTCGCTGGCTACCGGCACCGCCTGGTGGCGATGACCGAGGCCGGGCTCCGGCCGGTGGTGACGCTGCACCACTTCACCCACCCCGCATGGTTCCACCGCGAGACTCCGTGGCATCGACCGGAGAGCGTGGGCGCCTTCCGGCGCTACGCCCGCGTCTGCGCCGAGGTCCTCAAGGGGCTCGACGCCGTGGTGCTGACCTTCAACGAGCCGATGGTGCTCCTCCTCGGCGGCTACGTGCAGGGCGTCATCCCTCCGGGAATCGCAGACCCGCGCCTGGCCATGCCGGCGCTGGGGAACATCGGCCGGGCGCACGCGGCGGCACGCGAGGAGCTCCTCACCCACGCCGGAAAGGTTCCCGTCGGCACGAGCCAGAACATGCTGGCCTTCACCACCTACCGGTCCTGGAACCCGATCGACCATGCGCTCGTCCGGCTCGCGGACCAGGCCTACAACCACACCTTCCTCGAGGCGCTGGTCACGGGCGAGCTGCGGATGTTCATGCCCGGGCTCTTCACCACCCGGCAGACGATCGAGGGCGCCCGCGACAGCCTCGATTTCGTGGGGGTGAACTACTACACGCGGGCGCACCTCCGGTTCGTGCCGCGGCCGCCCTACCTCGAGTTCCACTACCGAGACCCGATGAAGCGCGGGCTCACCGACATCGGCTGGGAGCTCTATCCGGAGGGATTCAGCCGGGTGCTCCTCTCCACCCGCCGCTACGGGCTGCCGGTGTGGGTGACCGAGAACGGCGTCGACGACCGGGTGGGCACCCGCCGGAGCGAGTTCCTCTGGCGGCACTGGGGCGCGCTCCTCCAGGCCCGTGCCGCGGGCGTCGACGTGCGCGGCTATCTCTACTGGTCCCTCCTCGACAACTTCGAATGGCTCGAGGGCTGGGGCCCGCGCTTCGGCCTCTACCACGTCGATTTCGCCACGCTCGAGCGGCGCGCGACCCCCGCCTGCGATTACTTCCGTTCCGTCGCGCAGGGGCGGGAGCTCCTGGCGCCGACGGACATCGCCCTGCCGCTCCGCGCGCCCGCCCCCGTCGCCGCGACCGGCTGAGGCCCAGGGGAACGAGGGACACGGCCGTGCTGGAGCTGCTGCGGAAGACCGAATGGTCGCTGTTCATCGACCTGGTCTCCCCTTCCTTCTTCGAGGTGCTCCCCGGCCGCGTGCTGCGGCAGGAGTTCGGCCGGCTCTTCTCTTCCACCCGCGACAGGGCCGGCTTCGCTGCCTTGCGGGCGGCCCGCGGGCCCGGGCTCACCGCCCTGGGGCTGACGTGGACCGAGCGAAGCTCGAAGGGGTCCGTTTCGCCGCTCGAGGACGCGGGCCGGCGGCGCGAGGGTCACGCCGCGCTCCGGCTCTACTTTCACCAGCTGCTCCACTGGGACGAGGTGGTCGTGGACCAGCGCGCGGTGGCGTTCCGCAGCTCGGGTGGCGAGGTCCTCTGGAACCCCAAGCCGCTCTGGACGCGGTGGGAGCCCCGGTTCCGGGACGGCGTCCGGGACGTCTACCGCGGCTTCTTCGCCGGCGACGACGCGCGATTCCGCACCGGTCTGGCGGCGATGGGCATGCTCGCCGGCGAGGACGTGTTTCGCGCGGTGTTCGGCAGCGACGACCAGCGGGCGGTGGCGTTCAGCGTGAAGGGCTTCCAGCACACCTTCCATGAAATCTTCGTGCGCTGCCGCGATGCGGGGGCCGAGCTCCCGGGCGGCGCGCTCCCGCTCGGGCTGACCCTTGGCTCGCTGTACCAGCACCTCGAGGCGCTGGGCGGCACCTTCGACGTGCGGGCCGCGTTCGCGGCAGAGGTGGACCGATGAGGATCGTCATCGCCGGGGCAACCGGCTTCGTCGGGAGCGAGCTGCTCGCCGACCTCTCGCGTGACCACCGGGTCATCGGGCTCACCCGACGCGCGGTCGAGGGCGGGGAGGCGCCGCTGGACGGTCCGGGCATCTCCTGGCGCAAGTGCGACCTCTTCTCCGCGCTGGACACCGAGCGCGCCCTCGAGGGGGCGGATGTCGGCGTGTACCTCATCCACTCGATGCTCCCCTCGGCGCGACTGACGCAGGGGAGCTTCGCCGACCTGGATCTCATCCTCGCCGACAACTTCGCCCGGGCCGCCTCCCGCAATCGGCTCAAGAGGATCATCTACCTGGGTGGGCTCATCCCGGACGAGCCGGAGCTGTCCGAGCACCTGTCCTCGCGCCTCGAGGTAGAGCGCACCTTCCACGCCGGCCCGGTCCCGCTGGTGGCGCTGCGGGCAGGCCTGGTCATCGGCCCCGACGGCAGCAGCTTCAAGATGGTGGAGAAGCTCTCCCGTCGGCTGCCGCTGATGCTCACCCCATCCTGGACGCGCTCGCCGACCCAGCCCATCGCCCTGGCGGACGTGGTGGCCCTGGTCCGCGCCTGTCTGGATCGCCCGGGCATCGACAACCGGAGCTTCGACGCCGCCGGTCCGGACGTCGTCACCTATTCCGAGCTCATCGCGCGCACCGGCCGGGCGCTCGGACACGAGCGGAAGCTGGTCGCCGTGCCCTTCTTCTCACCGAAGCTCTCCATCCTCTGGGTGAGCCTCGTCACGGGCGCGCCGAGACAGCTGGTGGCCCCGCTGGTTCAGTCGCTCCGGCACCGGATGGTGACCGACCAGAACCACGTGCAGGAGCTGCTCGGCACCCCGGGCACCCCGCTGGACGAGGCGCTGCGCATCGCGCTGGAGCGAGGACGGCCCCGGCGTGCGCCGTCCACCCGGCGCACCCTCTCCCTGGCGGCGCGGTCGCCGGCGGAGGAGTCGACGGTCCGGAGCGTGCAGCGACTGCCGATGCCAGCGCGGTGGACCGCGGCGAAGGTGGCCCAGGAGTACCTCGCGTGGCTGCCGCGCTTCTTTGCGCCGCTGCTTCGGGTGGAGACCGACGGGGACCAGACGCGGTTTCTTCTCTGGCAGTTCCGGAAGCCGCTGCTCGTGCTCACCCACGTCCCCGAGCGGAGCACCGACGACCGGGAGCTCTTCTTCATTACCGGGGGCCTGCTGGCGCACGTCGCCGGCCGGGGCGCGCGCGGGCGGCTCGAGTTCCGCGAGGTGCTGTCGGGCGAGGCGGTGCTGGCGGCGGTCCACGATTTTCAGCCGCGGATGCCGTGGTGGCTCTACACCGTCACCCAGGCACGGGTGCACCTCTGGGTCATGCGGAGCTTCGCCCGGCACCTCGCGCGAACCTCCGAGTCGCTGGGGGGCCAGACCTCGCCGGCGGTCGGTCCCTCTGGCTAGCTGCTCGACCGCACCCAGCGGGCTTCCTGCGAGACGCCGCCGTACCCGTAGGCGTCCCCCTCGGCCTCGTGCACGTGCACGTATGACTCGGGATGGACGGGGCCGAGCAAGTCCTCCATGGCCCGGAAGGTCTCGCGGAGGTAGGCGGCCTTCTCCGCCTTCACGTTGGTCCCCCGTGTCACTCGGACCTCGACGAAGAAGGTGGCCTTCCGGTGGTCTGCCAGGGAGCGGCCGGCGATGAACCAGGTATCGGCCGGGACCCGCTCGACCACGAGCGACGTGAGCTCGGGGTCCTTGCCGAGGACCTTTGCCGTCGTCTGGGTGACCAGGGTGGCAATGGGCTGGCGAAGGTCCCGCTCGCTGGGGGTGGAATAGCGCACGTGGATGAAGGGCATGACTGACTCCGTTGCAGCACCGGCCTGGATGGCGCGGCGACACCGCTCCCTGTAGCCTCCGGGCCAGCTCCAGAAAATCTCGACTTTCTTGAGTGACAGTCGAGCACAACTCAATAATAGGCATGCAGACGCTCGATCTCGATCTCCTCCGCACGCTCGCCGCAGTCCAGGACACCGGGACGCTGGCGCGCGCCTCCCGGCGCGTGGGCCGGACACTCTCCGCGGTGAGCCTGCAGCTGAAGCGCCTGGAGGCCCAGTGTGGACGCCCACTCTTCCGCAAGGCGGGCCGCCGCCTCGAGCTGAATGGCGAGGGAGAGCGCGTGCTCGCCGTCGGCCGGAGGATGCTCGCGCTCAATGACCAGCTCCTCGACGGGCTCCGGGAGGACCGGGGCGGGGGAACGATTCGCCTCGGCCTCCCGCAGGACGTCGCGGAGCGTCTGCTCCCGGTCGCGCTGGCCCGCTTCACCCGTGCCCGCCCTAGAACCCAGCTGGAGGTCCGGGTCGAGGGGAACGCAGCGCTCCGGGCCCTGCTCTCCGCTGCAGCGCTCGACCTGGCGGTGACCTTCGACCCCGAGGACGGGCGCCCCGATCCCGACGAGGTGGAGTTCCCCGTGCGCTGGCTCGCGTCGCGCGACTTCCGCTGGAGCCGGGGGACGCCGCTTCCGCTCGTGCTCTTCGAGCCACCCTGCACCTTCCGTCGGCTCGCGCTGGAGTCGCTCGACCGGACCGGTATCCCCTGGCGGGTGGCGCTGAGCAGCCCGAGCCTTTCCGGGCTCTGGGCGGCCACCGCGGCAGGCCTGGGGCTGACGGTCCGGACCGAGCTGGGCATCCCGGCCGGCCTGGTTCGCGCGAAGCTGCCGGGACTGCCTGCGCTCCCGACGCTCTCCTTCCGGGTGGAGGGTGATCCGGGCTCACCGACGCTCGTTCATCTCCGCACGCTGCTCCTCGAGGCACTCCAGGGTGCGGCGATAGAGCTGCGCGGAGGGGGCAAGACGCGCCGCCGCTGACCGCAAGCGGGGCGGAGCCCGTGCTCAGCCGAGCGCGGCCCGGTAGTCCACGTCCTGCTCCTCGCCGGTGCTGCCGTCCGTCTCGGCCTGCTGGAAGAACCGGCGCACCGAGAGCTCCACCTGCTCCGGGTGGATGAGCTGATTCACCTCGGCCCGGAACGCCGCCGCTCCCCGGAGCCCGTGCGCGTACCAGGCGAGGTGCTTGCGGAAGCTCCGGACCGCCGCCGCGGCTTCGCCGACGAACGAAACGTGGGCCCGGAAGTGACCGAGCACGACGTGACAGCGCTCGTCGTTGTCCGGCGCCGGCCCGCCCTCGAGCTGCCGGAAGATCCACGGATTGCCGAGCGCGCCGCGGCCAATCATCACCAGGTCGCAGCCGGTGGTCTCGCGCATTCGCTTCGCGTCGGCCACCGTCTTCACGTCGCCGTTGCCGATGAGCGTCATCGACCGCACGTGGTTGCGGAGATCCGCGATGACCGTCCAGTCCGCCTGCCCGGCGTAGCCCTGGGCCCGCGTCCGGGGGTGGACCGCCAGGCCGACGCAGCCGGCGTCCTCGAGCGTGGCGGCCATCTCCACGTAGTTCCGGTGCTGGGCGTCCCACCCACTGCGGATCTTCGCGGTGACCGGCAGCCCGGTGGCGTCGCGGATGGCCCGCACGATGGCCGCAGCCCGGGACGGATCGCAGAGCAGCGCCGAGCCGGCCCCGTTCCTGGTCACCTTCTTCACCGGGCAGCCCATGTTGATGTCGATGATCTGCGCGCCGAACTGCTTGCCGAGCGTCGCGGCCCGGGCCATGAATTCGGGCTCCCCGCCGAAGATCTGCAGCGAGTAGGGGCGCTCCACCGCGGCGTCATGCCGCAGGTAGCGGACCGTCCGGGTGTTCGCACGCATCAGCCCCTGCGCGCTCACCAGCTCGGTCGGGCACAGCGCCGCCCCCATCTGGAAGGCGAGGACGCGGAACGGCTGTTCGCTGACCCCGGCCATGGGGGCGAGCACCCAGGGGTTCTTCAATAGATACGGACCGAGGCGGAGCATCGCGGCCCCGGGCGAATACCACGGAGCACGTGACCCGCGCAGGGGGCCCCCCAGCGGTGTTAGGTGACGGGCGCGTGCTCCGCTTCCGACTCGGCTCCATCCCCGTCCTGGTGCATCCGGGACACCTCCTCTTTGCCCTGGCGCTCGGTCTGTCCGCTGCGTCCGGAAACGAGCCGCTCGCACCGGCTGCGGTGGTGGTGGTCTGGGTGGTCCTGGTGTTCGTCTCGGTGCTCCTGCACGAGCTCGGGCACGCGGTCGCCTTTCGCGCCTTCGGGTACCGCTCGAGCATCCAGCTGTTGATGTTCGGAGGAGTCACCACTCCGGAGACGGATCGACCGCTGCCCTGGGGCAAGGACGTGGTCACCACCCTCGCCGGGCCGCTCTTCGGGCTCTCGCTGGGCGCCCTCTGCTACTGGGCCGCGCCGCGAGTGAGTGGCGATCTCGCCCGCTACACCCTGGTGTACGGCGCGTACACCAACCTCGTGTGGGCGGTGTTCAACCTGCTCCCGGTGCTGCCCATGGACGGCGGCCGCATCAGCCGCGCGATCCTCGGCCGCATCCTCGGACGGGCCGGGGTCATCGCCGCGCACGGGCTCGGCGTGCTCGTGTGCGCTGGGCTGGCCTACGTGCTCTTCCGGTCCTCGGCAGCGCCGGTCACGCTGGTCTTCCTCCTGCTGTTCGCGGTCCAGAACTTCCAGGCGCTCCTGGCATTCTGGCGCACGGAGCGGGAGGTCCCCGCGCCCCGGGAACTCTCCGAGGCGGAGGAGCTGCTCCGCACAGGCGAGCTGGGGCGCGCGCGGGAGGTCGCCACTCGCCTGCTCCGCGACGACACCCCGCCTGCGCTCCGGGCGCGGATCCACCACCTCCTCGGGTGGGTGGCGCTCAAGGAAGGGGAGGGGCGTCGCGCGCTGGACGAGTTCAGCCAGGTGCAGACCCGTCCCATCGAACCCCAGGCCATCGCGGCGGCGTTCAGCCTGATCGGAGACGATGCCCGCGCCATTCCGCTGTGGGAGCAGGCGGCACGGGTTGCGCCCGACCCGGCCATTCTCCACGAATGGGCGGGGGCACTGATCCGCCAGGGCGACGCAAGAGCCGCGGCCGCCCTTCCCGGCGTGGACATGGCCACGGCGTACGGGTGTGCGGAGCGGGTGGCCTTCCTCCGTGGCGCGTACTCCGAGGCTGCGCGGTTCGGGGACGCGTCGCTCGCGGCACGGCCCTCGGCGGCGAGGGCCTACGACGTCGCCTGCGCCTACGCCCGGGCGGGCGATGTGCGCCGCGCCCTGACCCTCCTCGAGCGTGCCCGGGAACTTGGCTACTCGGACCGAGAAGCAGCGGCGACCGACCCGGACCTCGCCGTCCTGGCAGGCGAGCCAGCGTTCCAGGAGTGGCTCGGATCCCTTGGAAAATCAGCCGCATCCTGACAGGGCCCTGACACTCGCTGACCATCATCCCCCTCCGTACTTCCGCGAGAGGACTCGATGTCGACCGCCGCCACTGTGACCAGGGACCGAAGCATCAACTGGGTGAGCTCCATCCCGTTCTTTGCGTTCCACGCCTTCGCGCTGGTGGCTCCGTTCTTCGTCCCGTTCCACTGGTCCTACGTGGTCTGGGCGCTGGCGCTCTACTACGTCCGGATGTGGGGGGTGACGGCGGGGTACCACCGCTACTTCGCCCACCGTGCCTTCAAGACGTCGCGGGTCTTTCAGTTCCTGCTGGCCTTCCTCGCGGAGACCTCGGCGCAGAAGGGCGTGCTCTGGTGGGCGGCGAACCACCGGCACCACCACCGCGAGTCGGACACGCCGGAGGACATCCACTCACCGCTCCAGGACGGGTTCTGGTGGAGCCACGTCGGGTGGATTCTTTCCGATCGGTACTCCGAGACCCGGACCGAGGCGATCAAGGACTTTGCACGCTTCCCCGAGCTGCGCTTCCTGAACACGTTCCAACTGCTCCCGCCCACCCTGCTCGCGGTCGCGATCTTCCTGATCGGCGGGTTCCCGCTGCTGGTCTGGGGCTTCTTCGTCAGCACGGTGCTGCTCTGGCACGGCACCTTCACCATCAACTCGCTGAGCCACGTCTTCGGCAGCCGCCGCTACAAGACCACGGACACCAGCCGGAACAACTTCGTCCTCGCGCTGGTGACCTGCGGCGAGGGCTGGCACAACAACCACCACTACCATCAGAACACCGCCAACCAGGGCTGGTTCTGGTGGGAGGTGGACGCGAGCTACTACGTGCTGAAGGCGCTCTCGGCCGTCGGGGTGGTGTCTGATCTGCGGCGCCCGTCTCCGTCGGTGAAGCTCGCGTTCCAGAAGTACTCCCCCGAGGAGAAGGCGGCGCTGCAGACCATGCCCGCGATGTGGGGGAAGGCCCGGCTCGCGGCCCTGGCCGCCCGTACACGCGTGGCGGAGGCGGTGAAGGGCGCGACCGAGCTGGCCGGACCCTCGCCCCTTCCCGTGCTCAAGCGGCGCTGAGGGCCGGTGGCAGGTGCAGGGGCTCCGCTCCCGGAGTGCCTCCTGCGGACGGCCCGCACCTCATGCTAGGGCGGTGAGTCCCGGCGTCGTTCCCGAGCCAGCCGGAGGAGGAGCAGGGACATGCTGCGCAGAATCCTCATCGGCATCGCGGCGGTGCTGGTCGTGCTGCTGATCGTCATCGCCACCCGGCCCGCGACCTATCGCGTGGAGCGAAGCACCCGCATCGCCGCCCCGCCGGACGTCGTCTTCGGGCTGGTGAACGACTTCCACGCCTGGGAAGGCTGGTCCCCCTGGGCGAAGCTCGATCCCGCGATGAAGACCACCTACGGCGGCCCCGCCTCCGGGGTGGGCGCGACCTATGACTGGTCCGGGAACTCCAAGGTCGGGGAGGGAAAGATGGCGATCACCGAGAGCCAGCCCGCGAAGAAGGTCGGGATCCGGCTCGAGTTCATCAAGCCGATGCCCGGCATCACCCAGACCGACTTCGACCTGCGCCCCGAGGGCGGAGGAACCCAGGTCAGCTGGGTGATGACCGGGACCAACGACTTCCTCGGCAAGGCGTTCTCGCTGGTGGCGGACATGGACTCGATGATCGGGAAGGACTTCGACAAGGGGCTCGCCGCGATGCGCACGCAGGCGGAGGCCGAGGCGAAGCGCCGGGCCTCGGCGAGCGCGGTCGTGCCTGCCGCTGCGACCGTGCCCGCCGGGACGGGTGCCTCGCTCGAGCCCACCCCCGCGAGCCGCTGAAGCACGTTGCGCGCGGCGCGCGCCGGAGGAAGAAGGGCCGGTCAGCGATCGATCGCGCCGAGCCGGCCCGCCTGGAAGTCGGCGATGGCCTGGTGGATCTCCTCGGCGCTGTTCATGACGAACGGGCCGTAGCGCGCCACCGGCTCGCCGATCGGCACGCCGCCGAGGAGTAGCAGCCGCGCCTGGCCCATCGCGTCGGCGGGCACGTCCAGCCGGATCGTGTCGCCCGCGCCGAAGAGCGCCGCCTGGCCGTCGCGCACCTCGCGGCCCTGCGGCGCGGCCCGCACCGCCCCGCCGAACACGTAGCAGAACACCTGGAAGTCCACCGGGACCGGCACCTCGACCTGCGCGCCGGGCGAGAGCGTCCAGTCGTGGAGCAGCACCGGCGTCCGCGTCTCGATGACCGCCTTGCCCCCGAGCGCCTCGCCCGCGAGCAGCCGTACGCGCGCCAGCCCGTCGGCGTTGGTCCGCTCGGGCAGACGTGCGCGCGGGATCTCCTGGTACCGCGGAGCCATCATCTTGTCCCGCCCCGGCAGGTTGACCCAGATCTGGAACCCGTGGACGCGCCCGCCCTTCTCGCGGATGCGCTGCGAGGGCAGCTCGGAGTGCACCACCCCGGCGCCAGCGGTCATCCACTGCACGTCGCCTGCGCCGAGGTGCCCGCGATTCCCGGCGGAGTCCTCGTGCTCCCAGTCGCCCTCGAGGAGGTAGGTCACCGTCTCGAACCCGCGGTGCGGGTGGTCCGGCGCGCCCACCGCCTCGCCAGGCGCGTACTCGACCGGGCCCATCTCGTCGAGCAGCAGGAAGGGGTCGATCTGCACCAGCCCCGGCACTGGGAATGGACGGCGGACCACGAATCCGCCCCCTTCCTGCTGGGTCTGGGCCTGGATCACGCGGCTGACAGGACGGGGAACGGGCATCGGAAACTCCGCGACAATGAAACGCCCCGGCCACCACGGGGGCGGCCGAGGCGTCCTTGGAGACTCGAGTGGGCGAGGACTACTTCGCCAGCTCGTCGCCAGCGGCCTTGGTGGCGTTGGAAGCCTTCTTGGCGCTGTGCTTGGCCTTCTTCTTGGTCGTGTCGGCGGCGGCCTTGGTGTCGCTGGCGGCCTTGTCGGTCGCGGCCTTGGTGTCGCTGGCGGCCTTGTCGGTCGCGGCCTTGGTGTCGCTGCCCATCTTGTCTGCGGCGGCCTTGGTGTCGCTGCCCATCTTGTCTGCGGCGGCCTTGGTGTCGCTCGTCATCTTGTCCATGGACTGGGCGAAGCCGACGGCAGATAGGGAGAGCACGAGCGTGGTGATCAGCTTCTTCATCTGTGGTTGCCTCCAGCACGCGGACACGGGGTCATCCCGAGGCCGGTCGTGACAGTGCCCCCGCCCTACCACAGTCCGGCCGGGTCTGGACGCGTGGTAAGCCTCGATGCGTCCCAGTGAAACCTTCTCCGCCGCTGCTGCGTACCCCTCCGGGGAGCACCGAGACCGATGAGCAGCTGATGGAGCGATTCGTCCAGGGAGACGAGCAGGCCTTCTCCGAGCTTTTCCGCCGGCACGCCGGGCGGCTCCAGGGGGCGCTGCGTCGGATGGTCGGCCCCGCCGCGGACGACGTTCTCCAGACGACGTTCCTCTCGATCGTCCGCGCGCGCGGCCGGTACGAGCCAGGCGCCGCGTTCCGCCCCTGGCTCTACACCGTGGCGATCAACGCAGCCCGTGACCACCTGCGCCGGCACCGCCGCGAGGAGCCGCACGGCCACGACCAGCTCCCCGAGACGGCGGCAGAGCCCACACCGCTGCCCGACCCTGGACTGACCCGGACGGTGGAGGCAGCGCTGGCCCAGCTTCCGGCCAGCCAGCGCGAGGCCATCGTCCTCCACCGCTTCGACGGCTTCTCGTTCCGGGAGATCGCCGAGCTGCTGGGCGTCACCGAGACCGCGGTCAAGGTGCGCGCCCACCGCGGCTACGAGCGGCTCAGGGTGTTGCTCGCCGCCGAGAAGGAGCCGGCGTGAGCGAGTGCGACCGCTTCCTCGAAGCGCTCGCCTCCGACTCGCTCGGGCCCGAGCACCAGGCCCACGCCGAGGGATGCGACGCGTGCCGGCAGCTGCTCCCCGGGGACGCACCGGTCGCCGCGCCCTCTCTCTCGCTCGAGGCCGTGCGCGCCCGGGCGCTCCAGGAGCTCCGCACCACGCCGGCGCGGCCGTGGACCCGCGATGCCGCGCGCATCGCGCTGCTCCAGGCGGGGGTGGCCTTCGGCGTTGCCGCGATGCTCGGGGTGAAGAACTGGAGCTCTCCGATGGCGGAGCACATGGCTCTGGCGGTCGTGGGCGCGATGCTGCTCGCCGTGGTCAGCCTCGGCAGCGTCCTGGCGCTCGCGCCGGGACGCCGGCGACCGCGGCTCGTCCTCTGGCTCCTGCCCGTGGTGCCGGTCCTGCTGTGGCTGTCGGGCAACGGCGTCCACACCGCGACGACGCTGCGCGCGGCGCTGCCTTGCCTCGCCACGGTCGTGCTCACCGCCGCGGTCCCGCTGGCGGTCGGGCTGGCGCTCCTCCGGGGGATGGCGCTCGACGGGGCGCGGGCGGCCGCGCTCGGGCTCTCCGCCGCTGCGACCGGGCTCTTCGCGCTGCACTGGCACTGCACCGATGGAAGCATGCCCCACCTCATGACCTTCCATGCGCTCCCGTGGCTCGCCCTCGCCATGCTGGCGATCCCGCTCCGGCGGTCGCTGCCCACCGCGAGTCACGTTCCCTGAGAGAGGCCCATGCATCCTCTGCTCGCTCTCGCTGTCCTCGGACCCACGCTCGCCGCCGCCGAAGCGCGCCCCCCTGTCCTGGTCGAGCTGTTCACGTCCGAAGGCTGCTCGTCGTGCCCGCCGGCAGATGCAGCCCTCGCCCGTCTGGCCCGTGACCCTGCATTTGCCTCGGCGGAGGTGATTCCTCTCGAGCTGCACGTGGACTACTGGAACCAGCTCGGCTGGGCGGATCCCTTCTCCACGCCCGAGTTCACCGCGCGGCAGGAGGGGTACGTACGCACGCTCGGCGGCGAGGGCCTCTACACACCGCAGATGGTCGTCGACGGCTGGGTCTCCGGCGTGGCGAGCCCCGCGGGCCTGCGGCGCGGCATCGAGAAGGCTGCCGGCCGGGAAAAGGTGCGGCTCGAGGTGCTCGTCGCGAGCGCCCGGCCAGGGCTCGACGTCACGATCCGTCCTCCCCTTGGCCTGTCGGGCCGTCTGGTGGTCGCGCTGTCCGAGGACCGGCTGTCGAGCAAGGTGGAGCGGGGCGAGAACCGGGGAATGACCCTGGCGCACGCGCCCGTCGCCCGGCTCCTGGTCGATGACGGGCCGGTCGCGGCGGAGCACCACGTCCGGCTCGGCGTGTCGCCTGGCTGGAAGCGGGACCAGCTGAAGGTGGTGGTCTTCGTCCAGGACGCTGGAGGTCGAATCACGGCGCTGGGGACCGCTCCGGTCCCGCCCGGCAGGGGCTGAGCGCTTGAAGTCGTGAAGTCGCGAGGTTACCGAGCCTCCACCGGTGGCCGAGGACGTCACACGATTCCGGCTCTCCGTCCTGCGCGAGAGCGTCAAGCACACCCGGGCCACGCTGGCGCTGGTCTGGGCGGCATCGCCGCGCCTGACGCTCACCCTCGGGGCGCTGACCGTCGTCGCGGCCGTGGTCCCGCTCGCGGTGGCGTACGTGGGCAAGGAGATCATGGACGCCGTGGTCGCCCGCGATGGCGGGGCCACGCTCCGCTGGGTGCTGGTCGAGCTCGGCGTGGTGGCGCTCCAGGCATTCGGGCTGCGGGGGCTCGGGCTGACCCGGCAGCTGCTCGGCGCCCGCCTGGGGCTGGTCATCAATGGCCGCATCCTGGAGAAGGCGCTCTCGCTCGACCTCCGGCACTTCGAGGACCCCGAGTTCTACGACCGGCTCACCCGCGCACGGCGTGAGGCGTCGAGCCGGCCCATCTCGGTGGTCACCGAATCCTTCCAGCTCGTCCAGAACCTCCTCACGCTCGGGGGGTACGTGGTGCTGCTCATCCGCTTCTCGGGCTGGGCGGTGCTCGGTCTGGTGCTGGCCGCCATCCCCGCCACCGTCGCCGAGATGCGCTTCAGCGCGCTCGCCTTTCGCGTCCGCAACTGGCGCAGCCCCGAGAGCCGGAAGCTCATGTATCTCGAGTACGTCCTGGCGAACGACGAGCACGCGAAGGAAGTGAAGCTCTTCGGACTCGGCCCGATGCTGCTCGACCGGTACCGCACCATGGGCGAGACCTTCTACCTCGAGGACCGGAGGCTGGCGGTGCAGCGCGCGAGCTGGGGCACCGGGCTCAGCCTCATCGGTACCGGCGCCTTCTACGTCTGCTACGCGCTGATGGCGGTGGCCACCGCTGCCGGGCGCCTCACGCTGGGGCTGATGACGCTCTACATCGTCGCCTTCCGCCAGGGACAGCAGGCGTTCCAGAGCATCCTCACCGCGATCGGCGGCATGTACGAGGACAACCTCTACATGTCGAACCTGTTCGAGTACCTCGCCATCCCCACCGGCCGGCCAGCCCCCCCGCCCGAGCTCTCCGCGCTCCCCGCGGGGCAGGAGCAGGGCATGCGCTTCGAGGACGTGGGGTTCCGCTATCCAGGCGCCGATGGCTGGGCGCTGCGCCACGTGTCGCTCTACATCCCGCGGGGGCAGAGCCTGGCGCTGGTAGGCCAGAACGGCGCGGGCAAGACGACGTTCATCAAGCTGCTCACCCGGCTCTACGAGCCCACCGAGGGACGCATCCTCCTCGACGGCCGCGACCTCCGGACCTGGGAGGAGGAGACGCTGCGGCGCCGGATCGGCGTCATCTTCCAGGACTTCAACCAGTACCAGTTCCGGTTCCGGGAGAACGTGGGTTTCGGCAGCGTGGAGCATGCCGAGGACGTTCCGCGCCTCGAGCGCGCGGTGGGCCGCGGCGGGGCGGACGAGGTGCTCCGCGGGTTGCCCGCGGGCCTGGAGACGCCGCTCGGCCGCTGGTTCAAGGAAGGCACGGAGCTCTCCGGAGGGCAGTGGCAGAAGGTCGCGCTCGCCCGGGCGTTCATGCGCGAGGAGGCCGACATCCTGGTCCTCGACGAGCCCACCGCCGCGCTGGACGCGGAGGCCGAGCACGCCATCTTCGAGCGCTTCCGGCAGCTCGCCCACGGGCGCACCACGCTGCTCATCTCGCACCGGTTCTCCACGGTGCGCCGGGCCGACCGCATCGTGGTCATCGAGCAGGGGCAGATCGTGGAGCAGGGAACCCACGAGGAGCTGATGGCGCTGGACGCGCGGTATGCGCACCTCTTCACGCTCCAGGCGAAGGGCTATCAGTGACCGTCCGCGCCGCGTGCTTCGAGCTGCTCTCGGCGCTGCTCGACAGCTGGGCGGTGTGGGACGCGACCTCGCCCTTCGACCCCCTCGGGGCGCTGGCAGGCTGGAGCCCCTGACGCAGGACGGCCTGCCCGGCCGGCGGTAGTCTCGGGGGCCATGCGGACCGTCCTCCTGCTCGCCCTGCTCCAGTCTCCCCTGGGCGGCGCGCCCGCGACGTCGCCGCCGCAGCCTGCGCACCTCGATCCGGCTGCGGCCGGCGTTCCGGCCATCCCGGTGCCGCAGATCATCCGCTCGGCGGAGGAAGCGCACCGGGCGGTGAGGCGCATCGGAGAGGAGTCCGAGAAGCGCGAGCTCATCGACGATGTCCACGCCCGGCTCCCCGGCATCGCCGCCAAGATCGATCCGCTCGCCTCCGAGGAGGCGCTGATCTCCCGGCGCGACGTCGCGGACCTCCGACCGGCGCTGCTCCGCGCCGACCTGACGCTGGCCTCGTGGGATGGCGACCTCGAGTCCGCGGTGCGCGCGACCTTCGCCAGCCGGCAGGAGCTCGGACGGCTCGACGCAACGTGGGCCGCGACCGAGGCGGAGGCACGCCAGGAGCAGGTGCCCGCGGCGATCGTCGAGCGGATCGGCGCGCTGCGTGGGTCCATCGCTGCCACCCTCGTCCGCAGCCGGCTGCAGCTGGACGACCTCCTCGCCTCCCAGGAGCAGGTGGCCGCGCAGCGCCTGCGAATCGGCGACGCGCTGGCCAACGTGGCGCGGGCCGACCAGCTCGAGGCCGACCAGCTCTTCGAGGTGGAGAGCGTCCCGCTGTGGAAGCTGCTCGCGCGGCCGTCCCAGGGGGAGAAGCTTCGACAGCAGATCGTCCAGGCGCTCCGGGTCCACGCGCTCGCGTTCGCAGATTTCATGTGGGTCCAGAGCGGGCGCACGCTCCTCCTCCTCGGGGCCCTGGTGTTCCTCACGGTCGCCCTGTGGCGAGGACGGGGGAAGCTCGAGGCGGAGATGGCGGCGGACCCCGAGGTGGTCCCGGCGGTCGAGGTGCTCCTGCATCCGTTCGCCTCGGCGACGCTCCTCACCCTGTCTCTCGCTGCGGTGGTGGTGCAGCGGCCGCCGCTGGTGGTGTCGCAGGCGATCCTGCTCGGGATGCTCATGGCCTTCTTCGCCGCGGGGCGCAGCCTGCTCCCCGCGCGGGGACGGCGCTCCACGTACGTCCTGGCGATCATCGTCGCCATCCACGTGCTGTCCTCGCTCGCGCCCGAGCTGTCACTGCTGCGCCGGCTCCTGCTCCTCGCGGTGAGCCTTTCGGCTTCGGCCGTCCTGGCGGGCGAGCTCCGGCACCGAGGGTGGCTGGCGGAGATGCCATCTCCGCGGTGGCGCTCACTGCTCCGCGCCGCGCTGATCACCGGCAGCCTGCTCCTCGGCGTCTCGGCGGTGGCGAACGTCCTGGGCAACGTGAGCCTCGCCCAGCTCCTGACGACGGGGACGCTCGGGAGCGCGGCGGCGATGCTCGTTCTCTCCGGCGTCCTCGAGGTCCTGACCGGCCTCCTGGTCATCCTGCTGCGCAGCAGGCGCGCCAAGCGCTGGCCGCTGGTCGCCGAGAACGCCGCGGCCTTCCGGACGCGCGGGACCCGCTTCCTCCGGCTACTGGCGATCCTGGGCTGGAGCTTCGTCACCTGTCAGGTCTTCAAGATCAGCGGTCCGCTCTGGTCGACGATCCAGCAGATCGTGTGGTTCCGGGTGAAGGTGGGCTCGCTCGACCTGTCGCCGGGTGACCTCCTTGCCTTCGCCATCACCCTCTGGGTCGCGGTCCTCCTCTCCCGGCTGGTGAGCTTTCTGCTCGAGGAGGGGCTGTCGAACAAGGGCCTGGCCCGGGGAGTTCCGGCCGCCATCTCGCGAACCGCGGGGTACGCGGTCGTCGCGGTCGGAACGGTGCTCGCGTTCCTGGCGTCGGGCATGAACCTCACCAAGTTCACGGTGATCGTGGGAACGCTCGGGGTGGGAATCGGCTTCGGCCTGCAGAACGTGGTGAACAACTTCGTGTCCGGGCTGATTCTGCTCTACGAGCGGCCAGTGCAGGTCGGGGACGTGATCGCGGTGGGGACCGTGACCGGGACGGTCCGACGCATCGGCATCCGCTCGAGCACCGTGGCCACCCCGCAGGGTGCGGAGGTGGTGGTGCCGAACGCGAACCTCATCTCCAACGAGCTCATCAACTGGACCCTGTCCGACCGCCGCCGCCGCGCCGAGATCGACGTGGGGGTGGCCTACGGGACCGCGCCCGAGAAGGTACGAGCGCTCCTGCTCCAGGTGGCGGAAGGCCATCCAGAGGTGATGAAGCACCCGGCCCCGGCGGCTCTCTTCACCGGCTTCGGCGACAGCGCGCTCAACTTTCAGCTCCTGGTCTGGACCGCGGCGGACGGGTGGGGCCAGGTGGCAAGCGAGCTGCGGACGGAGATCTGCCGCGTCTTCGAGGCCGAAGAGATCTCCATCCCGTTTCCGCAGCGCGACCTGCGGCTGGTCTCGGTCGATCCCTCGGCTGCCGAGACCCTGCGGGAGGCGGGAGGACCCGATGCGGAGGTCACGCCGCTCGAGGTGCCCCGGGCGAAGCAGGGCTGACGCGCTTCAGACCGGCTCGGCGCTCGCCTGCAGCGAGTGCTTCAGCGCCTTCTCGGGCCCGGCCAGCGTCGGCTCGTGATGGTGCGCACGCGGATGGCGCAGGCCATCACCTTGCCCCGGCCGAGGCCCGGGACGCGGAGGTCGTGGCCGGTCGGGGTCGAGGGGCAGGTGAGCGAGACCCCCACCCCCGTTCACCGAGTTCGACGCGTTCGCCGGGGCCGAGGTGGGCTGCGCGGTACCAGGGCGCCCTGGATCGGCTTCGGTCTGGCGCTCTGGCACCGTAGACTTCCGGTCTCGTTGACCCTCAGCACAAGCTCTTCCTGGTTCGGTCGGTACCGGCTGACGTCGCGCATCGCGACGGGCGGCATGGCCGAGGTGTACCTGGGGCGGGCGCTCGAGCCGGACGGCCGCTTCGGTCCCGCGGTGGCGGTGAAGCGGCTGCTGCCGCACCTCACGTCCGACGCGGCCATCGTCCGGATGTTCCTCAACGAGGCGGAGATCACCCGGCAGATCGACCATCCGAACGTGGTCCGCATCCTCGACCTGGGCCATGTGCAGTCCGAGCCCTTCATTGCCATGGAGCTGCTGGAGGGACACAGCTTCGCCGAGCTCCGGCAGACCGCGGCGCAGATGGGCCGCCGGGTGCCGCTGGGCATCACGCTCCGGGTGCTCGCCGAGGCCTGCCGCGGGCTCGATGCCGCGCACCGGGCGAAGGACTCGAAGGGCCGCGAGCTGCAGATCGTCCACCGTGACTTCACCCCGGACAACATCCACGTCAGCGTCACCGGTGAGGTGAAGGTCATCGACTTCGGCATCGCCAAGTCGGCCGCGGTGTCGGGCGGGACCGAGCCCGGGACGCTGAAGGGCAAGTTCTTCTACATGTCGCCGGAGATGATCGCCGGGCAGGACGTGGACCACCGCGCCGACCTCTTCGCCGCCGGGGTGATGCTCTACGAGCAGCTCTGCGGGCGGCGGCCGTTCACCGGGCTCAACACCGAGGAGGTGCTGAACCGCATCACCGAGGGAAAGCCGAGGCGGCCCACCGAGTTCGACCCCTCCGTCCCGCTCGCCCTGGAGCTGGTGTGTCTCACCGCCCTCTCCAAGGACCGGACCCGGCGGTTTCCCTCGCTCCACGAGTTCATCGCCGCCATGGAGGCAGTCGGCGGGGCCGCCCGCGTCGCCACGCCCGAGGAGCTCTCGGCCTACGTGAGCGCCATCTTCCCTGCAGAGGAGGATCCGAAGCGGATCGCGCTCCGCCGCGCCAGGCTGGCCGACCCCTCCACCCCCACCCGCTCTCCCGACGCCACCGCGCTCGACCTGCTCCCCCCGCGCGAGGAGAGCAGGCCCCCGCGCAAGACCGAGCGCCCCGCTCCCCCCGCAGCGCCCCGGACCCCTCCGGCGTGGAAGCGCTGGCTGCTGCGCGTCGAGGTGCTGGGCCCCCTCGCGCTCCTGGTGGTGGTCGTCGCCGGGGCCATCGCGTTCGTGAACCGGCCCGAGCGAACGGTGGCGGACCGGCTCCGGCTCGCGGAGAAGGCAACCACCCCTGCTCAGCGGATGCACGAGCTCGCCGCGCTCGCCGAGGACCCGAGCGCGACCGAGGCCGAGCTTCGCCGGTCGGGCGAGCTCGCGCTCCAGAGCCCGGATCTCGAGGGAGCGCTCGCCGTCACGCAGGCCTTCGCGCGCAGGTTTCCGAAGTCGCTCGAGGCCGCGCTCCAGGAGGCCCGGGCCTGCGTGGGGCTTCGGCTGGGCAAGCGCGCCGACACCGCCATCGACCGCGCCATCGGCCTGGCGCCGGACGACCCCCGGCCCGACCTGCTCCGGGCGGACCTGCGACGGCTGCAGGGCGATGCGCCCGGGATGCTCGATGCGCTCACCTCTGCGAGCCGGAAGGCGCCCAATGACCGGGAGATCGCCGTCCGCCGGGGCGAGCTGCTGAGCCAGGCAGGACGGCTGGACGACGCCTCGGGGGTGCTCAACGCCGTGCTCAAGCACCGCTTCCACCCGGGCGCGGCAGCCGAGCTGGGCTTCGTCAAGCTTCGGCAGAACCAGTCTGCCGAGGCGATGCGACTCCTCAAGGCGGCGCTGGCCCGTTCGCCCAACCTCGCCAAGGCTCACTACTACCTGGGCGCGGCGCTCACCCAGGCCGGTGAGGTCTCCGCGGCCGAGGCCGAGTACCGCACGGCGGACCGGCTGGCTCCGAGCGACCCGCGACCGCTGGGCGCACTCTGCGCGGTGCTCGCTCAGGCCAGGCGGGAGCCCGAGGCCGCCACCCTGCGGAAGGAGCTGGCGGACCGCTTCCCGGAGCAGGCCCCGCGCTACATCGCGGAGTGCAAGCCATGAGCACCGGACCGCGGAGGCTCATCATCAACGCCGACGACCTCGGCTACGACCCGGCGGTGAGCGAGGGCATCGTCCTGGCCATCCGGAGCGGCGTGGTCACCTCGGCGACCCTGATGGTGAACTTGGCGCACTCGGAGCACGGCGCCACGCTCGCCCGCGGCCTCCCGGTGGGTCTGCACCTGAACCTGTCCCGGGGCGCACCGCTCGCCCGGGCGTTTCCGCCCGAGCTGCTCCGGGACGGGAGCTTCGACGAGTCACTCCTCGGCGCGCTGTCGCCGGAAGTCGTGAGCGCGGAGGCGGAGGCCCAGCTCGCCCGGGCGGAGGCGCTGCTGGGGACCGTCCCCACGCACGTCGACGTGCATCGGCATGCCCACCGTGCTCCCGGGGTCCTCGCCGGGCTCGCCCAGGTCGCCCGCCGCCGCGGGCTCCCGGTTCGCGCGCTCGACGGCCGGATGCGCGCCGAGCTCCGGAGCTCGGACGTGCGGACGACGGATCACTTCGTCGGCGAAGCGAAGGGCGACGCGTACTGGACCGAGTCCCGCTTCGCCGAGACGGTGGGCCAGCTCGCGGAGGGCACCACGGAGCTGATGTGCCACCCCGGGTATCCGCCCCGCGATATCCGCACCAGCTACGGCCTGCAGCGAGCGGTGGAGCTCGCGACGCTCACCTCGTCCGCCGCGCGCCGGGCTCTCGCCGGGGCGGGGGTGACGCTCGCCAGCTTCGGCGACCTGCGCTGAGTCCCGCCTGCGTGGTATGCGCCGGCCCATGGAGACCTTTCCCAATCCTTCGCCGGACCGCGACTACGAGATCGCGTTCGACGTGCCCGAGTTCACCTGCCTCTGTCCGCTGACCGGGCAGCCGGACTTCGCCCACTTCAAGATTCGCTACGTGCCCGACCAGACGTGCGTCGAGCTGAAGAGCCTGAAGCTCTACTTCTGGAGCTACCGCAACCAGGGCGCGTTCCACGAGGCGGTGACCAACCGGATCCGCGACGACCTGGTAGCGGCCCTCGCGCCGCGCTCGCTCAACGTGGTGGGTGACTGGTTCGTCCGTGGCGGCATCGGGACGGTGATCACCGTCTCGTACCAGAAGCCCTAGCGCGCCTCGTCCATCTTGCGCTCCGTCTGCTGGATGCGCTTCTCGGCGTCCTGCTCGATGCGCCGGGCAGTCTCGCGCGTACGGTCCAGCACCGCCTTGGGCTGCGAGCGGCCCTCGGGATCCGGCCGCTCCGCGCCAGCGAGGTGGTTCAGCGTCCAGTAGGCCACGAACGCGACCACCGCGAGACCCAGCACCAACGACAGGAGCCTCCCCAGCATGCGGGGAGCGATGCTAGCACCGCCTCAGATGTGGAAGGAGAGGAGCAGCCGCGCCTGGTACCGCTCGTAGTCGGTGAGGACGTACTTGCCCCCACCCTCCGACGGCTTGAAGGCCGGCAGCTGGGGAAGGAAGGTGAAGGCCACCCACCAGCCGTCTCCGGAGTACGACACCACCGGGCCGAGGAAGATGGCCGAGTGCTCCCAGGTGCCGTTGGCGATGATGTTGGCGTTCCAGGCCTCGACGCCGACCGCAACGCGGGGGGTGAAGAACCACGAGGCGGCGAGGTACCCGTCCAGGTGGAGCTCCTGGGAAGTCTCCCCCACCCCGAACTCCCACTCCTGTTCGGCAACGAAGTTGGCTGCCAGG
>Ga0208851_1000304_pt1 | contig 22520 bp, 24 predicted proteins | sample NGESurshal092012_FD_184481 | JGI IMG/M metagenome (GOLD analysis project Ga0208851, IMG submission 184481) | Arctic peat soil microbial communities from Barrow, Alaska - NGEE Surface sample 415-2 shallow-092012 (SPAdes) | ecosystem: Environmental > Terrestrial > Soil > Wetlands > Peat ... | reverse complement strand
CGCCCGCCGCTCCACCTCGCGGGCGAAAGCCAGTGCCGCGCGCCGGACATCGGCGAATCCCCAGCGCGGCTCGATGCGGACGTAAACATGCAGGCCCTTGCCGCCGGAGGTCTTGGGCCACCCGACGGCGCCGATCTCGTCGAGCACCTCATGGGCGACGTGGGCCACCCGACGGACCGTGGCGAAGTCGCAGTCCGGCATGGGGTCGAGGTCGATCCGCCACTCGTCGGGCTTCTCGGTGTCCGCCCGCCGGGAGTTCCAGGGGTGGAACTCGACAGTCGACATCTGCACCGCCCACAGCACACTCGCCAGTTCGGTCACGCACAGCTCGTCCGCTGTCCGCTTGTACCGCGGGAAGAACACCCGCACCGTCTCCACCCAGGGCGGCGCGCCTCGCGGAAGCCTCTTTTGATGGACCTTCTCGCCGCTGAGCCCCTCGGGGAAGCGGTGCATCATGCAGGGCCGTTCCCGCAGTGCCCGAACGATGCCGTCCCCGACGCTCAGGTAGTACCGCGCCAGATCGAGTTTGGTGGCTCCCGTCGCCGGAAAGTAGACCCGCTCCGGGTGGGTGATCCGCACGGTGCGCTCGCCCACCACGAGTTCTGCGGGTTCGCTGGTGTCGCGCAGTCCGGCCACCGTGCCAACCTACCCAGCGACCGGCCCGGGAGCCGGGCGACCCTACGAGCCGACCACGGCGGCGACTGCCTCGTGGATCGGCACGGTGCCGCCCACGACATCCAGCGAGAGCCCCGCGGTCCCCGGCTCGTCCAGCAGAGCCAGCAGCACCGCAGCCACGTCCTCCCGGGGGATCTGCCCACGCTCGGTGTGCTCGGCGAGTTCGACGTGACCGGTGCCGGACGACATGGTCAGGCGGCCGGGCCGCAGGATGGTCCAGTCCAAGCGGCGGCCCCGGATCTCGTCATCGGCCGCTTTTTTGGCGGTGATGTAGGCCGCATAGACCTCGTCGTGGTCGGGGCTTGGGCCGTCGTCGGCGCCGATCGCCGACACCATCACGTAGCGGCGGACGCCGGCCAGTTCCGCGGCGTCGGCCAGCAGCATCGCTCCGCCCCGATCCATGGTGTCCTTCCGGGCCGCTCCGCTGCCCGGTCCGGCACCGGCGGCAAACACCACGGCGTCTGCGCCACGAAGGATCTCGGCCAGGTCGGCGGCGGACCCGGATTCAAGGTCGAAGACCACCGGATGCGCGCCGAGGGCGATGAGTTCGCCCTCCTGCTCGGCCTTTCGAATCAGCCCGACGGGGTGTTCCTCCCGCTCGCCCAGAAGTCGAGCGAGCCTGAGCCCGATCTTGCCGTGGCCACCCGCAATGATCACCTTCATGCAGCCACCGTACCCAGGACGGGACGGACGGCAAGCCGAGCCACCCGGGGCAGCTGGTCAGCCGGCTTCCCGCGCGGCGCCGCGCAGACCGCGTGCCGGCGCGCCGATCCAGCGTGAGATGGCCACGACCACAACGGTATCCACCGGTCAGGGGCACCGTGGAGCGCACCTACGCGCTGTCCCTGCAGGATGCCGAGTTCGGCGCCGAGGACCTCGGCGCGATGACGCCGGAGGATCATCGGCGCGCGTTCGTGACCTTCCTGGCCGGCCTGCTCGGTGACGTCGACCGCTACACCGGGTCTGCCGACGTCGACCTGGAGCGGGACGGCGCGGGGTACCACACGGTCGGCCTTGGCTCACCCGGGACGAGCTCAGCGCGATGGTCACCGAGATCGCTGCCGCCGTGCAGGCCAGGGCGAGGAACGGACCCGGGCCGGGCCGGACCCGCCGGCTGCTGACCACGGTGTTGCTGCCGGTGCCGGGGGAGGACGGCATCATTCCCGCCGACCAACCCGAACGACGGCCACCGGGATGACCTGGGGCATCATCAACAGATGCCAGCCTGGTTGGGCCTGCTGCTGCTGATCGTGCCCGTTGTGATCGTGGCCGCCTTCGGGACCCGCCAGGTCCGGGAATCAAGCCATGGCAGGGCGTTCACCACGGTCCCCGACGGCTGGCTGCCGGCCCGTGGGGTGGTGGTCGATGAGCGGTCCTGGCGGCGACGACGGCGGGCCCAGGACGGAACGAAGCAACCGATGCGCCAGCCGATCATCACCTTCCAGTCGACCGACGGCCGGGAGATCACCTTCACCTCGCGCATCCATGCGGCCGGCATGCCCCGGCCGGGAGCACTGGTCGGGGTGTTCCACGATCCCGGAGACCCCACCCGCGCCTGCATCGCACCGGACGCGCTGAAGAACGTGGCCGCGCCGATGGGCGGGGCGGCCAAGGCGACGATCGGGACCATCTGGCTGCTGGCCGGTATCACGACGCTGGTCTTCGTGCTGGTGCTGTTCGACGCCTGACCGGCACGTCGACCACTGACCGCAGTGGCGTCAGCCGGCCGGCAGCCGGTGGTCGACGACGGCGCGGACGTGCCGGAGCCCCCCAGCGGCCCACCGCCGGTGCAGCAGCTGGAAGACCTCCCAGGCGGCCGATCCCGGCCAGTCCGGCGGCAGCAGCGAGGCAGGCAGCCCGGGGTCGAGCCGCGGGAAGAGCCGCCAGTCGTCGATCAATCGCAGGTAGCCGGCGAAGGCGCGATCTGCGGACCGGTCCGGAGCGTCGACGTCATCGCGGTGATCGGCCAGGAACGCCTGGTACTGCGCGCGGAGCGCCGCCAGGTCCCACCAGGCCGCCACGTCGATCGCGGTCAACTGCTGGGCGGCGAACCAGGTGACGTAGCGGTCGAGTTGTGCGTCGGCCAGCAGCGCCATGGTGGGGTCGGCCAACGGCCGGGGCGCGATCCAGACACCGGGGCTCACCGTGCCGAAGCCCAGCCAGGACAGTTCGGTGCGCAGTTGGTGGCGCCGGTGCCGGTCGGTCTCCGGCACCGAGAACACGGCCAGCACCCACCCGTCGGCCTCGGTGGCCCGCGCCGGACGGAAGATCCGCCGGTCGCCGGTGCGAAGGTCGTGCAGGCCGGCGTCGGTGAGCAGATATCCGGCACCACCGCCGCGTTTCTCCGCCGCCAGGAACCCGCGAGACTTCAGCCGCACCAGAGCCTGTCGGACAGCGGGCGCACCCAGGCCGACCGCCTGCAGGCAGCGGATCAGGTCGGCCACGGCGATCCAGCCACCCAGTTCGCGCAGGAACGAGCCGGCGAACGAGACGATCAACGAGCCGGGCGATCCGGCCCGGTCGGGCGGCAGCACGGCGGAGCCGGTGGGCCGGGGCACGGTGTGCGGCCCTATGCCGTCAGTTTCCGGATTACCTCGACCGAGTCCCACACCTCGGCGAAGCTCAACGGCAACGGAGACAGCCCCACTCGGATGGTCTCGGGCGCACGGAAGTCGACCAGCACGCCGGCGTCGATCAGCTGCTCGCAGATCTGCCGGGCATCCGACCGGTTGATGCTGACGTGGGCCCCCCGGCGGCTGCCGTCCCGCGGTGATCCGAGCGAGAAGCCCTGGGGCACCAGCCACTCGTCAGCCAGGCCCACCACCATCTCTGTCAGCGCAACGGCTTTCGCCCGGATGGCTGCGATCCCCGCCTCGGCGATGATCGCGGCGCCCTCCCGAACGGCCAGAATGCCCAGCACGGAGGGGGTTCCGGAGATCATCGACCGGACTCCCGCGGCCGGGACGTAGCCCTGCTCCATCTCGAACGAATCCCGCCGGCCGAGCCAGCCCCAGATGGGCTGGTTGATCTGCCCGTGATGCCTGGCGTTCACGTAGCAGAGCGCCGGCGCGCCAGGACCGGCGCCGACAAACTTGTAGGTGCAGCCGACGGCGAAGTCGACATCCCAGTCGTCCAAGGCAATCTCCGCGGACCCGACGGAGTGGCACAGGTCCCAGACGGCCAGTGCGCCGGCCTGGTGGACTACCTGGGTGATCGCCCGGGCATCGGCGAGATGACCGGAGTGATAGGCGATATGGCTCAGCGTCACGACGGCGGTGTTCTCGTCCACCACCGCGGACACGTCGTCAGCGGTGACCCCGCCGCCCGGTCGGGTCGGCAACCAGACCAGCTCCAGCTCCAGGTCGCGGGCGAGCGACTCCACCACATAACGGTTGGTGGGGAAGTTGTCCCGGTCGAGCACCACCCGCCGCCGGCCCGGCCGCAGGTTCAGCGCAGCGCGCATCGCCTTGTAGAAGTTCACCGTGGTGGAGTCGGCGATCACGGTCTGCCCTGGCGCAGCGCCGAGTGCGGCGGCGGCCAGTTCGTCACCGACGATCTGCGGCAGTTCCATCCAGCCCTCCGACCAGCCACGGATCAGCCGACCCGCCCACTGCTCGCGGGTGAAAGCGGCCCAGGCCTCCCCGATCGAGGCCAGCGGACGGCCCAGTGAGTTGCCGTCGAGGTAGGCGACGACATCCTCTGTCTGCGGCAGGTAGCGATCCCGGAACCGGGCCAGCGGATCGCTCGCGTCCAGGCTGACGGCCTGCTCGCGGGTGATCGCCGGACCGGGCTGGCGGTTCGATCCAGCAGTCATGCGGAGATCCTTTCGACAATGCCCGGCTACCGGCCGATCTCGGTGCGAACGGCGAACAGTTCGGGAAAGAAGGTGAGCGACAGCGCCCTGGTGAGAAACGCGACCCCGGTGGATCCACCGGTGCCGCGCTTGTAGCCGATGATCCGTTCCACCGTCTTGAGATGACGGAATCGCCAGGTCTGGAAGGTGTCCTCGATGTCGACCAGTTCCTCGAAGGTCTCATAGACGTCCCACTGATGCTCGGGATCGTCGTAGACGCCGGTGAAAACCCTGACCAGCTCGGTGTTCAGCGTGTGCGGCTGGGAGAAGTCCCGGTCCAGCAGCTCAGCAGGGATCGGGTAGCCGCGACGGGCCAGGTACAGCAGGAACTCGTCATACAGGCTGCGGGCGTGCAGCGTGCGGTCGAGGTCGGCGGCGGTCTCCGGATCGTGCGCGAAAACGGCGACCATCGCGGGATTCTTGTTGCCCAGCAGGAATTCCAGGGTCCGGTACTGCGCCGACTGGAAGCCGGAGGACTTGCCGAGCCGGTCGCGGAACTGGGAGTACTCGGTCGGCGTCAGGGTGGCCAGCACCGACCACTGATCGGTCATCTGCCGCTGCACGTGCTTGACCCTGGCCAGCCGCTTGAGCGCCGGTGCCAGCTCGTCCGCCGCGATCAGCGCCATGGCCGAGCGGATTTCGTGGATCACCAGCTTCATCCACAGCTCGGTGGTGTGGTGCACGATGATGAACAGCATCTCGTCGTGGTGATCGGACAGCGGTCGCTGCGCGGCCAGCAGCTCGTCCAGATGCAGGTAGCTCCCGTAGTTCAGGCCGCGCAGGTCGCGTTCGATGCCGTCCTCGAGGGGCCGGATGTTCAGTTCGGTCATGCCCACCTCCGTGCGGTCGTCGGCTGCCGGGCGCGGCTCGCCGCCTCGCGGCGATCCGACTATATTGCGAGTAGCTGACGAACGTCAAGAGAGCACACTAACTGCCCGAGGGCGGGTCAGCCAGGCGGTCCCGGCCGGGTCAGCTCGATGATCCGCCCCGCCCGGGCCGGGCAGCGGTCGATCAGGGCCGCCCGGTCGCCCAGCACGAAGTCGCTCCAGTCGAATCCAGGGGACACCACGGTGGAGACCAGGCTCCAGCCGCCGTCGGTCGACGAGCCCTGCCACCACGACGCAGGGACATGAAACTGCGGGTGCTCGCCGGCGCGCACATCGCTGCCGATGACCACCTCCTGGGCCGCACCAGCAGGGTCGATCACCAGCATTCGCAAAGCGGAACCCGCATGGTGGAAATAGATCTCGTCACTGTGCAGCTGGTGCAGGGCCGAGAAGTCGGTGCCGATCAGCATGAACAGGATGGCCGTCGCGCAGCTCCCGGTGAACGTGCGGCGAAAAAGGCCACCCTCCAACGGCAGCGGTTCCAGTTCCAACGCCGCCGCCAGTACGCGGGCGGCCACCGCGTGGTCGGAACCGGTGTCGTCGGAACCGGTGTCGTCGGAACCGGTGTCGTCGGAACCGGTGTCGTCGGAACCGGTGTCGTCGGAACCGCCCGCCATGTCGGCCGGCAGCGCCGGCACGTCAGCCGGCCAGCACCGGCACCGCCGCCAGTGCCGCCGACAGATCGGCGTCCGACAGCCCGGAATCGACCATCCGGCCGCCGAGATAGGCCTCGTAGGCGGCCAGATCGAGCAGGCCGTGCCCGCACAGCGCGGTCACGATCACCTTCTCCTCGCCGGACTGCCTGCAGGCCAACGCCTCTGCCAGGGTGGCGGCCAGCGCGTGGGTCGGCTCGGGGGCCGGCACGATGCCCTCCGTGCGGGCAAAGGTGATCGCCGCGGCGAAGCATTCGGTCTGCTCGATGGCGATCGCCTCCATCAGCCCGAGCTCGTAGATATGCGAGATCAGTGGTGCCATACCGTGGTACCGCAGGCCACCGGCGTGGATGGGGTCGGGCACGAAATCATGACCCAAGGTGTGCATCTTCATCAGTGGGGTGAAGCCGGCCGTGTCCCCGAAGTCGTAGCGGTACTCGCCGCGGGTGAGCGAGGGGCAGGAAGCGGGTTCGACGGCGCGGATCGTCGGGCTCTGCCGGCCGGCCAGCTTCTCCCGGATGAAGGGGAACGCCAATCCGCCGAAATTCGATCCACCGCCGGTGCAGCCGATCACCAGGTCGGCGCCCGATTCGCCGGCCATCGCCAATTGCAGCAGCGCCTCCTCGCCGATGATCGTCTGGTGCAGCAGCACATGGTTGAGCACCGAACCCAGCGCGTAGTTGGTGTCCGGCGCTGCGGCCGCCGCCTCGACCGCTTCGGAGATGGCGATGCCCAGCGAGCCGGGGTGGTCGGCCGGGTAGCCGTGACCGGAGGATGTCAACAGGGACGGCGAGCGGTGCACGGTGCCGCCGAAAGTCTCGATCAGGATGCGCCGGAAGGGCTTCGCGTCGTAGGAGGCGCCGACCTGCCAGACCTCGCACTCGAGGTCGAACAGGGAGCACGCGAAGGCCAGCGCGGTGCCCCACTGACCGGCGCCGGTTTCGGTGGTGAGCTTCTTGATACCGGCCTTGGCGTTGTAGAACACCTGCGGCACGGCGGTATTCGGCTTGTGCGATCCGGCGGGTGAGACCCCCTCGTACTTGTAGTAGATCCGAGCCGGAGTGCCCAGCGCCTGCTCCAAGCGGTGCGCGCGGTACAGCGGGGACGGCCGCCAGAGCCGGTAGATGTCCTGCACTTCGTCCGGGATCGGGATGAACCGCTCGGTGGACACCTCCTGCAGGATGAGGTCGATCGGGAAGAGCGGGGCCAGATCGGCCGGGCCGACCGGCTCGTGGGTTCCCGGATGCAGCGGCGGCGGTGGGGGCGAGGGCAGGTCCGGGACGATGTTGTACCAACTCGTGGGCATCTGTGATTCCTCGAGCAGGTACTTGTGTTGCCGGACGCTCATGTCTACCGCCTCGCCAGATGGGTCCGGCGTAAGGGCCGGGGCCCTTGAGGCTAACCGAGGCGGCGGTGATCGACCCGTTGTGCCGATGTGCCGCGAAGGAGTGGAGCACAAGGGGCGCAGGGAAGACAAACCAGACAAGAATGACCGGCGCGCTGGTGCTGGCCATGGTCGGGTCGGCGCCGGCGGGCACCAGCGGGCCAGGTCCGGTGCGGCCGTACCGGCCGGCCTGACAGCTCCCGGCAGCAGCCAGATCGGCTACTTCCCAACGAATCTGACCCTCTCCAGATCCTTCCCGGTGCAGACGAAGTCGATTCCCGACTTCACCTTCCGGGGCGGCGCGGACGCGTTGATCACCGCCCGCACGGACAAGGGCCTGCGAGCCGCGCTGGCCACCGGGCTGATCGCGCTGGCCAACATCCGGTGCTGGGACGCGCACGAATGGAACCCCACGTCCGACCATCCGCTGGGCAAGGCCTGCGACCTGTTCCAGGGCCTACACGTCGGTCACCGGCAGGGACATCGGCTGGCGGCTGCCAACTGGTTCGTGGCCAACCAGGCAGTGCTCGGCATCAATGACGTCAGCTGGCAGGACAAGATCTGGACGGCCGGATCGCCGAGGGCCCGGGGGCCGTACTACTCGACGGTGTACGGCTGCCCGGACGACACGAACATCACCGGCTGCCCCATGGATCACATCCACGTCAGCTTTTACTGAGCCCTCCCACTCTGTCCCCGGGACGGCCGATCACGCCCAGAGGTCGTCCAGGGTCGGCAGCGGCACCCGCACCGCCGCGGCCACCTTTCGGGGCGCGGGTCGCGGCGGCGCCAGCTCCTGAACGTCGAGCACCGCGAGGGCGTCGTCGTCGAGGAAGCGGCTGAGCGGCGCGAAGCTGTGCTTGTCGTCCCGGGCGTGCCGATGGTGCGGCATCCGCAGCGGCGCGTACAGCGCCAGCTCGTCGGCCGCCCTGGTGACGGCCACGTAGAACAGCCGTTGCTCCTCCACCAGCCCGGCCGAGGTGGACAGCGCCATGTCCGCGGGGAACGCCCCGTCCACCAGGTGGATGACGTGCACGATCGGCCACTCCAGGCCCTTCGCCGAATGCACGGTCGACAGCACCAGATAGTCGTCGTCCAGGTGCGGTGGGCCGGCGAGATCACCGGTGGATGCGGGCGGGTCGAGGGTCAATTCGGCGACGAAGACGGCGAGGTCGGGGGCGCTGCCGGCGGCGGCGGCCAGCCGCTCGAGGTCCGCGACCCGCGCGACGGCGTCCGGGTATCTGGCGGTGAGTAGGGGCCGGAGCATGGTCAGGCAGGCCGTGGCGCGGTCGCCGATCCGGCGGCGTGAGCGGGCGGTGGACAGCCCGTCGAGGGTGGCCGCCAGGGTCACCCTGGCGAGGGCCGGTGCCGCGGCGACGGCCTCGGCCTCGCTGTGTTCACCGGTTCCGAGCAGTTCGAGTACCGTCCGGGCGCCGGCCGGCCCGATCCCGTCGTGCAGGCGAAGCAGCCGGTACCAGGCGACCTCGTCGAGAGGGTTGTCCAATAGCCGGATGGTCGCCACGAAGTCCTTGACGTGTGCGGCCTCCAGGAACTTCAGTCCGCCGAACTTGACGAACGGGACCCCACGAGCGGTCAACTCCACCTCGAGCAGGTCGCTGTGGTGTCCGGTCCGCATCAGCACCGCCTGTTCGCGGAGCCGCCGGCCGTCGCGGGCCGCGGACAGCACGGCGTCGACCACCGCCCGGGCCTCGGCAGCGGCGTCGTGGCAGCGCACCAGTCGGGCCCGCCGGCCGCCCGGGCGGTCCGAGTGCAGCGTCAACCGGTGGCCCGCCGACGTCGGCCGGACCGCGTTCGCCAGGTCGAGCAGCCGTTGTCGGGAGCGGAAGTTGCGTTCCAACCGGACCACGCTGACGTTTGGCAGCGAGCCGGCGAGGTCGAGCAGGTGCGCGCTGTCCGACCCTCGGAAGGCATACACCGCTTGCGCGTCGTCGCCGACCACCGTGAGCCCGCGACCGTCCGGCCGCAGCCCACGCACGATGTCGACCTGGGTCTGGTTGACGTCCTGGTACTCGTCGACCAGCACGTGATCCCACCGCCCGGCGATGTCGGGGCCGAGCACCGGGTCGGCGAGCAGGCTCCGCCAGGCCAGCAGCAGATCATCGAAATCGATGAGTCCATGTTCGCGTTTGCGGGCCACATAGCCGCGCAACAGCGCCATCACCTGCTGCAGATGCGGCTGCACCCAGGGGAACTCGGCGGCCACGACGTCCCGCGCCGGGCGGGAGGTACTGACCGAGCGGGAGTAGATGTCGACCAGGGTCGACGCTCTCGGGGTGCGGACCTCGATGCCGTCCAGCTCGTGGTCGTGCCGCAGCAGGTCCATCACATCGGTGGAATCGGACCGGTCCAGCACCGACACCGCGGGCGGCAGCCCGAGGATCTCGGTGTTCCTGGCGATCAGCTGATGCGCGACGGCGTGAAAGGTGCCGCCCTGCAATCGCCGGCCGGCGTCCTCCCGGGTGCACATCGCGGCTGCCCGGGCCACCATGTCGTCGGCGGCCCGCCGGGTAAACGTGAGCAGCAGGATGCGTTCGGGGGGCACCCCCCGGTCGACCAGACTGGCCACCCTGGCGGTCAGCGTCCGGGTCTTCCCGGTGCCGGCGCCCGCCAGGATGACCAGCGGTCCGTCCCCGTGCGCTGCCGCCCCGAGCTGGATGTCGTCGAGCCCGGCGTCCCACCCGTTGTCGAACATACGTGCGAGCGTAGCGGGCCTGCGGGTCAGGCGAGCGCCTTTGCCTTCAGCTTGTCGAACTCGGCCTGGTTGATGGCCCCGGTGTCCAGCAAGGCCTTCGCATCGGCGATGTGCTGCGCGGAGGACTTGCCGTCGGAGCCACCGGCCACCTCGCGAATGTAGGCGGCCTGCTGGGACTGCGCCTGCTGCATCGCGGCCATCTGCCGCTCCGCCATACCGCGGCCACGTGCGATGAGATAGATCAACGCCGTCAGGAACGGCACGAAGATCAACGCGATGATCCAGATGGCCTTGAACCAGCCGCTGAGTTCCTTGTCGCCGAACAGGTCGACCAGGATGCGGAAGAAGATCATCAGGTAGGCGACGAACAGGAAGGTCCAGACGACGATCCAGATGATGTCCCAGAAATTGCTCATGACGGTGTCCCTCGGCAGTTGGTGGCCGGGCGAGGTGTCGCCCGGCCCTTCATTGTCGAGCGCGCGAGGCGTTCTGCTCCTCATGCTGAGTGGGTGAGTTGACCTCCTGTGACCCAGCGGGTGCGGAGCTCCGCTAGTGCGACTCCACCAACGTCTTGATCGGGATGCCATCGAAAACGGCCGTATCCCGACCAGTTCGCCAGGGCCGCAACCGATCTCGAACTTAACGGGCCGAACGTGAAACCCTGGCGGCCGCCCGTCCGGCCGGGACCGGCGGCGCGCCCAACCGGCCGGCCGCTGCCCTGATCAGCACCGATGCCCAGGTGCGATAGGGCCGCCAGGCCTCGGCGAGCTCCAGGAACTGCTCGCGCGTGCATGGCTCCGGTAGGTGATACAGCTGGGTGACCAGGTCCCTGACCATCGGCTCATCCGCGGGCGGGACGTCGGCGAAGCCGACCGCCCTGATGGTGATCAAGGAGGCATAGAACGGACCGATCCCCTTGAGGTGCTGCAGGTCGGAGGTGGTGGCCTCCGGCCCGATGTGCCGCAGCCGCTCCACGTCCAGGGTGCCGGTCTTCGCCGTACGGGCGATCCCGTGCAGCCGGTCGATCTTCTCCGGTGTGAGTCCGGGGAACTCGCTGACCTGCAGCAATTGGGCGGGCGTCGGCACGGCCGCCAGCGTTCGGCCGGCCAGCTGGAAGACCCGGCCATGCGCCTCGGAGAGGTGTCGGCGAACGTCCGCCATCTGCGGTGCGGGCCGGCGCGCGCTGATCACCGACCAGACCGCGGCCTCGTAGGGGGAGTAGAACAGCGGCGGCAGCAGGCCTGGGGCCACCTCCTGCAGCTGCCCGATCACCGGATCGCGGCGGCCGATGTCGGCGAAGCTGCCGGCGTCGTGATCCAGCGACAACACCCTGGCCACCTGCTGCTGCACGACCGGCAACTCCGCCCCGGTGGCGCCCTGCACCGTGCCGTGCACCCCCGAGCGGTCCTGCCGCAGCTCGACCCCCACCTGGGTCTGATACCCGTCAAGGCAGAACGCCACCCGCATGACCCCGTCGAAGCGGTCCGCCGAGCGGCCGCCGAACCCGAACTCTGCCGACTCGCGCAGGCTGTAGGCGCCGGTCGGGACGATCGTGAAGGTATTCATGCCGGCATGATGCCCCCCGGGTCCGACACCGACCGGCCGGCGACCAGACCCGATGCCCCGGGTCCGACACCGACCGGTCGGTGACCGAGACCGGATGCTCCGGGACGGCGCTGCGTCAGGCGGGTCAGGCAGGTCACGCAGCGGCGGGCACCTCGGACGCGGCCACCCTCGCGTCGCCGGCCAGGCCGCCGGAGACCGCAGGATCCAACGCGAGCGCGAGGATCTGGCCCACGTCCGACACCGGGATCACGGACAACGCCGCGAGCACTTCAGTGGGGACGTCATCCAGGTCGGGCTCGTTCCGCGCCGGGATGAACACCGTTGTCACGCCGGCCCGTTGGGCCGCCAGCAACTTCTGCTTCACCCCGCCGATCGGCAGCACCCGGCCGTTCAGCGTGACCTCACCGGTCATCGCCACGTCCGAGCGCACCGCCCGACCGGTGGCCAGCGACACCAGCGCCGTCACCATGGTCACGCCCGCGGACGGTCCGTCCTTGGGTGTGCCACCGGCCGGCACGTGCAGGTGGAACTTCCGATCCAGCGTCGCCGGCTCGATGCCGATCTCGGTGGCGTGCGACCTGACGTAGGACAACGCGATCTGCGCCGACTCCTTCATCACATCGCCGAGCTGTCCGGTCAGTGTCAGGCTGGTGTTCTCGGCGATCGATCCCTTGACGGCGTTGGCCTCGATGAACAGCACGTCACCGCCCATTCCGGTCACCGCGAGTCCGGTGGCAACCCCCGGTACCGCGGTCCGCTCGGCCGTCTCCGAGGTAAACCTCGGCCGGCCGATCAGGTCCCGCAAATCCGGCTCATCCACGGTGATCGGCGCCAGTGCGCCCGCCGAGAGCTTGGTGGCGACCTTGCGGAAGACCTTGGCCAGCAACCGTTCCAGCTGCCGCACGCCCGCCTCGCGGGTGTAGTCAGCGGCCAGCTTGCGCAGCGCGGCGTCGGTCAGTTCGACCTCGTCGGCGTTCAGTGCTGCCCGCTCGATCTGCCGCGGGAGCAGGTGGGTGCGGGCGATCGCGACCTTGTCCTCTTCGGTGTAGCCGTCCATGCTGATCAATTCCATCCGGTCCAGCAGCGCGGACGGGATGGTGTCCAGCACATTGGCCGTGGCCAGGAACAACACATCGGACAGGTCCAGATCGATGTCCAGGTAGTGGTCCCGGAACGTGTGGTTCTGCGCCGGATCCAACACCTCCAGCAGCGCGGCCGCCGGGTCGCCCCGGTAGTCGGCACCGACCTTGTCGATCTCGTCGAGCAGCATGACCGGGTTCATCGAACCGGCCTCGGTGACGGCCCGGACGATCCGGCCGGGCAGCGCGCCCACATAGGTGCGCCGATGACCGCGGATCTCCGCCTCGTCCCGCACGCCGCCCAGAGCGACCCGGACGAACTTGCGGCCCAAGGCCCGCGCGACGGACTCGCCGAGCGAGGTCTTGCCGACCCCGGGCGGACCGACCAGCACCATGACGGCGCCGGAACCGCGGCCGCCGACGACCTGCAGGCCGCGATCGGCCCGCCGGCTCCGCACCGCCAGGTACTCGACGATCCGATCCTTCACGTCGTCGAGGCCGTGGTGATCGGCGTCCAGCACCTCACGGGCCGCGCCCACATCGGTGCTGTCCTCGGTCTTGGTCTGCCACGGCAATTCCAGCACGGTGTCCAGCCAGGTGCGGATCCACCCCGATTCCGGGCTCTGGTCGCTGGCCCGCTCAAGGCGGCCAACCTCGCGCAGGGCGGCTTCCCGGACCTTGTCCGGCAGGTCGGCCTGCTCGACCCTGGTACGGAAATCGTCGGCCCCGTCCGGCTCGCCCTCGCCGAGCTCCTTGCGGATGGCGGCCAGTTGCTGGCGCAGTAGGAACTCCCGTTGGCTCTTCTCCATGCCCTCGCGGACGTCCTTACCGATCTTCTCGCTGACGTCCATCTCGGCCAGATGCGCCCTGGTCCAGCCGATCAGCAGCTCCAGACGTGCGGTGACGTCGGGGGTCTCCAGCACCTCGCGCTTCTGCTCGTTGCTCAGGTACGGCGCCCAGCCTGCCGAGTCAGCGAGCACCGACGGGTCCGTCATCTTCTCCACGGTGTCGATCACCTGCCAGGCGTCACGCTTCTGAAGGTTCGCGATCACCAGCGACTTGTATTCGGCCGCAAGCTCTTTCGCGCGATCGGTGACCGGTTGGTCGGCCACCAGCTCGGCCTGCACCCACAGTGCGGCACCGGGCCCGGTCACCCCGGTGCCGATCCGGGCGCGACGGCCGGCGCGCAACACGGCGGCGGGTGCGCCGCCGGCCAACCGGCCGACCTGCTCGATGGTGGCGACAACGCCGAAGGCGGAATAGCGGTCCTGCAGACGCGGGGCGAGCAACAGTTCGCCGATGCCGTCCGTGCCCGCGCGGTCGACGGCGGAATCATCTGTCGAGCGCGCGGACTTGGCGGCGTCGACCGCTGCCTGGGCGGGCTCGTCCAGCTCGATCGGCACCACCATGCCGGGCAGGACAACGACATCGGTGAGCGAGAGGACGGGGAGCCGGCGGGTATCGGACATGTGGTTGACCCTTCAAGAGTTGAGCGTGACTGACTCAATGCGATCAATGCGCTGCGGGGGTCGTTTGTTCCGATCCGGCTCGCCGCTTCGCTGACGGCGAACGAACCGGACGGCGGTGTCGATCCCGGGCAGCCGCCGGGGGCGCGCGTTCGTGACACCGCCAGCGGCGCACAATGATGATCACGGTCGGTGGGCTCGCACCGACCGGAGCTGACGAGGTGTTCCGGTGCCAACAGTGGGCAGCGATGACGCGACCGCGCCAGGCAAGGAAGAACCGCTGGTCTACGGCTCAGCACGCGGCAGGTGGGTGCTCACGGCAACGGTGCTCGGCAGTGGCCTGGCCCAGCTCGACGGCACGGTCGTCAACGTCGCGCTGCCCCGCATCGGCGCGGACCTCGGCGGCGGCCTGACCAGCCTGCAGTGGACCCTGAACGCCTACACGCTCACCCTGTCCGGCCTGCTGCTGCTCGGCGGCTCGCTGGGCGACCGGATGGGTCGCCGGCGGATCTTCGTCATCGGCGTGCTCTGGTTCACCGCGGCGTCCATCGGCTGTGCCCTGGCGCCCAGCACGGGCGTGCTGATCGGCATGCGGGCGCTGCAGGGCGCGGGCGCCGCGCTGTTGACCCCCGGCTCGCTGGCGATCCTGCAGGCCTCGTTCCGCAAGGAGGACAGATCCACCGCGGTCGGTGCCTGGTCCGGGCTCGGTGGGGTGGCAACGGCGTTCGGTCCGATCCTGGGTGGGTTGCTGGTCGGCGTGGCGCCGTGGGGTTGGCGGCTGGTCTTCCTGATCAACCTGCCGATCGCCGCGGTTGTCATCCTGCTCAGCAACCGGTACATCCCGGAATCCCGTGACGAGCTGGCGACCGGTCGGCTGGACATTTCCGGCGCCATCCTTGCCTCGGCCGGACTCGGCGCGCTGATCTACGGGTTGACCGAAGGCCCGGCGAGCAGCTGGTCGACCGTCAACGTGCTGATCACCGTGACCGGCGTCGCGCTGCTCGTCGTCTTCGTGGTGCTCGAGGGCCGTCATCCCGATCCGTTGCTGCCGCTGGAGCTGTTCCGCAGCCGCCAGTTCACCTCCGCGAACCTGGTGACCTTCACCGTCTACGCCGCGCTGGCCGGAGCGCTGTTCCTGCTGCCGGTGCAGCTGCAGTTGGTGGCGGGGTTCAGCCCGGTGCAGGCCGGGGCGGCCACCCTGCCGATCACCGTGATGATGCTGCTGCTGTCCGCCCGCATGGGCCGGCTTTCGGCCCGGATCGGCCCGCGCACTCCCATGACGATCGGGCCGATCGTGGCCGGGCTGGCGATGGTCTGGCTTACCAGGGTGGGGGCCGGATCGACCTATCTCGGCGATGTGATCGGGCCGATGCTGCTGTTCGGACTCGGCCTGTCGTTCACCGTCGCGCCGTTGACGTCAACGGTGCTGGCCGCCGCGCCGGATCATCAGGCCGGCATCGCGTCGGCGATCAACAACGACGTAGCCAGGATCGCGGGGCTGCTCGCGGTGGCGGTGCTGCCGGCATTGGCCGGGCTGACCCCCGCCGCCTACGCGGACCCGGCGCTGCTGTCCGGCGGATTTCAGCGCGCCGCGTTGATCGCCGGGATCCTCTGCGCGTCCGGGGGGGTGCTGGCCTTCGCGACGATCCGGACCCCGCCCGCCGACCCCGGCGGCGCGGCGCAGACAGACCCGGCGGTGGAATGCGCGGCCTGCCCGGTGCTCGCCCCGCACATCCGGCCCCGGTGATTGGAATCGACCCGAGCGAACGGCCCTGGCCGGACATTCGCTCGGGTCTTGACGCGACACGCCGACACGGCCGAGAGTCTTGCGATGATCACCAGCAGGACCGGCTGAGGAGGCCGGCTGCCCGTAGGAGAGTCCGCACAGGAGAAGGGTGCAACGATGGCGACGAGCACGCGAGGGTTCTTCGGGCGCGGGCACAAAGAACGCGACCCCCGGCTGCCACCAGGGCAGTACGACGTCGGATCCGACTGGCCGGTGCTGACCGCGGAGGTGACCCCGCGGATCGTGCCGGAGCGGTGGAGCATCACCGTCGTCGGCCTGGTGGCTGCTCCGACGACCTGGACCTGGGACCAGGCGCACCAACTGCCGCCGTCGGTCTACGAAGGCGACATCCATTGCGTCACAACATGGTCCATGCTCGCCACCAGCTTCGGTGGGGTGAGCGTCGACACCCTGCTGGCGGCGGCGGGGCCGCTGCCGGAGGCCGGCTTCATCCTGGCCACCTCCTCCACCGGGTACACCACCAACCTGCCGCTGGCCGATGTCACCGGCGGCAAGGCCTGGGTGGTCTGGACTCACGAGGGGCGGCCACTGCCCACCGATCACGGCGGTCCGGTCCGGCTGCTCGTCCCACACCTCTACTTCTGGAAGAGCGCCAAATGGGTCTCCCGGATCACCCTGCTCGACCACGACGAGCCGGGGTTCTGGGAGCGCAACGGCTACCACGACCGGGGCGACCCGTGGCTCGAGCAGAGGTACCAGGGTGACTGACCAGATCACGCCGCAGAACCTGGCCCGGCCCGGCACCGCGCCCGCGCCGAACGGTGGTTGGACGCAGGCCAGGGTGATCGAGGTCTCGCGCCCAACCGAGCGGGCCGTCGTGCTACGGCTGGACGTCGCGAACCGCGTCAACCACCTGCCCGGGCAGCACTACGTCATCCGGCTGACCGCCGACGACGGCTATGTCGCACAACGGTCCTATTCGGTGGCCTCGCCGCCGTCCGATCCGTTGGTGGAGCTGTGGATCGAGCGGCTCGCCGACGGCGAGGTGTCCGGCTTCCTGGCCGATGTCGTGCAGCCCGGTGACGACCTCGAGGTGCGCGGCCCGATCGGCGGCTGGTTCGTCTGGGACGGCGCCACGCCCGCCGTGGGGGTCGGCGGCGGCAGCGGCGCGGTGCCGCTGGTGGCGATGCTGCGGCACGCGGCCGTGATCGGCCGGCCCGGGTTGCTGCGTCTTGCGGTGTCCGCGCGGACGCTGCCCGACTTGCCCTATCCCGACGAACTCGCCGCCGCGGGCGTGACGATCGCCCTGTCCCGCACCGATCAACCCGCCCGGCCAGCCGGTCGGCTCAGCGCCGCCGAGTTGGAACCGCTCGTCGTGAAGGGCGCCACCACTTTCGTGTGCGGGTCCGCTGGGTTCGCCGAGTTCGCCAGCAGCCTGCTGGTCGAGCTCGGCTGCCCGTCGGCCGACGTCCGGGTGGAGCGGTTCGGCCCGAGCGGGTGACGCGCGGGCGTATGTCCGTGGATATACGCCTTCCCGATCCGTCCCACCGTGGGTAGAGCGCGGAGATCCACCCCCGGGGTGACGCTCGACCTCTGGCCGGCCTCGACACAGTGTCCGATTGGCGCAGTCTTCACCGACTGGGTTTGTCCGACCGTGGACAGCGAGCCGCGCCGCGCTCGAGGGGTGCGCGGCCGCCGGTGCGAGGGCGACTCAGGGGGACTGATGGCCGACATCGGACATCCGCGGGTGAACGGCTGGTTGACGGCCGCCGATCAGGCCGGGGCGGGATGGCCGGGGGTGCTGTTGTATCTGAACGCGTTTCTGGTGCGTGCGCCGAGCAAGGTGCTGATGTCTCCGTCCCCGGATCTGCAGGTGGTGATCGACGGCGGGGACCGCTCGGGCCGCGGGTGCTCGTCGCCGAGGTGCTGGTGCTCGAGGTCGACGCGTCACCCACCGATCCGGTGACCGCGATGCTGCGCCTGGAGGCCGACGTCGACGTGGACGTCGCGACGCCGGTCAACCGCGCGGGATTCGACGTCGCGGTGCGGGTCACCCGTGACGCGTGGAAGGCGGCCGCGGGCCTGGGGCTCGTCCCCGACGAACGCTTCGGCGGGCTTGCGCCCCCCACGCTGCTGGAGATGTCACACGCTCCGCCGACCGTGATCGTTCCGGTTCGGGACGAGTCCTGGTGCGGTATCTTCTGGTGGCTGTGCTGACGGAAGAGTCGATCAGATGGGCGTGCGAATGGGCCCCAGGGCCAAGCCACGGGGACGCCCGACGGTCGAACCGGACGCACCGACGACCCGAGCCGCGCCGCACACCCAGGCCGCGCCGTCGGCCTCGCCCTGGCTTCGCCGCGTCGATCTGCTGATCCTGCCGCTGGTCTTCGCCTTCGACATCCTGGTCTTCTCGCAGCTGCTGCGCAGCGACGGCGTCACCGGTTCCGCCCGGATAGCCATCGTGGGTTACTCGGCGATTGGCGTCTCCTGCTGATCTTCCGCCGGCTGGCTCCGGTGCTGGTCTTCGCCGCGCTCTAGGTGCACGCCGTGCTCGCCCTGTCGGTGACCTCGCTCTACATCCCGGTGTTGTTGCTGCTGGTGGCGCTGGAGATGGTCGCCGAGCTGTGCCCGTTACGCGTCTCGCTGGTCGCGCTGGCCGCGGTCCTGGTGCCGACAGCGATGCTCGTGACCACCACCGTGCGTCAGGCGTCACCGCAGAGTGTGGTCACGGCCGCGGTCGGCTCTGCCGTGTTCTACCTGGTCATCGACGTGCTGGCCTGGGCCATCGGCCGGTGGGCCGGCCGGCACCAGCGCCGCCTGGTCTCGCTGACCGAGCAGTACGCGCGTGAGGTCGAGCTGCAGCGTCAGGAGGCGGAGCTGGCGGTCTCGGCAGAGCGGCTGCGGATCGCCCGGGAACTGCACGACATCGTCGCGCACTCGGTCACCATCATGGTGCACGCGGCCGGCGCCCGGCGGGTCGTCGACACCGATCCGGCTCGGGCCAAGGAGTCGCCGACCACGATCGAGGAATCGGGCCAGCAGGCCATGGGGGAGCTGCGCCGGCTGCTGGAGCTGCTACGGGAGAGCGACGGCGATCCGGTCCGCTCCGGCTCGCCGCTGCCGGGGCTGGAGCAAGAGGAACAGGTCGTCAACTCGGTCCGCGGGTCCGGCGTCGCGGTCACCCTGGACGTCACCGGCGGGCCGCAGCGGCTCGACGCCAGCGTCGACCTGGCGGCCATCGGCTCGTCCAGGAGGGTTTGACGAACGTCACCAAGCACCGCGGGAACGGTGCGCACGCGGTGGTGTCGATCGAGTGGGGGGCGGAGAAGATCACCGTCTCCGTCGAGGACGACGGTTCCGGTGCTCCCGAGCTACCCGCGACGCTGTCCACCGGCAACGGGCTGGCCGGCCTGCGCGAGCGAATTGCGATCGCCGGCGGTGATTTCGCGGCCGGGCCCACGGATGGTGGAGGGTTCCGGGTGGCCGCACGGCTGCCGGTGTCCTTGCTGGCCGGGACGCCGGCCACGGCGCCCGCGCCGGCCACGGCGGACCAGGCGCCAACCGCGGACCCGGCGGGCGCCGCGGACCCGCCGGGTCCGCTGCGGCCGCACTCCGGTCGCCGGCCGCCGACCCGTCAACCGGTCCGCAGGGCGCCTGGGCCGGCCTCGCGCGGGCCGACCCGTGATCAGGGTGGTGCTGGTGGACGACGAACCGATTGTCCGGTCCGGCATCGCGATGCTGCTCAGCGGCGAGCCGGACATCGAGGTGATCGCGGACGTCGACGGAGGGCCTGCGGCCATCGCCCTGGTGATCCGTCACCGGCCCGACGTGGTCATCGCCGATGTGCGGATGCCGGGGATGGACGGCGTGGAGATGACCAGGCAGATCGTCGCCGCAACCAGTGAGGCGGCCCATTCGCGTCCGGTCAAGGTGTTGGTGCTGACCACCTTTCACGTTGACCGTGCGGTTTACGCGGCGCTGCGGGCGGGTGCCTCCGGGTTCATCCTCAAGGACGCGGCGCCAACCGAGCTGGTCGCCGCCGTCCGGGCGCTGGCCGACGGCGAGGCCTGGCTGGACCCGCGGTGGCCCGCAAACTGATCGACGAGTTCGCCTCCCGGGCCGGAGTCGGGGCTGCCCAGCCCCGCCGAGTTGCAGTCGCTGACCAAGCGGGAACTCGAGGTGCTCGTGCTGATCGCGCACGGGCTGTCCAACGCGGAGATCTCGGACTTCCTGGTCGTCGGCGAGGGCACCACGAAGACCCACATCAGCCGGATCTTCGCGAAGCTGGGATTTCGGGATCGGGCGCAGGCGGTGGCGACCGCCTACAAGTGCGGTCTGATCCGCCCGGACGATCCGTTACCGGCAAGGCACAGCACGCAGACCCGCTAAAGCGACGCCAGGATGGCGAAGGTCGGCCCGAGCAGCATGGCCAAGAGTCCGGCATCCGACCTGTCGCGGAAGATGGGGGATTCCAAGCCCCGAGGGCGTTAACCCAACACGCTCGAAGTCGGCAAATGCTCGTTCACTAACTTTCTCGGGTGCAGCAGCAGGTCACGGAGCAGCGGATGGACGGCAAACCGCTCGTTGTGCCCGCCCAGTCCGACGACCAGGGTACTTTGCGCCGCCAATCAAGGCATTTGGTCCCTTCTGCGAGCAATGGTTTCCCTGTCACCGCGCGCGGCAGTACGAGGTGGGCTGGTCACCAACCGCAACTGCCGCCGTCAGACATCGCCACCGCTGATTGCGTCATCCGATCGAGCCTCACCATGAGGCACCGACGGCATCTGCGGCGCGACACCCCAGCCCTTGTTGCCGCGGGCGAACGCGTCGGCGAGCCCGACCCGCCGTCCCGGACCGGGGAGCGGGGGCTCCGCGCCCGGTTCCAGGGCCGTCGGCTGCCCGCCGCGAAGCCAGTTGCCGAAGCGGTCGTCGCGCCCGGCGAGGACGGGACTCACCGCCGCGGCCACCACAACTATGAACCCGACGCCGGTGAGAAACGTGACCAGCGACAGCGCGATACCGAACGCCCCGAACTGGGCGAAGTTGTTCCGCACCGTGGTGGGCATCCACAGATCGGACTGCATCGCGTACAACGAGCATCCGACTGCCGTCAGCAGCGCCGACGGGAACAGCGCGCGCCAGCGAACCTCCCCGCGGACCATCAACCGCGGGGTCCACCACCACAACGCGGTACCCGCAAGGAAACTGACGATCCAAGCCGTGGTCGTGCCTGCCTGCGTGCCGATCACCGAGCGAACGGTGGCAAGTAGCGCAAAGAAGAGCAGCAGCGCACCGAGCCACAGCGCTCCGCGACCCTTGTTGCGTACCCCGCCGCCGGGCGGGCGCCGCCATGCGCGCAGGTACACCCGCTGCAGCGCCGTTGTCGAAGAGATGGCGAAGAAGACGGTCAGCAGCACCCCGAGGATCCCGGTTGCCGCCTTGGTGGCGTCGGGCGACGCGAACGCCTGCTGAACAAAACCGATGGATTCCCCGTCGATCCCGAGGCGGGTGCGCAAGCCCTCCATCATCTGCTCGCGAACGACACTCGGCGACAATGCTGCCACCACGACCAACATCGGGAAAAAAGATACGAACAGCTTCGCCGCAAGGGCCACCGACCGATCGACGAACTCCATCTCCAGCAGTCGCCGCCAGAGATCGCCGAGCGCCGTCGAGTCCAGCCGCAACGCCCATCGCCGGGCGAAGGCCGCGGCCCGCGCCGATGCGGTCGCGGGCGCAGCCGATTCACCGAGCGCGACCTGATCAGCCGGCTCCGCGGCCACGGGTGGTTCAGCCGGGGCGGCTTCCGTCATGCAGTGTGCCTCTCCGCGACTTCTCCGTGGGCGATGACGGGGTGTGCCCCCGCGCACGGTGTGCTGCCGCCGCCGTTGTACCGATCAACCAGCCGACCACCGCGGCGCGCGGGGCGAACCACCACAGACCGGGCGCGGTATGCGAAGGATGTCGCCGGTTATCCGAATCGTCAAGCTCCTCGTCCGACCGCAGCCCGGCACTCGCCGATGATCCCGGCCCCAGCACCGACAGCAGCCACGCGCTCGCCGCAAACACTCTGCCCAGAACGGCCGCCTCCAGCCGCGCCAACCACATGGCAATCACGACGCCCATGATAAAAGCCCCCTTCCGGTGGCTGTGACCGCGCACTCGCACCAGCGGTGTACGGCCTGCGAGACGTCGTCTATCCACGCACGTCTGCGCCCGTGACGGAAGCGTTCGCCGACTCGACGAGGCCCGGAGTTCAACCGGAACCCCATCTGTCGACCGGTCGGGGCGCCCGCAAGCGGTCGTCCCGGCGGTGCGGCTCCCGCAGTGGTGAAAATTCCTACAGGGTCACGCTCTGCCGGTGCGCCACCTTTTGCTACTGCGCCACCCTGGCGATGTCCCGCCCATGAACTGTCAACGCCCAGATGATGAAGATGTCCAGCGCGATGATGACGATGCCCCATACCGGGTAGTACGGCAGCCACATGAAGTTGACG